>Ga0233444_10000640_pt1 | contig 43938 bp, 38 predicted proteins | sample SI_124_October20_6_FD_182792 | JGI IMG/M metagenome (GOLD analysis project Ga0233444, IMG submission 182792) | Seawater microbial communities from Saanich Inlet, British Columbia, Canada - SI_124_October2016_10_MG | ecosystem: Environmental > Aquatic > Marine > Inlet | place: Canada: British... | reverse complement strand
GACAGCCCTCGCCGGGGTTTTCAAATCGGTTTCACGGTTGGACTCGGATTTGCTTTACTTGAAAATTCAGTCTACATCTTAGGAGCATTTGCGTCAGGAGAGGAGGCTGCAATCACATTCGCACTTACCAGTGTCTTACGCGCCATCAGTTCAATACCCGGACATGGAGTATGGACTGGAATATCTGGCTACGCGATTGGATCATACCTGAACAGCAGAAAACAGCGGTTGGTCTTTCCGGGATATCATCAAAGTCAATTCGAGACAACGCCTGCAAACGAGAGCTGGGTTCTCGTCGATTCATCAGGACACATAATGAGGCATTCAGTAACTGAGCACATGCAGCCCTCCATGCCACCAACTTGGTTGTCTGCATCATCAGACAAAGCAATTCCCCTTCCAATTCAGCCTTTGAGAGCACTCGGATTTGCAATGTTATTGCACTCATTTTGGAACGGTTCGATATGGGCATTGTCTCTTGTTCTCGTAGATGCCCACATTTTCATTGGCCTGTTGGTTTCGATCGTATGGCTGTCTGTACTCATCTTAGCACTCTGGCAATTCACGCGCCACATATTACCAACTGCTCTCGCATTGGAATCGGGTTTTACCGGACAACGAAAGGAAAGCACCTTTCAAGGAGAAGATTACCCGAGAGACTGAGGGATATCGATGGATGTGCTTACCGGAGGTCTCAATCAGGGCAACTTGGTCGTGACTTCTGTCCTCCTCGTCGGCTTGGTTCTGGTATCAGGACGAGCGAAAATGCTCGATAAGCCAGGAATCATCGCAGCAGCAGCCCTTGGGTTTGTGGTGGGAGGCATGGGCCACTGGACTTGGTTGCTTATTTTACTCGGATTTCTACTCGCATCCCACAAAGCCACGAAATGGCGTTTTGACGAAAAAATGCAACGAGGAATGTCTGAATCAGAAGATGGTCACCGAAGTTATGGAAACGTCATTGCCAATGGAGGACTACCTGGCCTCGTTGCCATCTTCGCATTCGTCACGGAAGACTGGTACAATGGGATTTGGATGTTTAGCGCAGCCGTTGCCGTAGCAGCATCCGACACTTTTGCTAGCGAAATTGGTTGCCTCGATGATAACGTACGAATGATCACCACGTTGAAACCATGTGAAGCAGGGCTTAACGGTGGTTTCTCTCCATCGGGACAGAAGGCAGCGTTTTTCGGTTCAAGCATGATTGCAATTCTAGCCTTTGCCGCATGGATGGTAGCCAACAACGGTGACGACAGCATGCAAATCGGTTTGATGAAAACTGCAATTGTGGCCATAATTGGATGGCTGGGTTGTCAAATGGACAGTTTGCTTGGCGCAGTCTTTGAGAACAGAGGCTACTTGACCAAAGGCGGAGTCAACGGGATTTCAATCACCTTTGGAATGCTTGCCATGTGGGCGATTCTCTCCTTAGAATTACTTCTGTGAGGTTGACTCATCTTTCTCATGACGCCATTGCCTTCATGAACCAAAACCATGTGGTGATGTTAATGCGACAGCGGAAACTCGTACTGGTCATGTTGGCACTCCTTGTCGGAGTGATGGCATCTGGAGCGGTGAAAGCAGCAAATGACCCGGTTTACGAACCCGGCTTTGTGGAATGGGACATCGAACCATTGGAACGTCTCTTCGTCGAAGGGCTTGATGCTGAAGAAGCAGTTCTGCAACGCCAACGCACAGACAATGCCGTTGGGAGTCAGGCTGTCAATTCATTCGGTGGCTTGAATCAGGTTTTCTCAATAAGCAGTCCGCCACTCGAAAATCCTGTCAATGCTACAGTCAACATGACCGTGTTTATGTCGGCATATCTCGACAGTGTGGGTGGGCCGCAATATTGCGAAAGAACAGCCTTTGGCACAGATAACAGTTTTACGATGGTCTATTCGGTTGATGCAGGTGGTGTGCCCGTCTATGATTCCGTCGTGTCCCAAGTGGTCAATACCGGCACCTCAAACTCCGCCATGAACTTCTCAGGAGAACGCATAGAGGTCTTCCTTTCGATGAAAGCAGGTGATGTATTCACTCTTACCGTTTCAGCGCAAAACAATTGTGAAGGAAGCACGATTCAAGTCCAATGGGGCGCATTTGAACAAAACAGTGGAGGCATTGTCATGGAAGGCCAACTGTATGAGCCTAAGGCTCGTGTCGTAGTCGACGCTGAGCGAAGAGCCCACATTGAATTTGAACCTCTGTTCCCATGGGGTGTGGATGATGTCAAGTCTGCAAAATGGGAACTATGGGGGCCACTCGCTTACGATGAAAAATTCGTTAAAGATGAAGACTTCATTGTTGAAACATCAACCGGTAGAATGCGCATTGACCGTCCGATTGAAGGTAATCAAACCGTTTGGGCGTGGTCTGGTATTGCTAAAATGAAACCGGGAGATGCCAATCTCGAGTTTTGCGTCCAAACCGTTTCTGGCGACCTCAACAGCGATTGCCATGCCTTCGGAATTATACGATTTGGAGTCGAAAAAGCAGATGAAGGGATTCTCAGTTCATCGGTTGTGTTGTCATTGACCACCGTTTCATCTCTAGTTGGATTCCTCTATCTTTGCATTCGCAAGGACGAATTGCCACCGCCCCCTGTTCTCATCGCATTGCTGTTGATGACAATTGCATTCCTTCCAACTGCTATGGATCAACCGAATCTTGGTTCAAACGATTTGATTGATGACCACGCTCTCGTGTTTGATACTGAACTGTACGACGAGAATATGCAACCGGTCCTCATCTCAGAGATGTTTGATGGGAAGGATGCACTCGTACTCGCAGTTGCTTTACCCGGTACTCAGAATGTGGTGGAACAATCCGTCGAATTGAACAAAACGGTAGACCTCATTGGCGGTGATATCGCAGTGGCTCATGTTCTTGCGGGCATGGATGCGACCACGACTGATGTTGCTGCTTTGAAAAACAACTACAACATGACCTGGCCCACCTATGTGGACCTTGATGAATCGTTCACTGCTAGCACTCCGAATGGAACTTCCGATTCGATTATCGTCTTGGATAAGACCATGCGAGTTGTGTTCTCAAGCGCACCCTCTGCCTCATCAGAAGACATCATCGCTGCTGTTGAGAGCATCAACAACGGTGGCAGCACAAGTGTTTGGTCCTATTTTTCTCTTGTTTTCGGGCCCGGACTGTTCCTTTTCTTCTTGACGCTGCCACGAGATGAATATGAGGCACTGGAAGACCCACTTCCCCTTGGCCTTCACATGGGGGCAATCGTCGGTGCAGGTGGAGCTGGTATCGTTTTGGTAAATCTACCGCTGTTAATTGCAACCTTGGCGCCAATTCCGACCAATTCCTTGTACTGGGTCGATGTTGCAATGTTTGCTTGGCTCGTAGAAATGTGCATCGTTACCGCCCGCAGGGGAAGCCCGTACGAAGCTGACCTCGTTGCCAAAGTCATGCACAAATTTTACCCTGAAAAATTCCGTAATTGGAGAGGAGTCGAGGAAATGCAACGAGATGTCACGGTTGGTGTTTGGCTCGGATGGTTTGGCTGGTTTGCCTTCCCGTCGCTGTTCCCACAGGGAATATCTGCAGCACTACTGAGTGGAATATCAGGTATTTTCTTCGGGGTTTTAGGATTGATTTTCATCATCATATTGGGAGGTGCCGTCGTGCTCTTACTGCGGACGGTCGGTACTTTCGGAGGTTGGATTACACTGATGGTTGGTGAACTCGGCAACGAGGATTACACACGATTTGCCGGATGGTGCATTCTGCCAGTGGCCATTTGGGCAACCGCCAATGCAATTATTTCAATGATGAATATTGGTGTCATTTGACGACCGAATCTTTGACAACCGTTGAGCAGAATGTTCAACGCATGGAATCAAAAATCGAATGGAGTCGAACCCGTAAAAGCCTGTTTTTCAAATGCCCACGTGCTTGGTATTTGAGATATGGAATGAGGAGAAAGTCCTCGAACAGAAAGGCAGCATCGTTCCAACGACCATGGGATTTGATGCTGAGAGCAATGAAAGAAACACTTCTGGACCAACTTGAAGACCTTAAAGAAGGGAAAGAATGGTCCATGTTGTTGACAGAGAATCAACTCAAATCTTCTCTAGAGAATCAATTGAGCGAGTCTGTACATCATATATCCGAACATACAAAAGAAGCTTTACTCAAGTTTGCTCGAAGCAGATATCGGTTGCTTTGGAGAACAAGAATTCTACAGCAACTTTTGAAAAGAAGGCATGCCCAATGGTATGTATTGGACAGGAGCGAACCCATTCTACATGGGATTCGCAAACTCTATGTTTCTCCAGATCTAGCAATTCGTATCCAGAACCGTTGGCATCTTGTACGCTTTGACATGCAAAAGTCTCCAACCAAAGCACACGATGAACATGAGGCAAATGCCATGGTGTTTTGGGCGCTTAATCATGAAGGGTTCAACGCACCCAGTGAGACATACAGACTGCATACAATTGGATGGAGGCAAGGGTTTTGGAAGTGTGACACTTTCCAGCCAACCTCTCAATCGATACATCTGTCGCAACAATTACTGGAACACGACATGAAAGCGATGGAGGAAATCGTTCAGTGTGGAAAAAGGAATCTAGCACTCCTACCTCTTGCCAAGAACAAAAAAACCTGTAATTCTTGCTTCTTCCGCAAGTTTTGCCCTGGAGGAGAGAATCTCGAGTTAGGAAAAAAGGAACAAGCCCTTCTTGAATTGTCAGCAAACTCATTCAAGGCTGGCTACTAAGTCTGCAAGAACTGCTTGAACATCGCTCGCTTTGGTTACACCGCTTGCGAGAAGAACACCCTCTGCCCCCAATTCAACGGCTTTGGCTACATCAGCACCGTTTTTGACGCCTGCTCCACAAAGAACACGCACATTGGCGTTGACTGATTTAACAACAGCCACAGTATCGCTGACAATTGCTGGGTCTGCAGTGGTAACTGAGATATCGCCACCAATCAGTTCAGGAGGTTCTACTGCAATGAATGTTGGACCGATTTCAGCGAGGCTCTTTGCTTCATCGACATCAGCTGCACAGCCACACATAGGAAAATCAGAAGGAAGTTGATCTTTCAAGGCAGCGACATGTTCCATCGAAACTTTGTGTTCTGCATGATTGATAATTGTTCCATGAGCGCCACGGTGAAGCGCAGTTTGAGGCTCAAGCCAGCCGGTGAAGCCACCTTGCCCAACTGGATCCAAGTGCTGAGTCCATACCTCCAAAGAGGGAGCAACTCTACGGACTGCTTCAAGGTCAAAAGCGGAAACAACAGCAATCATTCGCGCAGGTCCATTTGAATGCGCCTCCATAGCGAGAGCCAAATGCTCAGCAGTCTCTCCGCTGGCAGATGCGTAAGTCTTAAAATTTACAACAATCAGTGGTTTGTTCATGTATTAGGCAAGAACAAAACGCATTTGAGCCCTTCTGTCAAACCGAACTGATTCAGACCGTTTGAGGCCACTGGCCGTCAGTCATCGAGGTACCATCAGGAATAATACTCCCGTGATCGATCACCATATTACGAAGTTCCACGTTCGAACCAATCAGAACATCACGGCCAACAAGACATGATTCAACAACAGAATTCTGGCCAACTATCGCTCCTGACAAGAGCGTTGAACGGTGAACTGTACTGTTGGAAACGACAACGTTTGAGTCAATCATTGATTCTGAAACACGATCTGATGTGGTAGTTTCCGATGAGCCATACCATGAACTTCCATTGATGAGTCCTCGCCGAAAGCGGCCTTCTTTGATACAACGGTTCACTGCATCCGACCACGCACTTGGAGTGCCAGCATCAATGAAATATCCTTCAAATTGTTGTCCGTTCAAGGCACCTTGGGAAGCGAGTTGAGGAAAAACGTCCCTTTCTATAGAATGCTTCCCATTAGGCATGAAATCAAAGATATCATCCTCAAGGATGTATGAACCAGCATTGATGAGGTTGGAGAACACTTCCTCGGGCGTTGGTTTCTCCTTGAATTGGGTAATACGTGACTCTTCGTCAAGACCAACTATTCCAAATCGAGTTGGGTCTTCAACCTCCCACAATGCGAGCGTTCCAATTCCTCCGTTTTTCTTGTGTAAATCGAGCAAAGGATTAATTTGCAAAGATGAAACGATATCGCCATTGAAACAAGCAAAAGTTCCACTGACTACATCACGACAGTTTCCAAGAGCGCCGCCCGTACCGAGAGGTTTGTCTTCAGGAACGATTCGAACATCAAAATCAACATCTGCTTTTGCAAAATATTGTTGAATCATGTCCACTTTATACCCACCTGCAACGACTACTTCGTCAACCAAGTCTTCGGGAACGCCCTCTACAACCCGTTCAAGAAGTGAAAGGTCTAGCATTGGAAGCAAGGGCTTAGGCACCGAATTTGTCCATGGGCGTAAGCGAGAACCAACTCCACCGGCCAAGACTACTACTTGCATGGCTGGGCCTTCTACCGATTACCTATCAATACATCTCAACACTGCACCTCAACGAGACTGGTTCGATGAATTGGCCCGAATGCCGCGTCAAAGTATTCAAAGACGGCCTTACTTTGGAAGGATTGGAGAGCACCATGAACATCCACGAATATCAAGGAAAAACCCTACTGCGAGAAAACAACGTCGCTGTACTTGAAGGAGTCCACTGCACCACCGTAGAACAGGCGCTAAGTGCCTATGACTCCCTCGGTAGCAAAGTGGTAGCTGTCAAGTCACAAATCCATGCTGGCGGACGAGGAAAAGGTACGCTCTACCATCCAGAGACACGAGAACATGTCATGGACGGCGGTGTAAAAATCGCTTTCTCGAGAGATGAAGTGGAATCTTACGCCACCAATATTCTTGGCAACATTCTGGTCACCATCCAAACCGGTGATGAAGGGAAACTTGTCAGCAACCTGTACATTGAAGCAGGCTGTGACATTGCTCATGAGTACTATCTGGCACTTCTTGTCGACAGAGATAACAAATCTGTTCTTATTATGGCTTCAACAGAAGGTGGAATGGACATCGAAGATGTTGCTCACAACACACCAGAACTCATTCACAAAGTCGTAGTCGACCCGAATGCAGGCCTTCTAGGATTCCAAAAGAGGGACCTTGGAATGTCCCTTGGACTGTCTGGCGCTGCACTGAAATCGTTCGGCAAGATGTTGTCAAACATGTACACTATGTTTGTGCGTGAAGATTGTGTAATGGTCGAAATCAACCCCTTGGTACGGACCGGTGCTGACGAAATTGTAGCACTCGATTCGAAAATTTCATTTGATGAAAATGCCGAATTCCGCCACAAGAATTGGGATGATCTACGGGATCTTTCAGAGGAGGAAGATGTGGAAATTCGTGCAAAAGAAACCGGACTCTCCTATGTCAAACTCGATGGAAACATTGGATGCTTGGTAAACGGTGCTGGTCTCGCAATGGCAACAATGGATGTCATCAAGCTCTACGGTGGAGAACCAGCAAACTTCCTCGATGTTGGCGGTGGCGCAAACGAAGAGCAAGTCAAAACAGCATTTTCCATTATTCTTGAAGACCCGAATGTCAAGGGGATTTTAGTCAACATTTTTGGCGGCATCATGCGTTGTGACATCATTGCACGGGGCGTTATTGCTGCAACAGAAGCACTTTCGCTCGAAGTACCTCTCGTCGTTCGACTTGCCGGTACAAACGTCGACGAAGGGAAGGCCATCCTAGCTGCTTCGACCCTCAATATTCACCCTGCTGATGATTTAGCGGAGGGTGCGCAAAAGATTGTTGCGCTTATTGGAGGCGATGAATAATGTCAATTTGGATTGAAGAAGATGCGAAAGTATTGGTGCAAGGAATCACTGGAAAGCAAGGCATGTTCCATGCAGACAAGATGGTCGAATACGGCACTAACATCGTTGGTGGATGCACTCCTGGTAAAGGCGGCCAAACCGTTGAACTCCAAGGAAAACCGTACCCAGTGTGGCACAGCATGAGTGAAGCCATCGAAGCAACCGATGCTGATGCAACCGTCATTTACGTCCCGCCACCGTTTGCTGCGGAGGCAATTATGGAGGCAGCGGATGCATTTGACACCATCAAAGGTGAAGGAGTCGTCGTCTGTATTACAGAAGGAATCCCAACCCTCGACATGGTGAAGGCGGTTGCATACGTCGAAAACCGACCAGGTGTTCGACTCATTGGACCGAACTGCCCAGGAATTATCACGCCCGGAGAAAAAGGCGGCGCTAAGATTGGAATCATGCCAGGTCATATTCACGCCAAAGGTCGTATCGGGATTGTCAGCAAGTCTGGAACATTAACCTACGAGGCAGTGGCTCAAACGATGAGTATTGACGAAGGACAGTCAACGTGTATCGGTATTGGTGGAGACCCCGTGAACGGCACGGGATTCATCGACTGTTTAGCCGCATTTGAGGCCGACCCGCAAACTGAAGCCATCATTATGATCGGTGAAATTGGCGGTAATGCTGAACAAGAAGCGGCAGCTTGGGCTGCTGGAAACGTGACCAAGCCCATTGTAGGTTTCGTGGCAGGAGCTACTGCTCCACCAGGAAAGCGAATGGGACACGCTGGTGCAATTATATCTGGCGGAAAAGGGACTGCTGAAGAGAAGTTTGAGGCGTTTAGAGCGGCGGGAATTGCTTGTGCAATGGACCCCTCAGAACTCGGCAAAGTCTTGCTGGAATCTCTCAAAGCTGCTGGCTTGCGATGAACCCATTAACCGAAAACAATACTCGACACCATGGCCAAGATGCCTGAGTTCGACCCAAGCATATTGCAGGGGTTTTACGCTCAGGACTTTGAAATAGATTTGTCGTGGATGAAAAAGCCGACACAGCACCAATTCCGATGGCGATGCCTTGAGAATCGATGGCAATCCGCACATCGAAGAGTTCGCAACAGTACCACATTAGTGAAGGCCTTTCGAAATTCAACACCCACCGATGTTTATGTTTCAACAGCATCATGGCTTAATCCAATTGAATTGCCTCGACTACGGGACCTAGAGGCTGCGTATCCCATTCTTCTCGACCATTTGGTCGTGTTCGATATTGATGTTCCACCGTTTTGCATTGCGAACATGGAACTCGCTCGACAATCTGCAATTGACCTCTATGAATGGATGAAAGACAAAGAAGAATACGCTTTCAGCCATGTGGCCTTTTCCGGTAGCAAAGGATTCCATCTGTTCTATCAGGACCTCGCACGAGAAAAATTCCAAATCCCGGACCCGAAGGAAAGAGAAGAGAAAGTTCGTTCTGAGCGCAAAAAGTTGCTCGACCTTGTCACATCTGCAGGACATACCGTCGACACCAAGATTACTGCTGACACCAGACGAATCATCCGTCTTCCGGGGACAATTCACGGTAGAACCGGTTGGAAATGCAGCATCGTCGGCATTGATACAATGTATGAACCGTTCAAGAAATGGTCCAGAACACTAGAGCGACATAGCAACGCAGTCAAAATACCTCGTAAACCCAGTAAATCCAAGAAAATTAATACACATTCCAAGGAGAAGGAAATTATATTGAATCCTCAAGTTGACAATTTGAGTATTGAGGTAAGCACACATGTTGCAGGAACTAAAAACCGGTCTTCACTGCTTTGTTGGCTGCCTGATTCATGGGGAGACCCGCAACAGGCCATACTTCGAGCGCTGAAGTTCATAGAGACATTCCACTTTGGAGCGACTGCGTTTTGGACGGACGGCCATCGAACCCTGATGATGGTTCCACGAGCGATTCCACGAGAACAACTTATCAAAATCACACGGAAATTAAAGATGAACACCCTTCATCGTGAATTAAAAGAAAGGCAGCATTCATGGGTTCGGATCTCCGGAAAGTTCTCCGATGAAAACGACTGGGAAAGAGAATTAATGCCAATAAATGTTCTTGGAAAAGAATTCAACTCAGCATGCACATGGCCCTGGTCACGTTCGCATTTGGAATTGAGTAAACGCATGGGCTTATCCATCGAATGCACCGAAGGGGAATTGTCCGGAAATGAGGAGCCATCCATTCGAATTGCTCAAAGGGCGTGAAATGATTATATGGTGTCTTGACAAGAGCAACTTGTTTCCACCGGAGCTTTGGCAATGACGGCTGCACTCGTGCTATTGACACAACCGACCGTTGGCGCTTGGAAACCGCGCCAACGGTCAAAACCATGGTGAGCCAATGAACAAGTTCGGCATCATCATTTTCATCATAGGAACACTCTTTTCTGGAGCATTTGTTTTTTCGAATATTCAATTGACTAACACATATGTCCAAACTTTCGGGATAATCACTGAAGATTCAACCTACTCGGAGCAATTTGACGAGATCTACATATGCCGTGCCGATATTGTGGTAGAATACAACGTTGGTTCACCGTCTCAAACCTACACCGCTGAAACCTTTGCTACTATGGAAAGCAGTAATTCGTGTGTCGAGTTAATTGAGAACTATTATCCTGTAGGATCCGAAATCGAAGTCTATTATAACTCCGAATCTCTGGAAGATTACTCATTCCAGTTCCCAGATACACAGAACAGTGCCTCACTTTACTCATGTTGTGCATTCATCTTTGCATTAATCGCTTTAGGAGGGCTCATCATGACTTTTACTCTCGGTTCAAACTCAAAAGTAGCGACCAAGACCGGCGGACTCAGCGGCAGAAGTGGTGCGGGACAGTCGTCCGGTAGAGGACACACAGGCGGACTCAGCGGAAGGAATGAACAGACCTCAAAACATGCAGGAGTTCAATCAATCTCTGACCCAGATTTCACCGGACCTCACAATGGCAAATTCCTCTCCGGGCATACACGACACGGTAACAGAAAATTCAGCACGTTCCAAGAAGCCAAGGAGTACTGCCTTGCAGACCCCGAAGCAGGCGGCATTACCATGGAAGGTCCAAACCACTTCACAATCCGCCGTGAAAACAACTTACTCAACTCATCAAGCGGAGAAGTTTCCTGGGTGAAGAAAGTTGAATACAAAACCTACATCGCTGGATCTTACGCCCAATCAAACTCAACACCACCTTCTCAAAATCGAAGACTGGAGAGTAGAGAACGCAACTACGATTCACTCATTCAACGCTTTGGACTTCGAAACGTCCCACCTGGCCAGGTCCGTGAGAAAGTGATGGCCGCAGGGATTATGACTCCGGCTATGGCAAACAAATTCTTTGCCAACCGGTTCGTTATCGAGACGCTCGGGCTTCAACATGTATCACCACAACCAAAACCAGCCTCAACCGTGATGGAAACACCCGAGACTAATTTTTGGAGCACAACAGAATCATCCATTTCACCATCCAGTGGGGTTCAAGAGAAATGTGGCCACATTGGATGCTCCCGCACAGTTACATCCTTTGATTTCAGATGCTTTGATTGCAGAAAGCGATTTTGTGACGAACACAGAGGAGCAACCTTCCAGTGCGCCGGATGCGCATGAATCACTCAAATGTAGACTTCTTTTTGGTGCATTCCAACATTTGGTGAGAGGCCTCTTTGTCGAATGTATTGCAGCAAAGACTTACCATCCTTACTGCGAGCATAGGTGAGTTCACTCGGGCTGACGTAAAGATTCCAATACTTTTGAAACACATCTGCGCGCTCTCGAGTCGATGCGAGAAGAGAAGGTACTGAATGATACATTTGAATTGAACTTACTTCCTTACGAAGGTACTTTGCAATCACTTCGGGCATCATCGTCGAGAGCCATGTATCCTCCATGAATTGTGATGAACGACTGATCAGATATCTTGGATTTGATAATGCGCCTAATACTTCCTCTAGAGAAGTGCTGAATGCTAATGCTTCATCCGGAGTCGAATTGTGCAGATGGTAACGAAGCCAACCCCCACCTCGCTCACCACCTTTCGGTGAACAGTGAACTGTCATTTCTCCTAGTTCTTGCAAGCTGGCTACAATGGATTGAGAAATTGCCAAGGTTAAAGTTGAATCTGTCCACATTTCTTTTTCTGTCCCGAACCGGAATCCACTGGAGAACCCTTTCGGGGTTTTCGTCTCAACGGCTGGTCGCGATTCAATACCGAAGGGCTGACCAATCCCCCACAATTCACGGGTATGTTCTCTTGTACGTGCCCTTCGAAGCATTTCGTCATTGAACAAGGCCATGCCTTCACTGATTCCCTCTGGCCGAACATCGTTGAATGCTGCATGAACGTGACCCACTCCTTTCTCAATAGTCCCATCATCACAAACCCCGTACAATTGTTTGTGTTTTTGCTTGAACCGTAAATAGTCGTCAAAACCTTTGGTAAACTCTTCAGCAATGCAAACAATATCCCAATTATTGGCTACTTTTTCAGGCCATTCTTTGTCAATGCGTATAGAACGCCCACGAAGTTGATTGATGCTCATGCTCGTCGTGACGGTTGTCATGTCAATAAGTACGTTAATTCTTGACGCATCCCATCCTTCGCCCAACAAGCCGCGAGTTCCAACCAAACACCGAGTAAATCCTTCTTGGAAAAACTCCGTAATCATAAGAGAATAGTAACGAGGAATCCAATCCTTACCCTTCCCATGTATTTCATGAAACCCATTGTGAGGTTTGTCCTCGAGTTTGATGTCAAGTGAACGCTCCTCTACCCATTTCTCAGCCTTAACGATGAACTTCTCATACAAATCATCGTCAACAAGAACGGTGCTTCCTGTCATCAAGATAGGATCGAGGTAATCTCCTGCCGGATGGTGAACGAGCGTCCTTAGGACTGAGATTGCTCCACCTGCTTCATCATCAAGAACTCCCTCCACAAGAGTCGTAGCCGAGGTTTTCTCAAAGTCAGTGACGATGACGGCACGTATGTCAGGCCCTAAGGTTTGCATCTCGACATTGATAATTTCATTGACGGCCTCAATTTTAGCTGAAGCATAAGCCATGACTCGCCCTACAGGAGATGCGCAAGGCCGAGAACCTGTTTCCGTAATTTGTATCCCCAACATCCGCAATCTTGCCACCACAGATTCTGAAAGAGCGTGGTCATCCGAACTCTTTGAGCGCCTCAAACCATGGCGGACATAACGAGAAAGCACATTCCGTAGTACACTCATTCGTGTGAATGACTGATCGTTTGGGTCGAAGTGAAAGTCGGGTACACCAGAAGGAAGTGGCAACCGATTCATTCGAAGAAAACGACGTGCGTCAGTGGCAAAAGCAGAAAATTTCCTTTCGTAATCAACCCAAGAAAGTGAGTCGCCGGTCGGCGATTTACGTTGTGCAAGCTCATCTCGAACCCAAAGGTCAAGCGACGGAGTTCTGTTCATTTTACCATCATGCGTAGGAGTACGTAATTCAGTGAGTAATTGGTCAAACTCTTCATCAACTCCTGCGATGTATTGCAATTCATGACTTGCTGGGCGCACAAAATAACACAAGTCTTGGTACGGAGCAAGGTTGGAATCTCGAACCAACGCTGGAACAGGCACACTGTAATCCACAGGACCGAAAAACTCGTCATACCGTTCTGCATCCGATTCTCTGAACGATGAACCATCCGGTGGCGTTGCGGTAAGTCCGAGGATGACTGGGTCGTCGAATAATTCTCGAACTTCTGACAAGATTCGCCCCCAATGATGCATAAGATGGTGACACTCGTCAAGAATAATCAAACCAATACCCGCATCTTTCAGCAGCATGAGGTTTTCTTTTGCGCTTTCATGAAGCGTCCATAACGCATTTCCATGTTCAGCATACTCGTCTCTTACCTTTTTCCGATACGTTGAAAGTCGACTGGTGTAATATTTTTTATTACGCTCAAGGAGGTCTTTTTGCCATGCAATTGCTTCTTCATGATTTGATGCCTCTTCGTCAGAAATTAATTTTTCAGCCCATAACTCCAATGCCACCGCATCAAGATCTTCACCACCTTTTCTTGGCATCGTCACCGACTGGTAAGTGAGGGAAGTTAGCAAACCCGGTTTCTTGGGGTCGGTGCTGATGAATTCGTCTTTACCATCGAGATCAAAAAGCGAAGTCCGTGCGGCCCATTGAGCTTGTATGGCAGAGTTAGGAGAAAGCACCAATGCTGGCTTTCGAACGAGGTCTGCCCACACATACAATCCAAGCACCGTTTTCCCTGAGCCAGGAGGTGCGACGATGTGAAGCCGTTTATTGCCCGCTTCTAACTGCGGAACAATCACAGAACGGGCAGCCTCTTGTGAGGGGCGGAGTGTCCCTGAAAATTGAATTCCGCCGAAATCCGGTAAATCCGCCATACATGACACCCTTCACTTCAACGTGGGGGACCGCGCTTGGGGCCCGAAGGACCACCCTTTGGAGGGCCGCCTTTCTTGGATGGGCCAGGAGGACCGCTCTTCTTCGGAGGGCCGCCTTTCGAAGGGCCGGGTGGACCGCTTCTCGATGGGCCAGGTGGACCGCTTTTCTTTGGAGGACCACCTTTCGAAGGACCGGGTGGGCCGTTTCTCGATGGGCCAGGTGGACCGCTCTTCTTCGGAGGACCGCCTTTGGATGGGCCAGGTGGACCGCTCTTCTTCGGAGGACCGCCTTTGGATGGGCCAGGTGGACCGCTCTTCTTCGGAGGACCGCCTTTGGATGGGCCAGGTGGGCCACTTTTCTTGGGAGGGCCTCCTTTCGAAGGACCGGGTGGACCGCCTCTTTTTGGTGGAGCACGACGTACCGGAGATTCTTGTTCCTCTTCCTCTTCATCTTCATCTTCAAACATTGCACCGCAATGCGGACATTCATTGTCCGTTTCCTTGACCAGACCGTCACAAATCTCGCAGGCAAACATTTCGACATCTTCGTCATCGTCGCCGTCCTTGGCAAGAGTTTCCACTTGACCATCTTTAGAACGGAATAATTTCAATTCTGTAGTAATGGTAAATCCTTTCAAAGCAACCTCAGTTTCGATGGCATGTTGGAACGCTTGCGTCAAATCCTCAGGCGTGTCGAGAACACGGCCGTCATCAACATAAGTTACATTCACTTGAAGCACATCTAAATCCATCTTTGCTTGAGGTGTTTCTACAGCCACACCTCGCTTGCGAGCGACTCGTCGGACTGCAACCTCACACATTCTGCGTAGTAATGCTTCATTTGGAGTGTCTTTTTCAGAAATCTGCCCAAGAGCACCTGCAACGACGTCTTTAGCCGCAGCACCAGGTTCGGAACCACGCAAATGGGCCGGCAAGTCCGCCCCTAATGATGCGAGCACATTGCTCGCAGGAGATTGATTCATGTTGAGCCATTGACTGCGGCGTTCGTCTTTCATTGCGCGCTCAGCTTCCGCCAATCGGTTCACCATTGCGTCGGTAGGAGATGTTGATGGATTGTCAGCAACCAAAGTCCCACCCTGATTGAATGTGGGGGACGGGTCGATGCTCTTCTGAGGGAGCGCTCCGCTGGCAAGCGATGGCCCCCGTGCTTGTTGCGGTCGGTCGGATTGTGCAGCCGGCAAAACATTTCCCTGAGGTGGGCGTTGATTCATAGCACCTGGCGGGAATTGATTTTGACCCATTTGGTTCTGCGAGGGGAATTGACCCTGCGATGGAAACTGGCCCTGAGGAGGAAACTGTCCTTGAGGCGGGAATTGGTCTTGCTGCGTGAGATTTCGTGGCAATGGCTGCGGAGGGAATTGGCCGGGCGGGACATTGGGTTGCTGCTGAATACCCATGGCAATCTGTTGCAAGACTTCAGGAGGAATATTCGAGTTCCCTCCTACTGTTGTGTTCCGTTGCTGGCGTACTGCTTCGCCAGATACTACGCCGAAGTTACGACCGCCGGTGACTTCCTGGCCACTAAGTCCAATCGTACTTTGGTTCGAGAAACCATCAGCGCGTGAAACTTCTTGACGAGCACCGCACTCCGGACAAAAGATACTGTCATCAGGGATGAGTTCCGAACAAGACCCGCAATCCACAACATTCACCTCGCAGGTTTGATGCTCGGGGGACTCTCCCTAAAGTCTTACGACGAAATGATGAACTTCGCAGCGTAATCAAAGCAATGAAATGTCGCCAGAAGACTTGGATTTGTGGTTGTGGGCTCTGTTATGCAAGCCGTGTTCGTTTGTCGAAGAAAACATTGCGCCGAGTATTCCTTTCCGAGGTATGCGAATCCACTAAGCGTTCTTGTTTTTCTTTAAAAGACGGTTTACTCCGCCAGGAATAAGTAACGCCCGTAGAAGTTTACGAGCGTATGACTTCATCTCGTCTCTCGTTATCTTGATCTTTTCATCAGAATCGAGAATGTTTCCCGTTCGGAGTAAGGACACTGTTCTTTGGCCGATAAGCACAGGTAACATGGTTGATGCTTTGAGTCGGAATTGACCATCAGGCAACATCCGTATGTATTCTACAGCAGCCTCGAGGTGCTTGTCAGTAATATCGAGGTATTGATCATACAACGGCCGGAATTGTTCGATATTGGACTTATCGAGCAAATCTGTTGGGGTTAGTCCGTGCTTTTTCAATTCCTCACCAGGTAAATAACAGCGACCAAATCGAAGATCTTCAGGTATGTCTCGAAGGATATTGATCATTTGCAAGGCCTTACCGAATCGAATGCCCTTTTCGTAAAACTCGTCTCGTTTGTCGGGGGAAATAGAAATGACATGCGCTAAAGACATCTTCGTCCAAAAAACACCCACGCACCCTGCGACCCTGAAAGTATAATCATCAAGTTCCTCATTCGAATTGAGAGATGAAATTACGCCACCCTCATTCGCCGGCCCAAATCGCTCCAAGTCGAGAACTTGCCCTTCTACGATGATATCAAGGCATTCAAGCATTCGCTGTTGGTCTTCTTTGGAATAGACCTCAAGGCCATCAACCACTTCGCGAACATTTCGAAGTAATTCTGCTTCATGCTCATTCGGTTGAAGATTGGCGAGTTCAGAAAAATCCGGCAAATCTGTAGAACGACCTTGAGCGACCTCATTATACTCTTGGAGCAGGCCAGTTAGAAATTCAGTTTCTCCGTGTTTTGTGTCTGCGATCGTATCCGCTACACGTGCAAGCAAGTACAACATTCCAATTTGACCGCGGATTTTCTTAGGCAGATATTTGAGCGTAGGGTAAAACGAACGTGAAGTCGTTTCCAGCAGGTTATCGATTTTCTCGTTGATGAGTACTGCCATCTTATCCCCGCATCCTACGCGAATCACACATTGCTCTTGAGCGTGTGGGGTGGATGGCTAAGTTCGATATTGATTCAGCAGAGCAGTCATTTTGATGAGTCGTTCGTCTCAAACATTGGCTGTTTTCAAACTCAATGTTTTGGGCAATTAAGGGTAGAACTCAAAAAGGGTAACCTACGAGGACCCGATGGTCAACATGCTCGAACGCCGGAAACCGCTTGAATTGTTGTTCCCCTTGAAAGGGAATGCAACAACAAGGGGAGAGGACTCGGAGCCCAAGAACATGTCCACTCTCGACCACCTTCGTGCTGGTGTAATGCTCGCACGAGATGCTGTAAAGGCTGTCAGCTTAACTGCAATGGAAGCACTTCGAGAAGGTGCTACGTTCATCGGAATCGTTGGCGAAACCAACGAACTGGTCGACCCATTCGAACATCTTGATGCCCCCATTTGGTCCGAACGACCTCCGCAAGAACTGAAAAAACTCGCTTTCCGTTACTGCGAAGAACTCACAATGCGAGAAGCAGGCAATTTCTACCATTCGTTCAAGTATTTACCTGACCAGCAACGTCAAGCCATGTGCGCCGTGTACGCTTTTTGCCGCCGTGCAGATGACATCGCCGACGGTGATTGGGCTGACAGATTCCCTGGGAGCATGGGTGAACTCGACCCTGAAGCGGTAAGTTACAGAGAACAACTCGAAAGTCTTCAAGACCAAGGAACAATACTTGACCCTGAAGCGTATTTGAACAAAATAACTCAACTGTTTTTCTTCCGTAAAAAACTCTCTACATGCTATTCGGACGTATACTCCACTGACCCCGTATTTTTGGCACTGAAAGAGACGGTTAACACCTACACAATCCCTCGAGATGTGTTTGATGATTTAATTTCAGGCATGGAAGATGACCTGTACAACAACAGATACCGAAGTTTTGACGAATTATACGTCTACTGTTATCGAGTAGCATCCGTAGTTGGACTTATGTGTATCGAAATATACGGGTACGAAGACCCTCGTGCAAAGAAATTCGCTGAATCATGGGGGATATTCATGCAACTCACAAACGTCTTACGAGATGTTGGCGAAGATATTGAGCGAGACCGAGTATACTTACCACTCAATGAACTTGAATCGAATGGTATTCAAGAAAAGGAGCTTGACGGGAAAGTAGTTCTCAACAAAAACTGGGAACCGTACTGCAAAGACTATGCCCGTAGAGCAAGAACATACCTGCATGAGGCCCGCCAACTGCTGCCGCTTCTTCCACGACGCACACGATACTCTCCTGCGGCCATGATTGCGTTTTATGACAAAATCCTACGACAAATTGAACGTCAACAGGGTGACGTATTTACCAAGCGGGTCAAACTCAACAAGGTTCAGAAAATCAGCCTTGCTGCTGCAGTCTACATGCGTCACAGACTTCTTCCTGCTTTCCTCGACCCCGTATGGTCGGGACTGGCCCGGATCGGCATTTTACCTGCGGTTTGATTAAATTGGGCATGTTGAATGTCCTAGCAATTTGTAGAACGGACAGAAACCAAAGGCTGAAGTCATGACGCTCCAGCAACCGATAAACAATAAGACTACATCCCAGTTGACATCTGCAGCATAGTCAAACAAAACCATGCTCAAGCCAGCAACTACGCGAACAATCCTGTCATTGAATCCAAGGTTCATTCAGTCGACTCCCACAAAAAACTGATTTTTGCGCCATATAAAGGCCTGTATGGTGTGATTCGACACAACCATCAGAGGATATTGCTTCAAACTGTCCGGGTGAATGCTTGAATCCCGGTGATGTAACGGCCGAGAATGAGGTTGTGAATATCATGCGTACCTTCGTATGTTTTTACTGACTCAAGGTTTGCCATGTGCCGCATCACAGGATATTCGTCCAAGATGCCGTTTGCACCGTGGATATCTCGAGCCACACGAGCAATCTCGAGTGCGATGTCGACGTTGTTCATCTTAGCAAGGGAGATTTGCTCATTGATCCAATTTCCTTCGTCTTTCTTTCGACCCAAGTGATATGCGAGCAGTTGTCCTTTGGTAATTTCACGAAGCATCCATGCCAACTTGTTCTGCACGAGTTGGTACGATGCAATCGGATGGTCGAATTGTATTCGAGAAAGAGAATATGTTTTCGCACTGTGGAAGCAGGACATTGCAGCTCCCAATGCACCCCACGAGATACCAAATCTGGCGTTGTTCAAACATGAAAATGGCCCTCGCAGCCCTTTAACACCCGGAAGCATTCGATCTTTCGGAATCTTACAATCTTGGAATACCAGTTCGCTGGTCACCGATGCTTTCAATGAATGCTTACCCTTCATCTCAGGAGCGGTGAAACCCTCGTCGTCCTTCTCAACAATGAATCCACGGATAACACCATCGAGTTTGGCCCAAACTACTGCAACATCAGCAATTGTTCCGTTGGTAATCCACATCTTTGCACCGTTAAGCAGGTAATGGTCTCCCATGTCTTCTGCTTTAGTAATCATATCACCAGGATTTGAACCATAGTCTGGTTCAGTAAGACCAAAGCATCCAATCCATTCACCAGATGTCATCTTTGGGAGATAGTAATTTTTCTGTTCTTCAGAACCGAAATCCCAAATTGGGTACATGGCAAGCGAGCCTTGAACCGAGGCAAACGAACGAAGACCTGAGTCGCCACGTTCGAGCTCTTGGCAGATGAGCCCGTATGCAACATACGAAAGTCCAGGACAGCCGTAGCCTTTCAACGGTGCTCCAAGAACACCCATCTCTCCAAGGGCAACCCGCCATTCGTCAAGGAAGATTCCTTCAGCGCAAGCGTGTTCGATTTTAGGAAGTACTTCTTCGTCAACCCAGTCACGGACCATGTCACGAATCATTATTTCTTCTTCAGTCAGTAAGCTTTCTATGTCGTAGAAGTCGACTCCTTCGTATGGCTCCATACTATCCTCTCAACTTGGGGTCAACTCGGGGCTTCAAGAACCTAACCCTCCGGTCATTAGACGAAGGTCTCATTTCTTCTTGAGACCACGTAGTTGAAGATACTTCTTTTGAAGGTAAGGGCTGTTCATATAAATAAGTCCCAAAACCACACCAGGTACCGATATTGTCACTGCAATGACCACTACCAATGAGACCATATCCATCTTCTCTACATCGCTTATCGGTTCGAAAGAAATAATGTTTCCGAACGATGTGATAATGAAACCTTCCTGATGAGCGTTCTCCCAAACAAATTCTATCGAACGGCCCGAAACAACTGGGTCCCAAGCTATGGCGTCCTCGGGCAAAATCTGTACGAATGCTTCGGTGATAAGTGGTTGTTGGCGGATGGTTGAGAACGGAGTCATGTGAACAATTGTGGTCCCGTCATGAGCGCGTGAAACACCTGTGAACTCTCCGGTAAGTGAACTGAGTTCGCCTATAGCGCGCATGGTCGATTGACTCGGGTCGTTCATGTCCAACCGTACAGCCTGAGTTTTCTTGCCGCTGGCAAAACCAACGCATTCGTTGAGAGTCGGATCGGCACAGTCTACACCAATCCAAGTTTCTCCAATGGTGCCGGAAAGGAAAGTAACTTGGTCAAAGGTCGAAATCACCGCCATTCCGTCGTTAAGGGTCGTAAAAACACAAATGTTTTGATTTCGGTGGCACGATATGTCGCTGATTGGTGAGTCTCGAGTATCGGATAGTTTCTGCATGCCAGAGCCTTCCGAAAATTTCCAAACACTGCCATCAACGGCTCCAAAGTATGCAAAATCACCTGCTGCCCTCCATTCAACCGCCGTCATGTTCAACCCAAGAAGAGCACCTGAACCGTTGACCGTAGAGATGCCATGCGTCTCCACCGTATATCGAAGAGCCATGCCAAGGTCACCAGTAAGCAGAGCGGTCTTTCCTCCAGGGTGCCAAGCAACATCTTGGAAGTCAGCGTTACGGTTTGAATCAAGTTGAACGTCTTGTGAGCGGTCTTCAGGATTGAATGCGGAAATACGATGTGCATACCCGTCCTTACCGACGAGCATGACCGATAAACCATCAGGAGATACTTTGCCTGCATTGATACCAATATCAACATCTTCTAAAGAATCAACCAACTCTAGTTCAATTGCCGATTCGGGTTCTGCAGGAACTGAAGGTAAGAGAAGAATCATGAGAACGAAACCCAAGTAAAAGTATCCCCGCATGATTTGCCGATTGTGAACTATCAAAAAACCCCTCCTATTCACGAAGAGGAGTTTATCACTCGCTCCAACGGTGAGCCTTATGGCAAAGAGGCTCTTCGCCGATGTATGGAGCGATTCGCAGTCAAGCGCGGTTTAGAGAAAAAGATGGGTGGAAATGCTGGTCTAGCACGTATAGCAACCAACTATTTTGATGATATACAAGTAGATGCTGAAGGCGTATTTTCTGCCTCATTTGCAATTCTTACTGGAATTACCGGACACTTTGGCACTGATGGCAAACTGGTCATGGATGTCAACCAAATGAAAGGCGATGACCTCAATGCATTCCTATCGGCTGATGGTGGAAGGGAACAAGCCATGGAATCCCGTAAGAGATGGTCTTCGTTCCTTGACGAAGCAACAGGATATTCCCCCAAGCAACGCGGAGACAAAGCGAAAGAGGACGCTAAGAAGTTCTCCAAAGCAAAGTCCGCGATTAAGATGGCTCACAAAATGATGGAAATGAGCACGTCCGTTGACCAAGAAACTATTGACAAAGCGAACACCATGATTGCTGAACTGCAAGAAATGATTGATTCGGGTACCCCTCCTTCGGAAGGACGAGTCAAGAAACTCAATGACCTGATTTGAAGAAGATTGGTGGGAGCATGGGCGTCGACAAAGTTCTCGAACCTTACATCGAAGACAACCCTCGAATCCTTGAACTCAACGATGAACAACAACGTAGGCTTTCATTGATGGTTGGCCAAGTCGACGAAACGGTAGGCATCGACCACTTGGTAACATGCCTCGCAGAGAATACAAGTATGGCAGGTGACGGCGTCATCCGATGCTACGTCGGTTTTGAACCGTCTGGAAAAGCCCATATTGGTTGGAAAGTACTCTCGTTACAGCTGCGACGAATGTTGGATGCAGATGCAAATGTGTTGATCTTCTTAGCGGACTGGCACGCATGGGTGAACGACAAATTCAATGGCGTCATGGAAGACATTCAAACAACTGCCACGTACATGGAGGAAACCTTCAGAGCCCTGCTTGGCCATCCAGAGGAAGGAGAAGGTCCTGGGCAATTGCGCTTCGTTTGGGCATCCCAAGTCATGAATTCGGGAGATTACTGGGCTCGTGTCCTTCGCTGTTCAAAGGGTGCGACATTGGCGAAGGTGCGCAAAACGTTTACAATTATGGGACGTGATGAGGCATCCTCCGATCATGACTTGTCTAAATTCTTCTACCCCGCTATGCAGGCGAGTGACATCTTTGAGATGAATATTGATGTTGCAATCGGCGGAATGGACCAACGCAAAGCGCACATGTTCATGCGCGACGTTGCCTCACGATGGAACTGGAGAAAGCCTACTTGCTTGCATACCCCTATTCTCTCATCACTCAAAGCCACTGGTGTGCGCATGGAAAGCTTCGATCACAAAATGAGCAAATCCGACCCCTCAGGAGCTATTTTACTTCACGATGCAGAAAAATCAATCAGGAAGAAGATGCAGAAACACGCCTACCTCGACCCGGAAGACCCTCATTCACCAGTGTATGAACTCGCAGAGCATGTCGTCCTTCCGGAATGGGGAGAAATCGTTGTGACACCGAACCCCAAGTTTGGAGAGCCATCAACATGGACTGATTTATCATCGTTCAAAGCAGCAGTCGCCGATGGAACATTGCACCCACTCGACGCAAAAATTGGCGTAGCTATTGGAGTGAGCAAGGGCTTACAAAGAGTATTGAACCACTTTGAGAAGAATCCAGAAACTCTTGATGCAGTGACTTCAATTCGGCGGAAGTGAATCGATTACCGAATCGTCGACCGATTCCTTAGAGGCATTGGAAAGACCTTCCTCCACACTGTGCGCTTTGAGGTAAATCATTCGACGTGTATCTCGAATAAAATCTCGGTTGACAAGTGGGTCAACAGCAACCATTGCATTAATCGTGAGATGTGCTCCTCGTGAAAACTGGCCCACATATTCATCAAAAACAACCACTTGAAAGCATTCTTGATTAAGTGCCATGCCGTTTTTAGTCATAAGAGGAGAGATGACCTCGAGGTATTGCACATCTTCGTAGAAATTCTCCTCTGCTACCATTGAAACATCTGTTGGATCTTTGTAATACGATTTCGGCTTCTTCGAAGTCTGGTCTTTGACAATCGCGTCCAGACAAGCAGAACAGTACTTGACTTTTTCTCGAGGACGCGCAAGTCGCTCGTTAATCGTCCACTTCAATCCACAATCATTGCATTGGTGTGTGCTAACTTTCAACCAACCAATGGCTGGACTTGCCCGTACAACAATGGCATCAAAGGCGAGAAGGCGAGTGCGATCACGCATTCTCAACTCACTCATCTCATAATATCGGCTTGAAGGGAGATTAACGATACGGATGACTGGCCGAGTCGACATGACACGGTCGGAGTATTGCTCCTTCAGCACTTGATTTCCGCATGCCAAAGTGTGCTCCATACTCTCGGTGAGTTCCAATTTTAAGTCTCCGAACTGTCCAAGGTCATCCCACTCAATCTCAAACCCGAACACTGGTTCATCCTTGCCGGGAGACGCGTTAAGGTCAGCAACATATTTCGGACTTTCAAACAATAACCTCCATGAAGCTAGAGTCTTTTGTTCATCTTCGCTGGGCTCTGTTGGGAATTTTCGCTTCATGGAGTTCCACGGGAACTACGACGGTTAAGAAACATTTTGCCTCCATCGAGAATTGTACAATTTCGGCTTTGAATCTTCTCTGAATAAAATCGGAGTGCTGCGTCTTAGACTCACCGGAAAAGGTGCAAACGTTCAAGAATCTCTTTGGAGTCGAGAAATCATCCAAGGAGTCTGAATGCTATGTCCAACATCATCGTCCTCGTCAAACAAGTACCTGACACAAATGCTCGAATTGTCCTCTCGGGAGACCGAGTTGACCTTTCTGCAGTCAAGAAAGTCATGAGTCCATACGACGAATTCGCTGTAGAAACTGCACTTCAACACCGTGAAGCGAACGGTGGAGAAGTCACTGCAATCACCGTCGGCGATGCTGGCGCTGACAAAGTTCTCAAAGATGCAAAAGCGATTGGTGTCGACCACATCGTACGGATTGATAATTCACAACCACTCGACTCTAACGCCCTTCAGACCGTGCTCGCTTCCGTTGTGAAGAGCATGGATGCCAATGTTGTCTATTGCGGTAAATCCGCTGCAGATACTGGCGCTGGTTCTACCGGCCCAGGGCTGGCAGAACGCCTTGGCTGGGCATCTGTGTCCAACAGCATCAGTGTCTCTTTCGGAGACCAGCTCTCAGTCGTGACTCCTTCTGCTGGAGGAAACGCCCGTTACACAGTCCCGCTTCCTGCAGTCGTCTCTTGCGACAAGGGTGACATGAAAGTTCGAAAGCCTAACGTGAAGGGAATTATGCAAGCAAAGCGAGCAAAAGTCGATGTTCAAACTGTTGATGCACCTGCATCGACAGTATCCATTGTCTCACACAGTATGCCTCCTGCAAAACCTGCAGGCAAATCATATGACGGTGGCGCCGCTGCTGCAGAAGTAGCACAACTGCTTCGAGATGAAGCAAATGTAATCTGAGGTGAATAAAATGACTGAAACTATAGTAATCGCTGAAATCGTAAAAGGAGCAGTTCATTCCACAACTGCCGAATTAATCACCGCTGCACAAGCACTCGGCTCACAACCCGTTGTCATTGTGCCCTGCACCGATGCTGGAACCGCCGATGGCGCATCCGGAATGTCTGGCGCATCCCGAATTGTTGCTGCTAAATCAGATGTCTTTGCAAACTATGACGCTGCTGGTTGGGCTGCTGCACTCGATGCGGTGGCTCCATCTGGAGTTCTCATCGCATCTGCTTCTCCTCAATCTAAAGACCTCGCTGCCCGTATCGCAGCTCGCAGAGGAATTTCGGTGGTGCAAGATGTCGTAAAAATCGACGGCCATAACCTCACATCCCCTATTTACTCCGGCAAAGCAATGCAAACCGTAGCCCTTAGCGGAGATGCTGTCCTAACTGTACGTCCAAATGTGTTTGACGCAGCTCCAACCGGTGGTTCAACCGAAATCTCGGTCGTCGACACAACTGGAGACATGGCAACAGCAGTCCAAGAATTCATGGCACGTGCTTCGAGTCGGCTGGATGTTGCTGAAGCAAACATCATCATATCCGGTGGCCGAGGAATGGGCTCTCCTGACAATTTTGTTCACCTTGAATCAATTGCAGACACCCTGGGTGCTGCTGTAGGAGCATCCCGTGCTGCGGTCGACACTTGGGAATCAATTCCTCACTCTATGCAAGTGGGACAAACTGGAAAGACCGTTAATCCGAACCTGTACATCGCAGTAGGCATATCCGGTGCAATTCAGCACCTTGCTGGAATGCGTTCCTCAAAGTACATCGTCGCCATCAACAAAGATGCAGACGCACCAATTTTCCAACACGCCGACTATGGCATCGTTGCAACTTGGGAAGAAGCATTGCCTGTGCTTCAATCTACATTGTCCGCAATGATGGCTTGATTAGGAATATTTCCCAATCGTATACACGCCAGAGCCTGCATCGTCTCCAACAAAGGGGTTCGTTTCTTTTTCATGACCAATTGTAGTCAATGGACCATGGCCAGGATACACGATGGTATCAGATGCAAGCGGCCAAAGCTGGGTATGAATCGAGTGCGCAAGAACTTCGAAATCCCCTCCAGTATCTGGTAAATCCGTCCTTCCAACTGAACCAGCAAACAAAGTATCACCAACGAACAAGTGATCTGGCCCTTCTTCAACGAGGAGACGTAGGCAACAGCCGCCGAGAGTGTGACCAGGCGTATGGTGCACAACGAATTCAAGTGAGCCAACTTCGAGTTTCTCACCGGCCTTCAATGCCACATCTGCGATGGCTGGCAGAGGAACCTCAAACCCATAGCGAAGGGCTGATCGTTGAGCTAAAGTCTGTAGAAAAGTATCATCAGGATGCAGGTACCAATCTACTTCATACTCCTTTTTCAAATCAGGAATATGCCCACTGTGGTCAAAATGTGCATGTGTGTTAAGAAGTGCTACGACTTTCCGTTCAGGAATCTTTGATTGCTGCATTTCCCCAGCGGAGCGAGGGCCGTTGGACCAATCCGGGCCCTTGCCCGAAAAGGAATCAATCCAGTCAATGATACGTTGGGGTTCAGCACCGCCATCGATGATAACTGTGTCACCTGTAGCAGTGTCTGTAACGACTGAACAACGCATTTGGAGAATGCCAACAAAAAAATATTCCACCCATGGTTTCCTAACGGCCATGGCCAGTCGAACCATTTCTCCTTCAAGAGACTAAGCCTTATTCAATGAACACTTGAAGTGAATCACTGGACCATTGTCCATCGCTGTCACATACTCGTAACTCAAATCTATAATTGCCTCGATTCAGCCGCACTTTGACTTTGCTGGAAGATGCGATTTCCTTTCCAGTCGAGTCTATCCAAGACCATGTCTGGATACGTTGTTGTGGGTCATGAGAATACGTGCCATCGAGCGTGATTACTGCACTCCCATCTGCATCGGCAACATGGCTTTGGTCATCTCCTGTAACGGCTTTTGGAACGATGACTTCGCTGATACCCGTATTCAGTTCATCCAGCAACCCATCTTCCGGTAGGAGTGCCATGTTGGTGATAGCATCGTCCAATTGAGAGAGCAATTGTTCGGTGTCGATATCGAGAGCCCCGTCCGCAGTAACCTGTGCAACCTCACCTTGCACCTCACCTAATGCAGCTTGCAATGCATCGAGACCATCGCTTGAAGCGGACGAGTTTTGAATGGATGCTAATTCGTCTGGAGTGAAAAACTCTTTCATTGCATCATCCTCTCTATAGATTTCTTCGGCTGACAGTGGTTCAGCCTCTTCAGTTTTCTCGAACCACAGAGTGAGTTCAGAGGCGTCAGTTTCCACCAACGAGTCCAAAAGCGAAAAGTGTCCTATTGGCTCTTCTTCCGTCCAATCGTTTTGGTCTTCGCCAGCAAATAAACAAATGGAACCATCGTTGCTCATAACGAGATAATTCGGCATTCCTTGATGCTCAAGTTTCCACTCTGAACCGTCTGCTTCTCTGCCGAATACATAGAACCATGCTGTAGCAATGACACTGCCGTTACAAAAAGCGAGGTTTCGAATCGGGTACTTGCATTCCATCCGTGTATCATGAACAAGTTGCGATAAATGCGTCGAAGAATGTACGACTTTGCCATCGTCAAAACCACACAGCAATCCATTTTCACTCGGGATGGCTCGAAGAAGACGGCTCTTGACATCGAAGCGATGTTGCAGTTTCTGATGAACTAAATCCCAAACTTCAATCTCGAGAACTTCTTCATCACCAGCCACCAAGGCATAACCTTCTCTACCGATAACGAGATTGTTATTCGAATCGCTTCCGATGCAAGTGATCGATTCACCTTTCTCGCCACGTGCAGGCCGACTCCATGCCAAAGCCCCATTTACAAGTGCTTGAACACGGCCATTTTCATGTGCTAAAATAAGGTAATCACCGACCACTTGCATGTGCAAAATGTCTTGATAGGAATTTGACAAAGTAACCTCAGTACCATCGTACTGAATCAAAAAGAGGCGACCTAGACCGTCGACAATTGCCAACCCTGTCGGGGTTTTTTGCAGGTCAAAACCGCCTGCACCAATTTCAAACTGCCACTGGATATTTCCTTTGGTATCGAGGCATGAGAGGCCGTGAGCGTCATCCAACACATAGAGTGAATTACCGCGAAGAACCATACCCCGAACCATTGAGGAGGCTTTCCAAGAACCTGTTACCGTAAACTCAGAGTGTTCGTGTCGCGCAATGAATACCTGCCCGTCGCCTTCTGCCCATGCAGTAAGATCACCGTTCAGAGAGAGTACAAGTGCGGTGACTTTCGACTCCGGTTGAAACGCTACATGCACCGGTCGAGATCTCAACATGAACCGTTGAGGAAGCGGACTCAATTAACCCCATCCCTTGGATGGGTAGATTACTCAAACCATGTTGTCGTATCTGGGTGAGGACGATGAAGGCTTGGAGATTCTAAATGCAGCCATAGCGCCTGTTTTTCTTTCTCCGTCCATCCACACAAGGGATTGAGCGTACACAGTGGAGTCGTTTTGATGGCTTCTTCTCTTCGTTCTATGAACGGTTCTGCTTCTTCAATACTCAAACCAACAACGCCCCAGGCTGGGCGTTGGAATGTTCGGTTTTTGTCGTCTTTCGTTCGGCTTCGAACGCCAATAAAGGGATCCCATTTCTTCAACATCTCCAAGTGAGATTGCTGTGAATCAAGTACGGGAATAATACGTGAACCTCGTCGCATTATCAAAAAACAACTGAGAACATCATCTCGTGTACGAAGTTGCGCAAGTACGTCACCTTGAACACCGGTTGGAAGCCCACCTGGACCAAGTGTTCTCTTCTCAATGGATGAGACTTTACGTGGTTCAAGAATAATCTTGACCCACCATTCTGGATTTGAAAGATTCACTGTAAGGGCCGAGTCCATTTCCATGAGTTTTGAACCAAGTGCTCGGGCATACGATTGAGAATCCCATTCCCCCTTCTCACCCAAACGTTTGATTCGGACACCGAAGGTTCGTGCCTCACCTACTCGTAAATGGCGTTCCAATACGAGTTGTGCGACGAGGTGTGGGTTTGGGTCTTCAGAAATTTCAACAATTCGGTCGATGGCAACGATCCCAAGGCCGTGGCAAATTAGATTCTCAACATCTTCAGTTGGTGCTTCAGAATACACTACATCGAAATCTCTTAGACGGGAACGAAGAATAGGGACTGAAGCATCTTTAGAAAGTTGTACCAAATTTTTCCGCAATGCTCTCTGAAACGAACGACGAACGACTTTCGATTTCAAACCGAGTTCGCCAAAACGCAAGATCCAGGATTGTTGAGCCATGCACAGGCCTCAATCTTCGGTATCGTTGTGCATATCTACGATTTCGTCATCCTCGCTGGACTCGACTTTTGCAGTGTCGTTACGAGAAGCATAAAGTGCGTCAAGATACGCTTCATCAATACCTCCAGTGACATACTCACCGTTGAAACAACTCGTATCGAACCGTGAGGGGGGATGTTCGCCGATGGATGTCGCCTCAATAAGATCTTCAAGTGATTGATAAAACAAGCGATCGCTTCCAATGATGCTGTTAATCTCGTCAATGGACTTTCCATCTGCGATGAACTCATTGATTGCAGGCATGTCAATCCCATACACATTGGGATATCGAACTGGAGGTGCGGCGGAGGCAAAATAGACCTTAGAAGCACCGACATCCCGAGCCATCTCGATAATCTGTGCACTTGTTGTTCCTCGGACAATGGAGTCGTCCACCAAGAGAATGTTCTTTCCAGCAAACTCGTGTTCAATAGCGTTCAATTTTCTGCGAACTGACTTTTCTCGAAGCGCTTGCCCAGGCATGATAAATGTTCGACCAACATATCGATTCTTGACAAATCCTTCTCGGTATGGCACATCAAGAGCTTTGGCCATCTGTAATGCAGCAATACGCCCAGAATCCGGAACTGGAATCACTGCATCGATATCATGATCCGGCCATTGCTCAAGAATGCGCTTTGCGAGGACATCACCTTGGTTAAGCCGAGCGTGATAGACAGAAATTCCGTCAATAACTGAATCCGGACGTGCAAAATAGACGTGTTCGAAGATACAAGGTGATGCTTCGACTTTTTCTGCGCATTGGCGGTGGAAAAGGTGTCCTGAATTTGAAATGAAAATTGCTTCACCGGGTTGTACATCCCGGACAATATCAAAACCGAGTGCAGTAATGGCAACCGATTCACTGGCCACAATCCATTCAGATCGGCCATCCACTTCACGTGAGCCAAAAATCAACGGGCGTATCCCATACGGGTCTCGGAAAGCAAGAAGTCCGTAACCGGAAATAATGGAAACACAAGCATAACTTCCCTCAACACGCCGATGAACATTCTTTACTGCACCAAATACGGTTTCAACATCCAAATGTGGGGCTCCTTCGATTGAAAGGCTCGATCCATTCGAGTCTAATTCCACTGCCAACATATTGAGCAGTAGTTCTGAATCGCTGCTTGTATTCATGTGTCGATGATGTTTATCGGTCAATTGAACCTGAAGTTCCTTCGCATTTGTGAGATTACCGTTGTGAGCAAGACCTAGACCGTAAGGTGAATTGACATAGAACGGTTGAGCCTCAGAGCGAGAGAATGAACCTGCTGTAGGATAGCGTACATGTCCGATTCCCACATGGCCTTGCAGCCTGCGCATGTGACGAGTGTAGAAAATATCGGAAACAAGGCCGTTGGATTTCCGTAAACGGAACTTGCCGTTAAAATCAGTCATGATTCCAGCAGCATCTTGTCCACGGTGCTGAAGAATGGTGAGACCGTCATAGATCAGTTGGTTGACATGGACATTCTCACGTCCAACTATTCCAATGATGCCACACATTGTATTGCCTCAACCCTATCGAGTGCTTGACGCTTTGTAGCCATTCCGGCTTAAGCCATCTCCTGCTTCAAGCCTTAGGGCGGTGAGCCTTCTTCGACCAATTGAACTTGCGCATGCGAGCAGTCTCGCCATATCCGCATGAAGCGCAAACTGACTTTTGCTTGTGATATGCATTGCGTCCGCAGCGGCGGCAGCGAATGTGAGTTGTCTTCTGACGCTTACCCATGGATGGAGTACCTTTCGACATAGAATCACCGTATAATCGCTCCACCAACCTCCCCCTTATGAAATCGACGGCGGAGGAAACCCCCTTCAATACGCCATCACTCTTCTTCGAATGTGAAATTTATTCGGCGCTTTTGAGAGGTAATGGCGGAAAACATTGAGCCAAGGGAAACACATACTGCAAATGCAACGGCTCCAGCCGAAACCAGCGTGTGAACAATGTTGTAGATCGCTTGAGCCTGGGCAGAACCGTTGTCTTCGAGCAACATTGGACCTAGATTGATGAAGAAGAAAGTAGCTGCCACACCCAGCAGTGAAGCACAAAACATCCCCACCAAAGGTGCCAACGGTCGATTTCGTGATTCGCCGTAGAAGAAGAGATTACCGAGAAGAAGCAATGAAAGTAGAGTGTACGATGTGAGTGTGGCGTTTGCAAACCGAGTAAAAGCCTCGTCACCATCGAAACCTTCTATTCCAGATGAAAGGGTAATCTCTATGGCGAGTATGAGAAGAAGGGGTAGGACGAATGCCAAAGCCATCATTCTCCACGTGACTGCAAGCCGTGAACCACTCATTCAACACCGCCTCCGATATGAGATGCGATGACGTTTGCGACCTGTTCCAATTCTGCAGTTTGTGGTGCTTCAATTTTCACAGGCGAAGGAAGTGTTTTTTCGTATACAAAAATGACCAATGCAAAAACCATGACCGATAGTAGACCACCTGCTGCTATGCCTGCCAAATCTGCCACAGATAACCACAAATGCTCTCTAAAATCATCAGTCGTGATGAGCGGGCCATCGACATTCAAGCCCAGTAAGATCATGAGAAAACCTAAACCTGAAAGCATAAACATGTAGTTTGATTCAGTTTTTCTGTTGTCTCCAATGGTGAGTGAAGCGATAGCTGCGCATGATGACAAGCATGATGTGAGAAGAAGGAAGGTCGGCCAAAATACAAACCAATAATCATTGACTTTCCCACTGGCGATTTGCGGTGTGAGAATCCACCAGTGCATACCTGCGAACCACGCAAAACCAACTAAGGAGAGAAATATGCCAAGCTTCCTGTCGCTTCGAGGTAGACGGCCAACAGGAACATGGCCGGAAAATGAAATGAGATAAATACCGAGCAAAATTAACACAGCCGGACCAATTATTGCTCCAAGCAAATGCCCTGCGGCGGTGGAAGGAGACGAGGGTACCGTCCACGGACTTGTGCATACCATCACGATGCCGACAAAAGCAAGAAATCGTCCAAAAGTCTTGCGTTGATCGTTGGAGGAAGAAAGGAAAATCCACACTCCAAAAGGCACTACAGCGACGGGAAGCCAAAACAACAGAAGGGCCTGAAGCATCTCGTCCATGATGCCTCTCACCGTATGAATGTTCATTATCTATCCCCTTCTTTTCACCTCAGTCGCCCGATTTATACTTACCAGTGAATGCGGCACTCCTAAATACCCGACTCTTGTGGGCCGAATGCTCAAGGTGCTCATATGGTGAAAATGCCACGACAAGTCAAGCGTTACAGCCCATCGGCTGGCAAGCATACAATGCACACCATCGAGCGTGTCAAGAAGAAGCGAGCTTCTGAACTACGATGGGGTCAGCGCCGTTTCCGTCGAGTTATGGCTGGTTACCGTGGTTTCCCACGTCCAAAGCCTGACGGCCGTGAAAAGCCAACAAAGCGAGTTAACATTCTCTACCGTTGCACAGAAACTGGTAAGGCTCACTATGCGCCGTGCCAGCGTGCTAAGAAATTCGAACTAATTGACAAGTGAGTTGAACGATATGGCACAAAATTTCCTTAAAGTATCCTGCAAAGATTGCGGTAATGAAACCACAATCTATTCTCGTGCAACCTCTGTCATTTCATGTGGAGTTTGTGGAGCAACTCTGACCAGCCCCTCTGGTGGCAAAGCTGACTTAGTTGGCTGCACTGTTGTTGAAGCACTTGAATGAGGAGGCTGAGCCTCCATGTCCGATATCACAAATACGCCAAATGAAGGCGAACTTGTTGTCGTAACAGTGACAACCGTAAAACAAAACGGCTGTTATGTCAAACTTGATGAGTTTGAAGGTGTTGAAGGATTCATTTTCATCGGCGAAATTGCGAGCGGTTGGGTCAAAAACATTCGAGTCTTTGTTCGTGAAGGCCAACGCCTTATTTGCAAAGTAATGAGAACCCGTAAAGACGGAACATCTCTCGAACTCTCACTCAAATCGGTATCTGAAGAACGTCGCCGTGAGCGACTCCAAGAATGGAAGAATGAGCAAAGAGCTCACCAACTTCTCAAAGTACTTGGCGAGAAAGTCGGTTGGGATGAAGCCGAAATCAAGTCGTCGGGTGAAGAACTCGCCGATGCCTTTGGCGGTCTGTATACAGCCTTCGAAGAAGCTGCAATGAATGAAGGCGCTCTCACCGATGCTGGATTTGAAGGCGATTGGTTGAAAGAATTCATTGAAATGGCCATTGAGAACATCATCCCTGCCTTCGTTGAAATTCGAGGCATCCTCACGCTAAGCATTAACGACATCAATGGTGTTGAAGTCATCCAAAATGCTCTTCTTGCCGCAGAGTCGCTTTCGTCAACAGAAGAGGAAATCGAAGTTTCGTGCCATTACAACGGCGCGCCTGAATACAGAATCGAACTTAAGGCTCCTGACTTCAAAACAGCCGAAAGTATCTGGGAAAATGCTACGAAAGCAACACTCGATCATGTCATCGCAGCGGGCGGAGAAGCCACTGCTTTGCGTGAATGAAGCGCTTGAGTCATAAACAATGTCGATGCAGGTGATACCATGGCACGACAACTGTTGCAACAATGTCTCGAATGTGAAGCATGGACTTTAGCAACCACATGCCCTTCTTGTGGCTCGAAGGCACAAGCTGCAGCACCTCTGAAATGGTCACCAGAAGATCACAGGGCATCGATTCGTAGAAAAATGTACAATGTTGAATCACCTGAATGGGCTGCAAATCTAGCAACTCTACCATCACTCGACCAAATGAAAGAATCTCAACTTGCTCTTGAAGAAGAGTAATGCAGTTTTAGAAACCCCTCGCAATTGGCCTTTTTTCCAGGTTTCCGATGTCAAACATTATAGCGCGGCGGAAGACGATACGCAGTATATGGGATTGAATATCGAATGGCGGAGTTCCAACAACCACATAGGTGAACACGAGATTCTCCTTTTCGCGCTCCCTGGTGTCGGCAACGTCGGTAAGGTAGCAATTGAGGGCATCAACTCGTGTCACATTCAGCAGGAAATTGCTCGCCTCCACCACACCTCACTCCCTCCGTTGGCAACGCTTGATGAAGATGGACTACTTACGCCTCCACACCTGACATTATCCTCTATAGAGTCGGTCACGGGGAAGCGTGTATTAACTCTCTCTGGTACATCGCAACCCTTAGAGCCAGAGCACCAAGGTTCGATGGCCCACGAAGTTCTTGAGTGGCTCGAATCTCAAGGAATCACAGCCTTGTATGTTCTGGCAGGGCTCATGGATTCTCCAACACGCAAGGAAACCTTTGTTGTTGCCTCAAACGCATCTCATCGAATTGACTTAGAGGCTCTAGGGGTTGATGTACGAAGAGATGAACCCAAGTCTGGGGCAATCGGTCTTGCAGCATTGATTGCATCAATTGGTCCATTGTACAACATTCATTCAGCGTGTGCCATCGCAACAACGGTCGGTTCGAGCGGAGACGCTTTTGCATCTCAAAGGCTTCTTGAATCACTGGATCGATGGTTTGACCTCGGTATTGCTTTGCCGAGTGACGTACAATCGAAGCTCACGGACAAGTTAGCAGCACTGGCACCCGGAAATGCACCAGACATGGTTAGCGACTTGACTGAGTCGCCGGATGCCTTCTACATGTGAAGGTCAATTTCGAACATATGTTCTGTTCGCTCGATTGACTAAACCAGGAATCAAGGCGATGTCGATAAGCCACAATAGTCCGCATCCTCCGAACGTTAGGAAATAGAACACACCCATTCCGATTTGATTGAGGTAAAACCTGTGACCACCCAAGGGACCGAGGAAAAACCACAACAGATAGGTAACAAGAACATCCTTCTGTGAAGGGTTTTGGAGATATCGTGAACCGTGTTGTTGGTAAAAGTTAGTGAATTGATTTTGAGAAACAGCCTGCGGCTGTTGTTGGTATTGTTGTTGGCTGTATTGCTGTTGCTGCTGGCGAGGGGGCTGGCTCGGATTTACTGCCCGAGGAGGAACGGGCGGCCGCTGAGGAACGGGCGGTGGTTGAGGTACTGGCGGCCGCTGAGGGACTGAAGGCGGTGATTGAGAGATATGATAGTGATTATGAATCACATCCCCAGTATGCAAATCTCCAGAGACAACACTGTCCTTTACATTTGGGCCAGGCCCGGGTGTAGGCTCCATGTCAATCGGTTGATGTTAAAACCAATCGATAAAAAAACCTTGGACTGAAGTTAGGCGCCGAGAGAGAGATTTGAACTCCCGTGTCACAGGGACAGTGGATTTCGAATCCACCGCAATACCGGGCTATGCGATCTCGGCCGTGATGCTCGCTCTAGCGCCACCGTCATAAGCATGATGTTACCTCATGGTCTCATGGAGATTCACCTGCATGGTCGAGACCATGACATCAAACTGGTCGTTGAATCTCCGGAGACCGTTCGCCAAGTGTTGGTTCAAGCAGGAATACTACCTTCGACGGTCCTTGTGAGTTTTGAAAACACAATTTTGCCACACGCCACCGTTCTTTCTCAGTCCGTGAAACTCCTCGTTACGACGGTTTCTTCAGGTGGCTAATCCCTTTCAACACGTTTTGTAATGTGGATTTTGGAATTTCGTGTGACGTTTCCTCGCACTTCCACTGCCCAAGCATCAATCCCGATGTTGGCCACAACAACCGTATCACTAACTTCAGCTAAGTCGTATTGTGGCCCCCAATCGTTGGCCCACCCTTCAACTTTCATCGCACCGGTGGCATCGAGTAGCATCAAGCCTTTACGATGCCATTCTTTTCCATTACGGCCAACACCACGCTTTTCAAATTTGTAGACCAGTTTTCCAGTTATGTTCCAACGGGCTCTAAATTCCATGAGGTCGGATGCTGTTTCATCAGGTGAAGCGTGAACCATACAGGCATGCGGATCGATTTTCAATTCGATTTCGCCTTTCCAGTTCACAGTAGGAATGACGTTCTCTAAACGAACGATGTTGCCCTTGACAAGTTCAGACGGCCAAGACGGCCTACCGTCCTCGTGTGCGTCGACTAAAAAGACAACTTTAGCGAACTTGCTTCCTTGAGATACTGTCACTTGAGGGCGGCGAGCCTCTTTCATGCCCATTACACTGAAGACTTCACCAACAAGTGTCATTCGTGGATCAAGTACTCCGATAGTTGTAAGATCGATTGGAGTAGAAGTTCCAGGCAACTGAATATTTCCACCTTCTGGCAATTCATCATCCCCATCGCCACCAGGGCAAACCTCAGCCCAATCGCAACGTTCACAGCGTACTTCATCAGGAGCTTCGATAGGAATTCCACCTGCTTTGAAACCACGAACTGGAGCTGGTTTTGGAGGGCATTCATCAAGTGAAGGTGTGGTTTTGCGTAGTTGGCGCCAAAGCTCTTCCAACTCCATTTCCATTTTTGTCATTTCATCTACATCAGGGCACGGTATAGTTTTGATAGCGTTCGCTCCAAGATACCAAATCTCCAATCCATCGACTTGTTCCTTCTTTCCGTGAGTAACCCACCACAACATGGCATACATTCGTAACTGTTCCACATAATTGCCCGAACGGTCTCCACGTCCAATGCTCGCTTTCAAGTCTACAATTGTAATCTTTCCATCCCAACGGTACACGAGGTCATATTCACCTTGAAACCAATGTTCGGGGTGAACTGCATTCATTGCAAACTTACCCGCATTCGGATCGACAAACCAAGGTCGAGCAATCTCCCATGCCTCAATCAAGGTCACAGACCCTTCAACGGCAAGAGGATGGTCGTTTGAGAGAGAGTAACGCCGTGCATCAGGCGCTGGCCAATCAGGACGCTGTCCTCTTCGCCATTCTTTCAGCAAAGGGCCTCCATTAGCGTCTATGCATCTCTGGACTTCTTTGAGATGCATATCGAGTCCATTAACGCACATCTTGAGACAATAGTCTGGGTCAACTGAATCCCAATCGCCTGCTTTACGTTCGTTCTTTTGCCACTCCTCTCTCATCGAGTTCAATGCTGGCTGAAGATGCGCATTCAATCGTTCTATAGCCCAATTTCGCAGTTCATCCATCGACATAGGCAGCATATTGCTTGGTAGAGGAAGCAACCGTTCTGCCGGCCATGGGTCTAGACTTGTTCGACTGGGAACTCCATTCGCATCGAGAGGTATGGCCGATAGAGTGTCAGATGAGGCTTTAGCAACCAGCAATGCAGGCGATTCCATGAGCATTCTACAGAAGACCTCTTCAACAGCACGGCCGACATACAACACTGGAATTTGTGGCATCTTGAAACGGCGCACTTTTTCGTAAAACCAGAGCCGAGGACAAGACCGGTAGGCGTTGACTTGGCTTGAGGATAGCCGGTTGTATGGGCCAACTGAATCATCTTCTGGCTGAGCGAGTCGAACGGGCATAGGAGTGAGTGTTTTGTCGAATGTTCTTGAACCCTACTCTCCAAAAATCAATCTTTGACTTGTAAACGCGTTTTTCTTGAATCAATGCGTAATTGCGGCAAGCCAGCCCTCCAGCCGATTTCGGCTGCCATCAACTTCAATCGTTGACCGGGTCTTAGAGATTCCATTTGTCCGGTAATGCTAGAGCCAAAAGAGGCAACCTCAACGACAGAATAACCGTCCCAAAGATGAACATTCATCATCGTCCAAGGCTTAGCATCGAGTCGTACCCCCGAGCGCTTTCTAACGCTCAAAATTATACCTTCAACGTTGGCCCTGGTTCGCAGTAATCCTATCCGAGTCGTACGCTCAGACAACGTGCTCGAAGCGTTAGCGAACTCTTCTTGAGCCTCGGCCAAAGGTAGAATGCGTGTTCTTGAATCGACGTACAACCGAGGAGAACCACGCCATACACCGGGGAGCGCATCGAGAATTACAATGTCTCCATTTGGCTCCTCATGCAGTAAAGGATAGGCTCCTGGCTCACTCTCTTCCACAGTAATTTGTGCACTGCCAGCAACCAGCATAGCGCCCAAAACCGGCTCACCAAAGTGGTTTGGCAACGGTCCCCAAGCTCCAGTGAACTTTCCTTGTACACTGACTCGTTCAGGAATCGAAGACAACAATTCACTCGGAGGAGAAAGTTCAACCTCTCGGATCGGAGTAATATTATTGAGAAGTTCTTCTCCAGACCAAACACCTTCAACACTGCGTGACAAACTGCACCAATGGCATCCAGCAGCGCTTCCGTCGCAGGCATCCGATGGGAGAGATGGGAGAGTTGCAGGCCCGGAGCCCATGCTTTGCATATCTGAATTGATTTGGAAGAATTCCTTTGATATCAACGGATAATCATCTTTTTGCGGAGCCTCATACAACACTTTGTGCGCTCCATTGAGGTACCACCCCTCCATTCCGTCAACGCATTGACCATCATGAGTTTCATGCCATAGCCAAGCATAGAATCGGAGTTGGTGTTGAAGTGACTCTGCAAACTTGGAATTCGGGTCGCCGGATTTGATGTCGACTAATCGTATTCGACCGTCCCACCTAAGGACCAAGTCCAATTCACCTGCTGCCCAACTCTCAGGATGGAAAAGGCGCTGGGGTTGATGCACTCGAGGATCTTTCATCCATGGCCTGGCAATGTCCCAAGCCTCGTTCCAAGTCACGGGTGAACCCGGTTGAGCCCATTTCATGGATTGCTCAGGGTCTGCCCAAGTGCGCATCGAAAAGTTTCGAACTTTTTCCGGAACGGGGAAACGTGGTTCATCACCCCATGCTGGAGAAGGCACCGAAAATGGCTGCTGTCCGGATCGGAATGCCTCCAAATGAGGACCGCCATTCGTACCATAACATGCCTCAACTTCGGAGAAGAACAAGTCCAATCCATACTGTAGTCTGGATTCAAACGATTCAATTTCAACATCAGCCCAAGAAGTGTCTGGAGCGTACCATAATCCTTCATCCCACAGTTTCTTACCTTCGAGAAATGCCTCTGCCGCTGCAGTTTGGATATGCGATGCAATCCATGATTTGAGTTGCTCCAAGGATTCGATTGCAGATTTTGGTCGTCGCATCATAAGCCCACATAATGCGTCCTCTAACACGATACCAATGACTTGCGATGGGCGAAGTGGCCCGGAAATCCCAACCTTTGAGCCAAGAAACCATTGGCGTTTACAGCGCAAGAAAGTTGTAAGCCCACTCGCTGAGATTCGAGAACGTGAACGCCCTAATGGCCCTCCGAGTGGTGGAATTCCAACAGGCACTACGCATCACACCTCAATGGTCGAACGAATAGTAATCGCCAATTCCCCGTTGTTCCCTGTCTTTTCGACTTTCCATTTTGTTAATCCGTGGGCGCTTTGAGTCGTGATCACGACGGAAGGTAACATTCACGCCTTGTAAAAATCGATTCATTCCGTCGCGAAGTTTGAACGGTCCCTCAGCTTTACCGTGAACGCCCCCCTCACCTTCGAAGACAAGTAAGGAGTCGCTTACAATGTCGATGAAGTAGACATCGTGGTCAATAACGAATGCTGATTTCTCGTTGGCTTCCATCGTTCTACGAATCGCTTTGGCAGCCTCCATGCGGGCATTTGCATCCAAATGAGCTGAAGGTTCATCGAGAAGATACAAGTCTGCATCACGGCCAAGGCAGATAGCGATAGAAACGGCCTGTCGTTCTCCACCGGATAATTTCTTGACTCGCTTAGGAAGAAGTTGGTCGACGCCTAAAGCTCGAATCACGTTGACATTGTACTCTCCAACACGCCACTTTGGGCCGATTTCACTGTCGAGCCACAGTTGAACACTGCAGTCCATGTCAACGTCAATGTGTTGAGGCTTGTAAGAAATGGTTGCGTTCTCAGTAACCCAACCTTCGTCGTATCCATGCTCACCTGCCAAGACTTTGATCATGGTCGACTTTCCAGTTCCATTCGGACCAACGACACCTACAACTTCCGAGCGATGGACAGCACCCTCCCCTGTTGTCAGTTTGAAGTCACCAAGCGTTTTGGTAAGACCTCCCCAGGATACAACTTCCGAACCAATTTCTGAAATCCGGTCGCTGTGGTTGAGGAACTTAATTGGTTTATCTCGAATACGAACATTTTGTTCTGGAAGGAAACCATCGAGGTATGTATTGATAGCCTGACGGGTTGTTCGTGCAGGAGTAAATATTCCGAAAGCACCTTTCTTCCCATAGACAATATGGACTAAATCAGCGAGTACATCCAAAACTGCAAGGTCGTGTTCAATCACAATAACTCTCTTGGTTTCAGCCAATTTTTGTATAATGCGGACGATGCGCATTCGTTCATGTATGTCTAAATACGACGAGGGTTCGTCAAAGAAATACACATCGACATCCCGCAAAAGTGTAGCACATATAGCCATTCGTTGTAATTCACCACCAGACAATTGCTGTACTGTTCGTTCCAAAAGATGGTCAATTCCTAAATCACTGGTCAGCTGTTCAAACATGTTGCGTTCATCGACCCGCGAGAGTAAATCCCGAACTGTGCCCTTGATTTTCTTGGGGAGGCGGTCAACATTCTGAGGTTTGAGGGCAACCCGGATGTCACCCTTTTTGACCGCTACGAAGAAGTCACGTAATTCACCTCGTGGAAGTGATTCAATCACGTCGTCCCAATCCGCTTCCTTGTTGAGCCAGTCGCCAAGGTTTGGAATAATTCTCCCCGATAGAGCATTTATTGCTGTTGATTTACCCATTCCGTTTGGGCCAAGAATACCAACGACGCTTTCCTTCGAGGGAGTAGGGAGACGGAACAATCTGAAACCGTTCATTGAATATCTGTGAATCATATCGGTTTCTAACTCACTTGGAAGTTGTTCAATGATGAGAGCGTCATGAGGACACTTATTGATACAGATTCCACATCCAATGCAAAGACTTTCCGAGATGTGAGGCTTACCGGTTTTCTCGTCGAGAATGATGCATTCCTGACCGTTTCGAACCGGTGGGCAAAATGCATGGCATTCATCGTTACACTTCTTTGGCTGACAATTGTCCTCTTTGAGGACTGCGACTCTCATTCATTCACCTCCTGTTCTGTAATGTTTGCTTTCGGTTCGGACTTAAGGAACTCTCGCCCAATAAGCCTCAACAAACGAGGTTTGTTTGACACTGGGCTTGGCCCAATGGGTTTCAAATGAGTCCCTTGAGGTGCTCGTGTCCCTTGATGAGGCGTACCGTACAAGGTGTTGGGAATTTCATACTCGCCTTGCGAAGTGCATCACGGGCGGTCAGGTAGTTCTCCGGATCAACTTGCAATGAGATCACTCGCTGTCCACGCTTGACACGGGCTGCAGTGCCGACGTTCTTTCCGAAAGCACATCGCATACCTTGTGAAACACGGTCAGCACCTGCTCCAGTTGCTTGCTTGTTTTCACGAAGGACATGATGTGGGAAAGTGTGGACACGGAGAGCGTATCCTTGGGTTCCAGCAATCTTACGGATGGTTGAGTTGGAGATAACACGGGCAGCTTCGAGTGCTGTGTGTCGGATTTGACAGTTGTTGTCAGCACGGAGTTCCATGACGACAGGGAACTTTCCTGTCTCCGCAGCAACACGGTTTCCGACGTGGTACTGGTGAATTCTGTTGTTTGGCACACCGCCGATGTACTTACGTCGGGTGTAGGCAGGACCTTTGAGGCGGCGATACATCGATGCTGGTTTACGTGCCATGATACTCTCTCCAAGCACTCCTGCGACCAATGTTTCCTTTATCATCTCTCCGCTTCATCCGTTCGGCACAAATTCATGAAATGAGGAAGAACTCCTTCGTTCACATTTCGATAAAAGGTTTCATGTGCTCCTTTCACACCCTTCAATCATGGCGAAGGGGTGGCGTGGACTTCTTGAGGAAGAATCTGAACACCAGTGGCTCGCCATGGGTGGATTTTTCGTATTCATCATCATCGGGGCTTTGCTGATTCAAGGCACATCTACCCTCCCTGGCGTAGACTATCGAACCAACGGTTTGGACGAAATGGATGGTCGTGTACTGGAGATAATCTACGGCGACTCTGGCTCGTATACTGCAATGGTCATCAACAACGGAGAAGGCCAACTCTTCCACCACAACAACGATGTTGAAGTTCATGACATAGGTGGAGAATACCCCGATGTACTCGGACTCAGTTTCATCACGGAATTGCACGATGGTAGCATCGCAGTTTCTCCGCAGAACAACACCCTTGACATCATCCATGTAAACGCTGAAATGGAGCGCACCGTTCTTCCGCTAACCGATGGCGAAGAACAATTTGACGTGCTGGATTTGGCAGAACAACAATCAGAGGATTCCTATCGCTGGCTTATGGTCACAGATGAGGCGGAATCTTCCGGTCTTCGAGGCTTTGGCCCGGTAGGAAGTGCACTGCTTCCAGTTGATGAACCAATGAAGAATGCAGACCTAACAGTCGCAACACCTGCTCCATCAAACATCAACTGGAGGATGGTTGAATCCCTAAGCGATGGCCAATGGGTAGCCGTGGGCTCCATGAGTAGCGTATTCGGGAACGATGATAGCCCAGCAACCCCGACGAAACATCCGGTGATAGGATTCATCACCTGGAACGAAGGCCCGACTGCGCCAATGCTGACCTCTATTGAAGAGATCGATAAGGGTGAAATCCATTCACTTATCCAACTTGAAAACGGAACATTGCTGGCTGCTGGAACAGATTCTGCACTTTACATCGCCAAAGACCGAACAACGACTTCTATTGATGTAGCAAGTGTTTCGGCTTCAATCGATGAAACAGGAAAGGTATGGTTGCTTGGCAGTAAAGGCAGCACATCCGTAATTCGATTCGCCGATGGAGAATTGGAAACTTTACCACTGTCACGCCCGATTCCCCTTAACATCGAAGTCGCTGATGTATCAGACGACATCCTCCATGCGCACGGAGTCAATGAGAATGGCGAGCCTGTTACGTACTCTATCGACACCTTGGCAATTGGCTCTATAGAGAGTGGCCGAGGATTTTTGAACCTTATGTTCGTTGCCATATCGAGCGTTGTGCTTGGTGTAATGTTATGGACGGGAAGCAAGAGATTGATTCAAAACCAATGATGTTGAATTAGTCTCAGAAAAAAGGACTTCTTTCTCGACGGCGCGAGAACCTTCATGTGCTCTCGGCAACGACAGAGAACTCCAGCGAGAGTAAGGAGTGTATCGAGTATGGCAAAAAGGGGTATGATGGACCAATTTATGGACATCAAGGAAGAACACCCCGATACCATTCTTTTCTTCCGCATGGGGGACTTTTACGAACTGTTTCACGAAGACGCTGTCGTCGGTTCCGAAGTGTTGGGACTTGCCCTCACTTCAAGGGATAAGAAAGCTGCAAAGCCAATCCAAATGGCCGGATTCCCCTGGCATGCACTGGAAGACAATATTCGAATCATGCTCAAGGCTGGACACAAGGTTACCGTAGCAGAGCAAGAGCAAGAATTGAGAGAAGGTGCCAAACTCCTCGAGAGGATTGTTACGCGTGTCTACACGCCCGGCAGCCTGTATGAAGAATCATTACTTGGAACAGATGAACGCTCACTCCTCGTATCTGTTACCCTTGGAAAAGATGTCTTAGGGCTTGGTATTTTTGATGCATCGACAGGTCAAGCATGGGCATCAAATCTCGAAGGAGACGACCGATTTGCACGTGCATTGGATGAAATT
>Ga0233444_10000633_pt1 | contig 44426 bp, 46 predicted proteins | sample SI_124_October20_6_FD_182792 | JGI IMG/M metagenome (GOLD analysis project Ga0233444, IMG submission 182792) | Seawater microbial communities from Saanich Inlet, British Columbia, Canada - SI_124_October2016_10_MG | ecosystem: Environmental > Aquatic > Marine > Inlet | place: Canada: British... | reverse complement strand
ATCAATAATTTAAACTAAATAATATGACTACAAAATTAGATTACATCATCTCCAAGTTACAAGAATCGGGAAACAAATTGCCCAAATCAGAAATCACTTTTATAGCAAGTCATTTATTAGGACAATGCAATAAGTTGAATAAATCTGTACACGATTTAGAAATAATTTAAACCAAACAATACCCGCTACCAACTTGTACAGAGATGTACGAGTTTTTGGTGGTAAAGGCAATAATGCCACATTAATTTAAACTATACAATATTATGTATGTAAACGAAAATGGTCAACTAACAAACATTCACTCTGATCACGTGAACCCAACTCAAGCACAACAATTACTTCACAAATTTAATCTTGATTGGAATGTTGAGAAATTCCCTTTAAAATTTCAAACTCCTATTTATGATACTATGGATGGAATGCACGATAGTGGTTTCTATGGTGTAGTAAGAACAGACAATAACGATTGTTTTGGAGCATTTACCGATCAGTACGAAACTTTTCAGAACTCTGAACTTGCTGAACTTGTATTGGAAATTGCTGATGCTATTGGTCAGCCTATCTCAAATGGTGCAGAGTTTAAAGGTGGTAGAAAAGTCATGTTGCAAGTTGATTTGAAACCTGTGAAAGTTGGTGATGATACTATTACTAGGAAAGCAACTGCTATCAATTCACACGATGGGTCAACTTCATTACGATGGGGAACTACCGGCACAACTATCTCATGTGCTAACCAATTTAGTGCTATCAGTAAAGAGTTAGAAAATTCAGTTAGGCACACACGTAACATGAGAGATGCGATCTCTAGGTCTCTACGCATTATAGAGAAGATGGAAGAAGCAGATAAGTCTTTATTTGAGATATTCTCTTCTATGACTGATTACAAGGTCACCCAAAAACAAGTGAACGAGACAATCAATCTAATTACCGGTGTTGATGTTAATATGGGCGAAACCAAAGCACGTGAGCAGTATTCTACTAGAAAGTTGAATCAGACTTCAGACTTGGTGCAATCAATCGTCAAGGAGATGTCTTACAAAGGTGATACGCTATGGGGATTGTTTAGTGGTGTTACACATTACACAACTCACAAAGGTGGTTCTGATAGAACTAGAGAAGAATCTAAGTATGTAGGAGGTCTTCAGAGACTAGATCAAAAGGTCTTCAACAAGTTTGCTATGCTAGTATCATAAGCAAACCAACCAACCGCTAATGACTTGCACAGAAATGTGCGAGTTTTTGGTGGTAAAGGGCAATACTGCCACATTAATTTAAACTATTTAATATGATAACATTAAGAGAATTCTACCAAAAAACCTACCCAACAGATGATTTAGGTTCTAAAATCAATTTAACAACTTTTGTAGCATTATTAGATTGCTTACACAGAGGTGGTGATGTTTACCAATACATTGGAGTCGGTGACAGTCTAATAAGAGAAAGACTATTTGAAGAACTTTCAAAAATGATAGGCTCTAATTACAACTACATCTATAATTTATGGATGCAAGTAGACAAAGAACTATACCAATAAATTAATAATTAAAACTATATAATATGGAACAAGATGTTCAAAAAGTAAGAGACTATCTAGCACGATGCATAGATACATTAGAAAAAGATAACTACGCATATGTTTGTAGTGGTTATAGTGGTGATAGTGATGGTGGAAAGTACGATAGTGCAGTACAGAAACACGCAAGAAAGATCGTAGATAAATTAGTTTCACTAGGATACATTTATACAACCAATCATGGATTTGGATGTTACGATTGGTCATTTCAAAAAGATTTTCAAATTTAAAACTTAGCAATATGGGATATAGTACAGATTTTAGAGGAACGTTAGAATTCAATAAACCTCTTACAGAAGAAATGATCAAAACTTATGATTCATTCAGACAGATGCGACATGAGGATGGCTATCAGCCAAACGGAAAACCTTCTATATGGTTACAATGGGAGATTGTAGAAGAGAACGGAAAACACTACTTAGAATGGGATGGATGCGAAAAGTTTTACAATTATGTAGAATGGCTTGAGTACGTTATTAAGTACATCTTCAAAGGATGGGGTTTATTACTGAATGGTCGCATTGAATGGAGAGGCGAAGAATGGGAAGATGTTGGCTACATAGAGGTAGAAGATAACAATGTTAAATGTGGGGATTTACAATTTCAATAAAACTATATAATATGACACAGAATAAACAGCAAAGTATAAAAGCATCAATCGATCTATTAGATGATGCGTACAAGATCATAATGGATTTGATTCAAAGTAATGAGGAGGAGGATTTATTAGATGATATACAAGATATTTTAAGTGCTATAGATGATGTTCAATACAAGATAGAAACACTATGGGAGGATTAAAGGTAAAATCAGTAAGGTATTTTGAAACTCGCAGAGGCTTAGGATACGAATGTAGAACTAACGTATTAGGTCTTTCAATATGGAATGATGGAAATGGTGGAGGTACTTATTTAAGGGGTAATGAGCATCCTATAAGTGGAGGTGTAATTGGTAGTTATTCTAAAGAATATGATGCAGATAAATTGGAAAGTCTGATTGATAAATACGAAAATGTTAAAACTATATAATATGAAAGTAAATTTAGAAGGTAATTATACATCTACCTATGGGTTTGTTGGGAGAAACAACCTTGAAAAATACGCAGAAATGACATTTGGTAAAAATTGGGAAGCAGAATCTGATGTGGAGCAAATACAATTACTTTGTGATTATATTGATCATGGAAGATATCATGTCGATTGTATTGACACTAGAGATGAAGATGATATAATAGTAAGAGAGACTGATCGTTGGGAAGATTTTATACGACTTGCCACAGATTTAGAATGTGCAAGGATAGAGAATGAAAGACTACAAGACTTGTCCAACGCTCAACATTTAAAAGAAATTTCTATTGACTTACTTAAAGAGGAATTAGAAAGAAGAGGATTTTATTGCGATAATTTATGGCAAGTTGAAGATGTCAAAGGCATATTTAAGTGTGACGATGATCAAGCACAAGATGTGTTGGATTCTGCATTAACTAATGAGGCAACTATCGATCGAATTTGGTTTGCTATACGATTTCACGCAGATGAATATGGATTAAAAGAACTTGAAGATTAAGTAATATGAAAAGTAATAAACATGACCTAGTACTTAAATCAATTATGACAAGATATGGAGGTTTGGAAAATCTTATATGCCAACTAAGAGAGGATTCTGATGTCGCATATGTTAACATTGCTGATGATACAGATATGGTAGTAAATGAACACGAAGTAGAAGATATAATTAATCAAATTATAACTTAAATAAAGTGAGAAGAAAAAATAGTATAGGAGAAAACATATTCACGTTGATGATACTTGCTTGGATATGTTTTATAATAATCAAAGTATCGCATAATTTATTAAGATGAAAGATCAAACTTATGTTGCAGTTGTGAAAGCAAGTTTTTACGCACAACTTTTATTAGAGTCTTTAGACGAGTTGGAAGATACTAGAGTATTCAGACAATCATTAAAGTTTAAGGTAAAACAAGCACAACTAGAATTAGAAAAACAAAACTCAAGATTTATTGAGACGATGTTTAAGAACGATGAGGAGTTTCTAACAAATCTTCAGATTCATACAGATGAAATGCTAGACAAGATATCAAGACTTGGAATAGATGAGATACCATTAGTAAATAAAATACTAGAGGAGTACGAAAAAGATGCTGATCATTGGAAACAAAATTTAACTATACAATTTAAAAAACTAAATTCATAACTATGGCTACCAATATAAAAATGGGTAAGTTTTTAAAACAAAATGTTTTGGACACAATATCTAGAAAATACAAGTTCAATCCCGAAAGGTCATTGCCATACTTAAAAGAAATCTCAACACAACTTAAAGAAGTACAAGAGTTGATAGACGAGACATCAAATTATATGTGTGAGGTTGAGAGAATAAAAGAGGAAGATGAAAACAAAGAATTTTTAAACAGACAAACAGATGAGCCATTTAAGTAAAAAAGACGAAGAATTAAAAGCACAGATTAGAGAGATGTTTCCTAACGGAACAGATGAGCAATTTATAAATAGTATGTTTCATAGTATTAGAGGAAAGCAAATGCTATGGGATCTATTAGATGATGGAAACTATAATAAAAAATTACCAAACATTACACAATAATAACAACCTAAAAAAAATAAGAATGAAGACAATTAATAATGATATAGAAATTATTTGCGATGCAGTAGCAGTTGTTACTAAGGCAGACCCAATGGGAAAAAATAGATTGAGAGAAAATGTTGATGCCAGAAGAATTGCCTACAGAATTTGTAGAGTGGTTTTAAATCTTACCTACATTAGAATATCTAAATACTTTGATAAAAATCACGCATCTGTTTTACATAGTTTAAAAAGTTTTGATGCTCTTTTCGAAACAGACAGAGACTTTAGAAATAATTATAATGCAGTAATGAAAGTAATATCAAGTGTTGAATTTGATTCTAATATAATTGATAGTCAAGATATACTTGTTGATTATGTTAATCTTCAGTCAGAGACTTTGGATATAAAAAATAAATATGAAACATTATTAAGATCGTTGCATAATAAAGTAACAGAAAAAGTGGAGGAGTTATTTCATCCAATTGGAAATGATTTACTACACCAAATAATAAGAGACGAGAATTGCTCAAGGGATTTGCAAAAAACTTTACACTCGATTCTTGTAATAAAAGTAAATAATAATTAACTTAGTGAATTGATGTTCAACTAACTAACTAATTTAAATACTATTAAACTATACAATATGCCTAAAAACACAAAAAAAAGGCTAAGTAGATCGGTCGAAATATTTCGCAGAAAAGCCTTAGCACTATTGCAAATTTCAGAAATACCAACGACAGAAGTTTGCTTGTATATCTACGGTTCAAAATCAAAAAAAAGTACTTTAAATCAAAAAAAGACAGGTGCATCTCCTCTATTTTTTGAGGAGTCATGCAAGATCATAGAATACTATGGTAATGTATCAGACAAGATTGAAGAAATCATTTCAGATAGTTAAGTACTACAGATAATTTTAACGAATACTAAAAAGAATTTTCAAATGAATACATCAACTTTTATGTCCTTACTTAAGGACATCATAACTAAATTAGAAGATGGTTCCATCTTAAATTATGGTAAAAAGTTTTCTAATCTTACTATTACCTCCTACAGACAAGTTTACAATCAAATGTCTACTTACAAGTTTAATTTTAATATTGAAAGTTTAGATTTGAATAACGTAACTAATAGAAAGGATAGGCTTAAGGTCACCCGAAATTTACAGACACAAGTAAATAAATATTTAAATATGATGTTGGACGATTGTAAACATCATAACACTAGAAAGAATCACCTAAAGATTATTAGAACTACATTAAAAAAGGCAGAGGATTATTATGGCTTCATGTTTCCTAAGTTACAAAGCATGAGAGAATTACAGACTGAGGTAATTGCACTATCACCTACACAAGTTGAGTTAATACATAACAACAAGCCGGGAATCGAACTCGAAGATGTATGGTATTACACTAGGCTGATGCTTTATTCTTGTATGCGAGTAAGTGACTTAGTAAACTTCAAAGCATCATCTGACGGAAGTGTTGTCACAATAATTACAAAGAAAGGAGTTGGGTCAATATCATCTTTTTATTTACCAAAGGATGTGCGTGTTTTTTTAGAGGGCAAGGGTGCTTTTACACACTCACAACAACATTTTAGAGCAAGACTAAAGACTTTACTTAAATCTTATAAAGAATTACACGAAAAGAAAATTATCTACACATATGATCATAATGGAAACCCTATACATGAGGAAAAGTTTTTATATGATATCATAACACCACACAAATTAAGAGCAAGTGGCATAACTTATCACCTTTCAAAAGGACTAAGTGAAATCGAGGCTAGGAATATTAGTGGTCACTCAAATGGCTCTACCGCTTTCTATAGATACGTAAAACACTCTAACACAGAGTCTATAGAAAAACAAAAACAATATTCACTTAGGTAGTCACAAGAAATTATATGTCAGACTATATACAATTGTGAAGAACTTTGACAATTGTTAACAATACTTACGTTCAAGTAAAGTGAAATTGTCTTACATTTACTTTAAATAACCACGACATGAAATACCTATTAAAAACATGGTCAGATTTGACTACGAGAACAAAGAAATTATTCATGATCGTAAAAGGTTTTCTCTAAGAGACTTTAAATTGTTCATGCTTACCTATCACGAAGACATTTGTATGGATAGGAGGATTAAAGACTGGAGATTTGACTGGGAATCCATATTATTTCACGCAAGAAAATATTACATAGTAAACTTTTATTTAAACAATCTAAAAAACAAACACCCAAATGAAACTGAAACGAAAACTAAAAAAAACATCAATAGGAAGAGGAGTTAATATCGTGCCTTGGATTGAAAGATTAAATTATTTCAACGACTACTTTAGAACCGAGGGATACACACTACAAACAGATATTATAGAGATGAACGATAGTATTATTGTTATGACAGGTAAGGTTTATAATTCCGAACAAGTTGTAGTAGCAGATGGTATCGCACACAAAAGAACCAATGAACCTTTTTCTTTTCAAAAATGTCAGTCTGGAGCATTAAACCGAGCATTATTTATACTTGGTATTGTAGATAGTGGAGAGGACTCAATAATGGATGAAGACGAGGCAAAAGAATTACAAAGAGTAAAAGCATCAAACGGATCAGACATATATCAATCTATGTTAGCATATGTATCTGTAGATTATACTGCGGTAGAAAAGCGAATACCCGCAAATAAATCACTATTGACAAGTGAACAAATTAAGGAATTAAAAACCTTAATAAATGCCGAAAAATCTAAAAAGGCAGTCGCACAAGCAAGTAAATAAACACAGGGGAGGACAACAAACCAACAACAACACTTAGTGAAGGCATCCGTCTTTACCTGTCCTCCCTTTTTCTAAAAACAAATGATGGGAAGAGGAATTACAGAAAAATTGATAGAAAGAATAACATTTAGACTTACACCTTCAGAGGTTCAAAGTCTTCAATCAAGATGCAAATTACAGAAGAAAAGTATATCTGAAGTAATTAGAGAATCATTAAAAACAACCTGTAAAATATGAGTAAGATAAAAAGAATACCAACAGCAAACCTACCATACGAAGAGTGGGTTGCATTAAGAAAAACATTAGTATACAAAGGAATGGTCGGAGGGTCTGATGCCTCTACCCTATTAGGATTAAATCCATGGACATCTAAAATTACAAGATGGAATCAATCTGTAGGTACTGCTAATATGAAAAACATTGACAACGAGGTAATGTTTCATGGAAGACTTTTAGAAGATTATGTTGCTGATCTATGGCAGTATTGGACAGGAGACCCTATTGAAATGATAGACAACTATCAGAGCAAAACTAAACTAAGAAAATCTATTAGAAGAAATTCAATATTTATAAATGAAAAGTATCCTTTCTTGTTTGCTAACATTGATAGACAAATAACAAGTCACGATGAAATGGATGGAAGAGGAGTTTTAGAAATTAAAACAATTTCGGGATACAATGCTGACAAATGGGAAGGCGGTATACCACCATACTACATAGCACAAATTCAGTTATATATGCTTGTATTAGGATATGATTACGGACAATTTGCATTCTTGAAAGATGGTAGGCATATGGATGTTTTTACAGTAGAAGCAAATCAAAATATACAAGAAACTATCCTTATTGAAGGAGAAAAGTTTTACAACAGTGTACAAGAAGCAAGAGGTATTATCGATATTGAAGGTGTTCAAGGGAATACTAATGATGCATATAGACTTATATCTCATTTAGAACCTGATGTAGATAATGAATACAAAGTTGATTTAGATCAGTTCTTATCATTTAAGCATAAAGCAATGTTAGACAGAGTTAAGATAGATTCTGACGAAGAACTAACTGAATTAACTCAACAATACATAAAATTTAGAGACGAAGAAAAGGTTGCGAAATCCGGTAAACAATTAGCAATGCAACAAATAAAACAAATACTACTACATCGTGGAGCACAAGAGGTAGACTTTGGTGATAGTGGTAAGATTGTTTGGGGAAAGACCTTTAATGTAAGATATAAAGACACTAAACTATTAAATTTTTAATATGAAATTACAAGATATAAAGATTGGTATAATCAACAACTTAGCAGTAAAAAACAAACACACTTTAGAGGTTGATTCTGTACTTGAGGGTAACTCATACTTTGGACTATGTATTTTCGTTGGTGTTGCAAGAATGTTTAATTTTTCTTTAGAAGAAATACAAGAGTATTTAAGTGAGCCATTGGATCACATAGAGTTTTTAGAAGAAAAGTTTTTAAATATATTAAACTCATACTTCAACACAAAAAACCCAAGTGTTACAACTAAAGGTTTTTTTACAAAAACTAATTTAATATTAAATCATATCAGACTTGAGCACAGTAAAACTGTTAGTCTTGCTGATATAATAAAAGATAAAATTAAATGAATATAACTGTATTAGGACAAATTAAATTCATGTCTCCAACTAAAGAAGTTGAAGGTAGCGACAATAAAGATCACTCCTTTCTAACTATATGGTTAAAAACTTTAGAGGACTCTTACATAGCGGTTAACTGTTGGGATGAATTAATAGAAAAAACAGTTTCATTTAAGTTAGGTGATATTGTTACTCTTGATTGCAAAATCGAATCACATAGAAATAAGAAAAAGCCTACGCTTTTCTACCATAAAATATTACTAAGATGATTAGGTCTACAACAATTATATATGAGGTGTTGAGGAAACATGACCTTTCACCATTAGCATATATGTTGTGTGATTTGATTTACAAATACACATCAGTAGATGGATTTTGTGATAAAACATTAACAGATTTAGCAGAGGAATTAAACTCTTCTTCTAGAACCATGAGCAGATATATGACAGAGTTGGTGGAAAAAGGAACAGTTGAAAATATAGGAACAAAAGCACATCCGAAATTCAGAACTACTCCTCTTTGGTTTAATGTAGCAGTCGCAGACAGTAATGTAACTATTTCACTTGAATATCAAAAGGTATGCAAAGAAGTTATAACATACTTGAATGAAAGGTTTAAACATAAATACAATCCAAGAACTTACGAGAAAAGATTTAAAAGCATTTTATCTAAGAAGTTTGATGGAAAGTTAATCACAGGGTCACAGATGGTAGATGTGTTTGTGTGGTGTAAAGAGAATTGGAGTCAAAAGTATCAGTCTTCTGTAACTCCAGAGGTAATATTTGGAAATAAATTCGTAGAGAAGTACTTAATACAATATAAAGAGTGGGAGACAACTAATAAGGTCACCCCCAACAGAAGAAACGTAGCAATAATATGAGCGATAATTTATCTAAACTGCAAGACATTGGCATTGAAGTCAATGGAAATAGTAACTCAGAACCACAAAAGACTAAATGTCCTAAGTGTTCACACCAAAGAAGAAAAAATAAGAATGAAAAATGCCTTAGAGTTTGGGTAGAAACAGGAACTTACTACTGTCATCATTGTGGAGATAATGGATCGGTAGCAGAGTATGAGACTAAGTATGAAATGCCTTTAGTAAAAGCATCACCATTAAGTGAAAAGGTATTAAAGTTTTTTAAAGATAGAGGGATTAATGATTCTACTATTGAATACTTCGGTGTCACAGAGGGTAATGAGTATATGCCTCAAGTATCTGCCGAAAGACCTGTAATACAATTTAATTACATAAGGAAAGGAAGAAGAATCAATATTAAATTTAGAGATTCACAGAAGAACTTTAAACTTAATAAAGGCTCTGAATTAATTATGTATGGTCTTGATTTAATTAAGCCATCTTCATGGTGTATAATAACAGAAGGTGAGTTTGATGCAATGGCTTTTTACGAAGCGGGATCACAACAAAACAGACTGATGTTTGCTTGTTCTGTACCAAATGGAGCATCAACAGGAAATCAAAATTTAACATACTTAGACAATAGTATTGATGAGTTTGAAAATAAAGATAAAATATACTTAGCACTAGATAATGATGAGCCAGGTATTAAATTAAGAGATGAATTATCGAGAAGGCTAGGAAAAGAAAGAGTTTGGTTAGTTAGTTTTCCAGATGGATGTAAAGATGCCAATGATGTTTTACTAAAGCATGGATCAAAAGAATTAGTTAACTGTATTGATCAAGCAAAACCATTTCCTTTAGAGGGAGTTAGTAAAGCATCAGATTCTCGATCTGAAATACATAATCTTTATAACCATGGTATGCCTAAAGGGGATACGATTGGGTATAAAAAGTTTGATGAATTAATGTCATGGAGACCAAGTGAATTTACACTTGTAACAGGAGTTCCTGGTCATGGTAAATCTAGTTTTGTTGATCAAGTAGCAATAGAACTTGCCAAAAAGGGTTGGAAGTTTGGAATATTTTCTGCTGAAAAGCAACCAATCAAAGTTCATGTTGCTGAATTAATCGAAAAGTATTCCGGAAAAAGATTTGGTAAAGGCTCTATAGATAATTTACAGCCCGAAGAATTAGATCCTGCAATAGATTTTATAAACAACCATTTCTTTTTTATAAACTTAAAAGATAATGATTTAACTGTAGATGGAATATTAAACAAAGGTAAGGAGTTAGTCAAGAAACTAGGAATAAACTGTTTAATAATTGATAATTGGGCATTTGTAGAACACAAGATTGAACGTGGTATGAATGAGCATCAATACACAGGGATGCAATTATCTAAAATTAAAATATTTAAAGAATCATATGACTGCGGTGTTGTTTTAGTTGCACACCCACAGAAATTAAAGAAGGAAAATGGGAAGGTTGAGGTCGCTTCAGGTTACAGCGTAAGTGGCTCTTCCCACTTCTTCAATAAAGTAGATAATGGAATTACTGTCTACAGAGATTTTGAAAAGGAACTTGTTGAAGTACATGTATGGAAGGTAAGATGGAGGTTTACAGGTAAAACAGGTATGCAAGAATTTAAATATAATCTAACAACAACATGTTATAACGAATATGATGAGAACGGATATGAAACAACATCGGGGCAGTTCCCGAAATTTAGAGGACAATAATCAAAACCTCTACAGGGTCTCGTGGTCAACTAACAAATGGGGAGGAAAGATAGGTAAGCAAGAAAAATATGATAAAGGTGATCTTTTACGTCTTGCTAATATAGATGAAATTGTTCCCGGCAAAGAAGAATATTTTATGCGACCTAATGCACATGGGAGTGATTACTATTTAATCTATAAAGGATTTGATAAATCAACTGAGTACAAGGATATAAAAAGTTTTGTAAAGCACAAGATGATATATGTCTACAAAGAATTTAATAAATATGGCAAACACTAACAGAAACAAAGGACACAATTACGAAAGACAATTGGTCAAGGATTTTAAAAAACTAGGATTTGAAAATTGTGTTACATCAAGATATGGATCTAAGATGTTGGATGATCAAGGAATAGATTTAATGAACACAGGAGATTTTGCAGTACAAGCAAAATGCTACAAAAGAAATCCTCAGTATAAGAAAGTATTAGCAGACATGGTTGTAAAACCAACAGATGTACCTATTATTTTTCATAAAGCACCAGGAGGTAAGGAATATTGTATCCTTCATAAAGAAGATATGATGGAAATTATTCAAATGTTAATTAGCAATAAGATTATAAATACACCATAATAAACTGAAAAAGTCCTAAAATATTTTTAGGCGAGAGGTGTCAAAACCTCTGAATATATATAACACTTTAATTATTTAATTATGTCAAATTCATTAGAATTACAAGGACGCATCAAACAAATCTCTGATGCACAAACCATTCAAACTCAAAAGGGAGACATTGAAAAAAGAGTATTGACAGTTGAACTAGGTGGAGACACTCAGTACCCTGTAGAGTATCCTGTTGAAGCAATTGGTGCTAAAGCAAATTTGTTTAGTGCATACAAGACAGGAGACGAAGTATTAGTTTCTATTAACCTTAGAAGTTACAGAGATCGTAACGGTGAGTTAAGAACTGCAAATGCTAACGCATGGAAGATCACTTATGCAGATGGAAACATTCCAAATGGAAAGGCTAAATCTCATGAGCAGAAAGTTGAAAACTTTGTAAATGGGAAACAAGAAGGTTCTGATTTACCATTCTAATAATGGATACTAGAGAAAAAATTGAGAGGGTTGGTGCTGAAATCATCAGCCTTCTCATCTCTAAAAACGCAGATTATGGTGATAGTGCTATATCACCTATTAATGTTTTTAGTGAGGGCAACGCAGTAGCGTCTTTATGTGCTAGAATAGATGATAAATTATCTAGAATAAAACAGAAAGGTATCTACGACAAGACTGAAGACACTGTTAAAGATCTTACAGGATACTTAATACTATTATTGATTGCTTTAAAAAATGAAAAACAACCAGAGGTAGAAGAACAAAATAGAAATAAACCTTTTAGAGATCACTCTGGATGGTTTACAAGTCACACATAAACTACAAAATATGAGAGCCAAAAGAAACACAATTGAAGGTGAAACATTTAACCACTTTAGACAAAACGAGCAAAAAATAAAAGATGCTATTTTTCTATTAAAAAAAGAAGGTTACATCGTTTACAAAAGGTCAACTAAAAGTCCAAGAATTTATGAGACATTAGGAATAAGCAAACTTATTGTGTCTGACAAAAGTTATTAACAGCAAACTTAGGGACTAAATTAGGGACTAAAAGAGAGATTTTTCAGAATTGAATTATCTCTTTTTTTATCATAAATAAGGTTAAAATCAGATAGAAACTTAATTTTTTTTAAAATGTCCCACGGATATCCCAAGGGTATCCCATGGGTATCCCAGGGTCAATATTATTGGTTTTTAGTACAATAACTTTACCCTAATGTTAATAACCTTACTTCTGTTTTTAAGTGTTTGTGCATAACTTTGAAAAGAACCCCTATAAAACAGCATATTGCGTGTTAGGGACTAAATTAGGGACTATGGCATTATCAATTGGAAGTAGAAACGAAACTAATAAAGATGGAACTACATTATTATATGTTCGATTTAAAAACAAACAGTTTGATAAAAAAATTCCAACCAAAATAAAAGTGTTTCAAAAACATTGGGATAATAAAAATAAAAGGCTAAAGCGAAACCATCCTTTGTTTGAATTAAAAAATAAAGAAGTGAAGCAGTTAAACACAATTGTTGAAGAACTTTATATTCAAAGTGTTGTTTCTGTCTTATCGTATGAAGAGGCTCGAACTAGGCTAACTAGTGGTTCTTATGTTAATGATATTGTGTCATACTTAGACCGATATTTGAAAAGCCAAATGAAAGAAACTACTTTCTCAACCTATATGGGTAAAATTAGATCTATTGCTACAAATTTTGGAATTAAAAATCTTACGTTTGAAGATATATGCAATAAAAGTAATTGGTTAAAACTCAAACAAAACCTTAAAGATAAAGGCAGAAGTCCACAAACCTTTAATTCATACCGTAAGGCTGCAAAAGGGCTTCATAGTCACGCTGTCAAAGATGAAATTACATTTACTATTTTCCCACACGTAAGGACTAACACTATAAATAACTACACACCACAGTGGATGAGATCAGAAGAGTTGATTGAAGTCATTAATAACTTAGATACTGAGGACAAAATGTTCAAAAACAATGGTCTTTGTATTTTAATTTATTTAATGATGTTTTCAATGAGAGGTATGTATTCTAAGGATATTGAAAAACTTGAAATGAAATCTTTTGTTAATTCAACTTACGACAATACATCAGAATTTAAGTTTGGGGAAAATAATATGGTTTACAAGCATTTTAGATCAAAAACTAATAAAATGGGTTTAGTATACATGGGATTAAATCCAATCAAAGACATAATAAAATCAATAAACCATATTATTAATCCAGAAGATAAATCTATTTTTCCTGTTGGAGGCGGTGATAGTGTTATGAATTTTTTCTGGAAGTCTGAAGCAAGAAGGTTTAAAAAACTAACTGGTCATAATTATAAGTCAGCAAGAAAAGCATTTAACACGACAGCATCTATACTTAGTGTTCCAGATGCTGACATTAGAGAACTTATGTATCAAGGTGACAACACTATTTCAAAACATTACAAGGATACACAAGCACCACTTATGCTAGAGAAGTATACAAGGTTTCATTCCGATATTTTAAAAAAATACAGAGTTTCTGAAATGTTTACAATACTAATTGACAAACTAAATAATAACGGAGTTACTACTTCTTAATTGAGTTATACTTTTCAAATCCCCTTGACCCGAAATATGCTACATAAATTGTAACTAAAAGTGTCTTTAAAAGTTCGACCCAACTTTCGTCAATTTCAAATGCAATATCTAAACTGTCTAGGATGATGTATAAAGACGTAATAACTGTTAAGTAGATTAATGTTAGAGGTCTCGTATTTTTCGAGAGCCATGAATCACTTTTCATGTCTGAGTCCCATCTTTTAGTAACTTCTTGTAGTTCTATTTGATCCAATTCTAAAAGTTTTAGTGCTTTCTCTTTATCTTCTGGAGGTAGTATCTTAGGGTCTTCCTTATCAATTAAGTTTTTTACAATACCTAAAACCCCAGAACTAGGTAATAAATCACCTACGACATCTGCAATTTTTGATCCGCTTCCAAGTAAGAACTTTCCTACTTTAGTATCTTTAAATTTTTTCTTTTGTTTACTCATCTCCTTCCCACCATTTAATGTGAATCATTATGAATATTATATAAATATTCAACTCAAAGCAATCTTCTTCTTCATCAGGTGTGAAGAATGCCCAACCTAACAATGGACCGATTCTAAACCTTTCTGATATTGCTACAACGTAGCCTAAATTATCGAACATATTTATCTTGTATTGATTTGTATTCTTCTTTTGCATCATAACTAGGGCAGGCTTTTGTAGAAAAATCTCTGTGACCATACACCTCAGAACCTGGATAACTAGCACAAAGAAATCCAATCAAATATTCAAGACTGTCAATTTGAGCATCCGTTCTTGTGTCTTTTGGATTCATATCCGCATCACATCCTCCCACATATGTTATACCTATAGAGCCTTTATTATGTCCTTTCACATGAGCACCTGATATATTTAGAGGTCGCCCCTGATTAATAGTTCCATCAAGTTGTACAACATAGTGGTAGCCTATTTGTGACCATCCTCTTTGTTTGTGCCATGAGTCAATTTCCTCTACTGATACCGGTCTTCCCTCTGGTGTAGCAGTACAGTGTACTACAATCTTATTTATTTTCCTCATTTTTTTATTTTTTTGTAACCATCATAATAAAACAATTCATAAAGAGTATTATCTCTTGCCTCTTTCTTTAAATCTCTAACAGCCAAACCTAATTCTTCTCCTTTAAGACCTTTTAGATAACTTGAGTTTTGTCTTAATATTTTACCCACTGCTTTAGCAGATTCCATTTTATAAACCTGATATTCATCGTCATTTAAATATCTTTCATCATTTATATCATAATCTTCAATTTTTCTATTAGATGCTTTTCCTACATACACCCCTTCACCTACAAGGTGTTTTGCTAAAGGATCGCCTTTTTCACCCCACGTTAAGTCTATTGGAATTAGTTTTCTGCCTTGTTCTGGTATTATTGGGTCTCCATAATTATCTACCATATCGTAAAGACCAGAATTTGCTATAGGAATATCTCTGTATAACTGATCCATTGCACCTGTAAGAGTTCCATTTCTTCTTGCTTTTATAGGGTCATCCATGATTTCCATGTAACCTCTCACTAGTTGTTTGTGAAAATTAGGCATTGCAACAGCATTTAAAACTCCGAATGTTTTGTTTGCAATTGCTTTAGCAGGATCATTTGAATTTAAAATTCTACCAAGATCTGACAAACCTTGTAACCATGATTGTTGCAACATACTCATAGCGGTAGTTAACGCTACATATGAGAATAAATCTGCATTACCTTCTCCGTCTATTGAGTTACCGTATTTATCACTTTCATAAAGGGTTCCTGCGGCTGCAAGAATAAAATATAATGGGTGATCTTGATATGAAAAACTTGCTTCTCCTATTGTTACTGTAAAAGGTTTCCATCCTGCTTTTTTTAACTCATATTTTTTATTAAAGTCTCTTGGACCGGCTGCTGATATCTTAAGAAGAGAATCCTCGTCATCTGCATGAGTCATAAGATATCCAACTAATCCCGCTAAAGTAGAAAAGCCCATAGAAGCCTTTATATATAAATCGGCTTTTTCTTCAGAGGATAAAATTCTTGTTTTACCACTTGACATTCTTACTTTGCCTCTGGCTGCGGTTATTGCTCCAATAGGTGTATAGTGTAAAAACCTATTAAATACATTTGTTAATACTCTAGCGAATGGAATAAACGTAGTCATTACAGGACCAACATAATCCATCTGTCTTGATTGCACTATAAAATTATATAAGTAACTTAACCCTCCTTCTGGCTCGTAGTTAAATGTTGTCTTTGCGGCAAAATCCTCTGATTGACCCTGTAAAGTCATATCTCTATTAGCCTCCATTAATTCATGAACACGAATCTTAAACTGAGTCGTTCCGTCTTTATATTTCTCTGCTCTTGCTGCTTCTTTTGCTTTATCTAAAGACTCTTTTGAAGGGTTTATAATTGTTTCTGCTCTTTTTATGTCTTCTGGTGTTACATTCTTTCCTTTCTTTATTCTATAAGCAAGTGCTCTTGCTTGCATCTCTTTTGCAGAATGAAAAAACAATTGATCTCCTGCAACCATTGCTCTTTGAACATATTTTAAAAAGTTAGGTGACCAAGGAAGAAGTTTGGAATTTAAAAGCCAGTCGGCTGAGTCTGTTACTTTTTTAGGTAAAAGTTTACCTATAACAGTATTGTTAGTATTAAACCTCCACCACTCTAGCAAAGTTGGGTTATCAAACTTATTTGACTTATCTGATTTTACTCCTGTTTCTAAAATATGTTTTGCATTTAACCAACCTTTACTAAGCCCCTTTATCATACCTAATGGTGCTTGAAAAATCGCAGCAGGGTTTCCTTTTATTGCTTCTCTTAATGATGTAACAAACAACTCATTACTGATAGACATTACATTTGCAAATATGTTTTTTATCTGAGTTGGTACACCTGATAATATACTTGCATAAAAATATGCCACAAAAACATCCTTAAAATTAGACCCTAGTAAGTTCTGAATGTATTTATACTCAAGAGCCATTGCCTCAGATTTTGGTAATCCTTCTGCTGCATTTTCAGAATTATTCTTAAGTCTTTTTAATTCAGTTTCCTCTTCTTTTGTTAATGGTTGTTTTCCCGCTTCTTTTAACTTTTTATTTACTAAGGAAACTGTTCTATCTGCACTTAACGCTTTTAACAAACTAAACGCTTGAATAAATCGACCTGCTTTAGTTCCCTCTTTAGAAATCTGTTCTACAATATTATTTATAGATGCTGAAATCAAGTTAGCCTCGGAATCTTTTCCTTCTGTCCTTAGTTTTTGAATTTCTGATTCTAACGCTGTTATAACTTTATTAGTTAAAGCAATTCTAACTTCTGGAAGTAGCCAATCAGGATTAGACTTTATTATAACTACTGAATCCTCTAACCCTAAGTTCTCAAACATAAAGTCCGCTTCAGCCTGAGTTATATTATTTCTCTTTGGGATATAAGTTTTTGCTTCGTCTGAAATCTGATCAAATGTTTCTTCACTTAATACTTGTTCAAGTCTATTTGTATATTTTCTTTTTTCGGATCTAGGAGAATCTTCTGGAACTTTTCCTGTGTACATTTCACCTAATTCTTTTACAGAAATATCAGGAAATCTTTTGTTAAAATATTGCACAATCTGTGCTTCAGTAAATTTACCAAGTTGTTTAAATTTTGTTATAGCATCATATACCTGTTTTTTATTTGTGTCTCCATCTAGTTGAAAGGACGGTGAAAATTCTTCAGGTTTATTTTCCTCTGTAAAATATTCTACATTTCCTCTTGCATAAACCTTAGTTCCTACAATAGTAACCTCATCTGCTCTTTTTACTGGCTTACCATCAGAGTCAACAAACAAACTGTTTTTCATAGGATTAAAACCTATCTCAACTCCACTGTAATTTTGCTTATCTAACGGTACTTCTTGATATTTACCATCTACAGAGGCAAGTGGAAATTTGTTTTTTATTTTATTCTTTACCTCGTAAACAGATTTTTGATGCGTATTAAAATGTGCATCTTTAATAGTTACAGCAGCCTTGTAAGTTAGAGCCTCTCCTCTAAAGTTCCCAACTACACCGTTTACTTTTTTATAGTTGTCTGTTTTAGATCCCTTGTGTACAGTTTGTACAGGGACTTTAGTATTCTTAAATACATTTAAGTTTAATCTAACACCAACATTATCTCCTGTCTTTGGATTTATTCCTTTAGCAAGTATTCTTTGTGATGTCTTATCTGTGCTTAATGCTTCATCAACTTGCTCTTGAGTTATCTTATTAGTAGTTGGTAATGAGAATAATGCTAGATCAGACTCGTTTACTACGTCAGCCTCAGATACTTGTTCCTCTGATTTTGGGTCACCCTTAACTTTTAAAGAAGTTGTAGTTACACCATAACTTGGGTATATCTGTTTTAATGTTTTCTTTGAACCATTTTTATTTACTTGATCATCTATTTCAAAATTTTCTGACCATTTTTGTCTGTCAGTTAATATATGTAATGAAACTTTAGATTCAGGGTTAGACATTTTTATTGCAAAAGGGTACGACTCATGTATAAGTTTACCATTATCATCTTTTGCTAAAACTGGTTCAACTTGACCTTCCGCTTCTAGTACTGCATATACGTTTCCAGATTCAGTTTCATTTCTTAAAATAGGCTCTCCAATAATATAACTAACAGCATTTCTTAAGTTAGTCATAGAGACTTTAGGGTTTTTACCTTGACCTTTCATTTCTGGGAATTGTCTCTTGAAAAACTTTGCTAGTTTTCTTGAGGCATCCACATTCTGCTTATTTAATTTATCTGATACGCTTCTAAATACTTCATCTGTAAATAATTTTCTATCATTAAAAGTTGAATTGTCTGCCCCTACCTTTTCTCTAATTTTAGACTTTATTTCATCTAAACTCATTTTGTTAGACAGTTTCATGCCTAAACCGACATCCTTTAGTTTATATGATACTTTACCTGTCTTTGGGTCTTCTTCTTTAATTTTGATTTTTTTAGATGTATTTGCCGCAACAACTAAAGCCCTTTTTGCTCTCGCTTCAGTTAAGTTTAGTGTATTTACAAACGCATCTGATGTAAACAAATCAACCACACCATTTGCAGCAGTTGTAGAAGACATTACTTTTGTAGGAGGTGCTGTTGTTAAAGCCATTCTAACCTTACCATCAGGAGAACTTTTCAATGCGTCATTAAGAAGTTTTGCCATACTCTTGGCTGCTCCAGAAGTTGATGCCCAAAAATATCCTTTATCGTGAAATTTAATTGGGTAGTACATCCCACCTTTACCTTCTATAAGAATATTTCCATCTTTAGATATTTGACCTGAAAACGCAAAATCAGGAGAATGAAGTATCATATTGTTTCCCGCAAAGTCTGATAACTTTCGATCTTTTGTTATGTTACCACTTTCTACTAGTGCATTAAAAACATCTCCATTCTTGTCGTATGTAAATTCTATTCCTGTCTCTGGATCAATGTAGTTTGCTTGAAATAATAACGTTTGTCCATTTTCATCTGCCTTAACTTCAGGATCTGCCTTAGATTCTGTTGATATAATTTTTTCTCCTGTTAATATCTCTGTACTAGCAAGTTCTATAAATTCTCTTAAAGTAAGGTTTTCTATATCACCTTCACTTTTTACATTGAATTTGTTTTTAATAAAATCAAAAAACTCTTTTATCCAATTATCCCAAATACCTTGTTCTTCTTGACTTTCAAATATCTTAGCCCCACGTTGACCAATAGCAATTGCTAATGCTTCATCTAATATCTTATCCTCTGTATATACTTTTTGTAAGTCAGGGTTTTGTGCTATTTGATTCCTTAAGTTTTTAACTATATCACTATCACCAATAAGAGACATACCTTTGTCCCACAATTCCTTTCTCTCTTCCTTTGCTAATCTTGTCCATACATGACCAAACTCATGGATAGGTGTATCCTTGTTTGCTGTTTTAGGGTTTATTAACACCCTGTTATTTGTAGCATCAAAAACACCTCTTGCAGTTTTGGCTCCTTCTGGTGATACTCCTTGAGATAAGGCTAAATCTTCTACCGCTTTTGAATCTACAACTACTTCAACACCAGGGAAGTTTTCCTTTAATCTTTTTACTAATGGTGTTAAATAATCACCTGTTGCTTTTGCAGTAGTTACTTCGTCTTTAGTGAATAAAGGTTTAGGGTTAGCGTCTTGCTTAGGTTCTATATTAGTATCTGGTGTCTCTTCTACTGACTCATTAAGATTTAATTTAGTCTGTGTGGTTTGGTCACCCTCAACTTTTGGTTCAATACTAATGGCTTGTTGTTTTTGTCCTTCTTCAACCACTTCATTATTTACAACCTCTGGTTCTGATTCTGTTGTTTTTTCTTCTACTTTTGGATCTGGTTTTACAGTTCCATTTAATTCCAATTCAGAATCGTTATCTAAAATAGAATCCATTTCTGATTCAACATCTTCTGTTAGTTCAGTAGGTGTTGAAATATTTTCATCTTTTTTAGGTTCTACTTTAGGTTGTTTTTTGTTGTTTTCTAATTCTTCAGCAATAGCGTCATTAGTGAGGGCATACTGTGCATCTAATACTTTCATTAACGCAGGGTTTCCATCTGCATTATCCATTAGTCTTTTTATATTATTAGAACTCTGAAACAAACTAAGTAATTTAGATTCTGACTCTTCACTTAATTTATTTGTAGATAGTTTAGCCGCATCTAATTGCGTAAACAAATTTGAAAACTCTGCTTTTTTTGATTCGGCTTGTTCTTTTGTATAATAATACGTGTTGCCGGTTTCAGGATCTATGTATTGTTTACCTACTAAGTTATCTAATCTTTCAAAGAATTTTTCTTTTGCTTTATACGAAGCGTATGTTGCTTGTTGCTGTAAAGATGACTGAGATGTAATATTCAATGGACCTGTTGCAGTTCCTGCTGCAAGACCAAATATTGCTGACTCTTCTATTTCTCCCCTAGACCATTCAATTTCAAATGATTTTTCAGGTGACATTACCTGGTTAAATCCACCACGAACTGCATTAAGAGCAGGTATTTCTGCTAATTCTTCAAGCATTTCTCTTTTCCCCGCACCAAACACTTCTTTCATAGCATACCTAAATGCTGTGTTTTTAGATTCTTTACCTCCTTGTGCTAAATACGCAATGTATCTTTCTGTTAATTTTGAGGCTGCTTTCTTTTCACCGATCAAATAGAACTGTGGATTTATCTGAGCCACTGCTGCAACAGCAAGAGATCCAGTAACTGCAAAAGCAGAGGCTTCAGCAGGTGTCATACCTTGTCTTATTGCCTCCCCATAAAGTTGGTTGTGAGTCTGTCCAGTTACAGCACCAGTTAATCCAATTCTGTTTGCTACAGTAGATTTACTTAAGTAGTTACCTGCTCTTGTCAATCCTGATCCTTTTGCTAGTGCTCCTGTTGCTTTAACTCCAGTACCTAATCCTTTTGTCCCAAACATTAATACACCTAAGTCAGCCATAACTCCAACAAATTTTGGCAAGGCTCCTTCTAGATTGTATTGTTGTTCTGAAACATACTCCTCTGGGTTTGCTTCGTACTTTTCTATTACTTGTTTAACTATTTCATTGTCTTGAACTAAATACCCATCCTTATCTCTAACTGTTTTTGCTGACCTGTACTCAGCACCTATATTGTCATCAACAACTAATTGATAATCATCAACCATAGCAACCCTTTCAGATAATCCTCTATCCTTATTACTAGATTGTCCAAGTTCAGCAACCATGTTTGGGTTTTTTTCTTTGCTAAATATTCTCTCTGATGCTTCTGCTAATGAATCTGTCCATCCATATTCGTCATTAAATGAAAGAGTTCTAGGAAGAGATAGTATATCATTTACTCCTTTAGCAAGTGATGATACTATTGGTTTTGATATATTGTTTTTAAACCATTTTGGCTGTGGCATTTGCCCAGGAATTTGTGCGTCTGGAAGGTCATACTTATCCTTCATATCCACATATGCTTGAGCACTCTTTAGGTTTTTTTGATTCTCAACCCACTCAGGGTTTCTAGTATCAAAATTTTTACTTACATCACTAACATGACCTAATATATTTATTGCTCTTTGATAATTCTTAAATTCAGGTAAACTGTTTAGTTTAGAGAACCTTTCTTGCATATCTTCATATGAACCGTACTTGTATATTTTGTTTGATACACCTGTTTGTGTAGGTTTGTTAGACTTATAGTCTGCACCCTCGGACATTATATCATTTATTTCATCTATAAGGTCTTGTTTCCTTGTTGGATCAGTTTCTGTACCAAGTTGATCTTGTAGTATTTTTATTTCTTTTCCTTGGGAATTAAGTTGATTTATTAAAAATCCATATTCATCTCCATGATCTTTCCATACCTGACTATTTTCTGTATCTTCTACAACAGAAAACATATCCTCTGAAAGAAAATTAATTGCTTTCTGTTCAAAGTCTCCTTTAGCAACACCAGTTAATTTATCATTATTATAATCTAATTGACTAGCAAACAATTCATTTCCAGATGCACTTGAGTAGTTTCTTAAAACATCATAGAAGTCTGCCTTTTGAGTTACTAAGTCAGAAGTAGTTGCTGCTGCAACTTTTGCTCTTTCTAATGATGCTTGTTTTTTTGCTTCTTCTTTTTTTGCCTTGTTAGAGTCTATTATTGCTTGGGTTCTAGGACTTACTCTTCTTGAATTTCCTCCAGGTCCAGTACCTCCAGATAGTTTTGGATTGCTCGATTTTCTTGCAATATCTGTCGTTTGATCTACAAAAGTAGAAGATGAAGCATTAAATCTAGGTAAGTTATCTGCACTTTCAGGAATATTATTTATACTTAACGTAGGAGCATCTTGAAATTTATCAGCATTGAACTGATCATAGTTATCATACCCCAAAATATCTTTTGCGTTGTCACCTAACTTTTTAAAAGTTTCTTTTCTGTAATCATTAGACTGCATCTGAAACTTAAACTCATCAAAAGTTCTTTTTTGAGGTCCGTATATTTGCCCTATTTTCTCCCAGGCTGCAAGTAACTCTTTATCTTCCATTATGTTTTTTGTTGTATTAAAATTGTCCCAATACTAGCGTTCTCATAACATCTTGGCTAATTATTTTATCAGATCCGTCATTAAATCTTACTACAAATTTATCTCGCCCTGCTCCGAAGCCTAATGATCCTACTGCATTTACACCTGTTTTTATAGATTTTATTGTTTTTGTCATACTAATACCAGGTACTACTTGTCCAGACCATGATGTATTTAATGCCTTTCCCATTTCAGTTACATTATCATAATTCAGATTATCATTATTCATTTGTTCAATAGAAAATCCTTCTATTTGAGACAACGCTGAACCTGCTATTTTTTGTTGACTTCTTTCATTACTAGCATTCTCATCAGTCATTTGATACTTTTGATACTTAGTACCTACTAGTGATTGGTTTGCAGGTGACCATTTTCCAGACTGTGCTTCAGCCGAAGTCAACTCAGAAATATTCTTAGTTGTTGTACCATCTGTAACCGTTTGTCTGATATTAAATGATTTAGATGTATTGTTGTATTCAGGTAGACTATTAGCATCATCCATTGTGAAACCATTACCTGCACTTGAAGCCATAATCATCAAGTCATTAAATTGACTCTCGTCATATCTAACAACTCCACGACCTGTATCTATGTAAAGTGCATCTTCGTTTGTTGGTCTAAATATTTTAGTAGCAGGTCTTCCTGGTGATTTTCCAATACCTGGAATAAGTTTAATGTCTTTGAACTGATTAGTTATATCAAACCCTTGTAATTTAGTATTCTCAAACATCATACTAGTTCTGGAATTATTTCCAATAATAGATTGATCACCTAGTAATGCTCTACTAATTTGTGTTGCCACTAATGATGAAGGATTTGGTTTATTGTTAGAACCACCACCTTGTCCTGGTAATGCACTTTCTCTTTTTTGTGATATACTTGCGTAGTCAGGAATTACTTGTTTCATCTGTTCTAAAACAAACTCCTTCTTTAATGCTAATTCTTGTGCTTTTAACTCTTCACCTGTATATGATTTACCTGCAAGTTTTTTATCTACATAGTTGTCCATCATAGCAATGTGAGCCTTACTAGATGTTCCCCATTTTTCTACTAAATCTTCTGGTACTAGAGATGAGTCAGTATATACAGGCACAGATACACCACTTTCCAGTTTGTACATCTGAGTTCTTTCACCTTGAGAACTACTATTTATCATGGTTTTAACACCACCGATTTCTCCTTCCTCTGTTTTACCTCCATAACCAAACTTATACTTACCTAGTAAGTCAATAAAATCTTCTCTTACAACATCTTCATTTATATTTTCTGTAGACTTTAAATAACCTTTGTAGGCATTTTTCATTGCAGCAGAATCTAAATCTAAAGAAGTATTGTCTTCTAATAATGCAAAGAAATTATCCTTAGAATAGTATTTTTTATCTTCATCTCCCTCAAACGCATCACTAGTTCTTTTTAATAAATCAGTAACCTGTGCTTGTTTTTGTACGGTCATCCCCAACTCAGCGTTAGCCTTATTTAAAACTTTAGAATAGTTCTTTCCGTTTGGATTTAATTTAGCCATTCTATCCAATGCTCCCTCAACTTGAGTAACCATATCGTCAGAAAAATGTCCTGAAACAATACCATCTCTTAAAACTTGTGCTTGTTGAAACTTAACTGCTTTATTTCTATTTGTTTGAGCAATAGAACCTTTTATCGCTGAGTCTAATAACGCATCTCCTGAATTATCATACCCATCAATACTTGATTTCCCTCCAAAATCTGGAGTAGTTTTTGCTCCCATTAAGCCCGGAGTGAATTTTGCCATTGTCTTATTTTTTTTTATTTAATACCAGAGAAAAATGATCCTTCTCCAAAGCCTGCTGCGTTACCTGCTGTACCTAAGTTTGTCATACCCGCACCTAGGGCTTTCATTCCTCCTGAAACCATTTGTCTAGATGCATTATTATTGTCCATTGTCATCTTTACTTTTTGATTATATGGATCTAATTCATTCAACTTAAAGGCTTGGTCTCTGAAGCCTGCTAAGTTTGATAACGCTTCGGACATTCCCTCACGTCTCGCTGATCTTTCTTGTGCTCCAGATATCCTGGCTTTCATTAAAGCATCTTGTGATTGTGCGTCTGCTGAAGCACCAACAGCCAACATATCTTCTAGTGAACCTGAAGATGACTGCACTCTATTTAAAGAGTTTGCTTTATCTGTATTAATGTTATTGACTAAATCTTGTTGCTCATCTAAACGAGCATTTACAAGGTTTCGTCTCATTTCAACATCTTGACCAACTTCCTTTGGTATCTCGTACTTTGGTCTTTGGGCTATAAGGTCATCGATTTCTCTTTGTCGTTTCTTTTTACCAAAAAGACCTTGACCCATCGATATTAATCCGCCTAGTGCTTGCGTTCCCGCACCAATCATTCCTGCTGTTAATCCCATATTATTTATTTTTTAAGTTGTATGTCCTTTACTAGTTATAAACCCAATGTTAGAATGTTTAACCTCTAAGTCTTCTTGTCTAAAAGCCATAAACACCTTTATATATTGTCCTCTTAATTTTGTTCCTCTCATCAACCTGTCGCCATATGTAGAGTTTTCACCTACATTCGGATCATTTGTATCCCCAAACATTTCTGAATAATAAGTGCCCTCTTTTCTAACATAATCATTAGTGTTTAGATCACTATTCATTGTCCAGTTATCAATTGTTTCAAATCTCGAAATTGTTGGACTTGCATTTCCTTCTACAGAATGTGTCATAAACACTTTAGGCTGAGATGGTTGTACATTCTCTACATACGATATTTGTGTAGGATATTTACCATTGTAAAAATAATTCTTATTATTGGAATCATCATGAATATATAACTGTCCCTTTACAAAGGAGGCAAAGGTTGTTTTATGTGTTGAAAAGTATTCTGGTGTAAATGAGTATCTGCTAACCCACCGTTTTGCTGCATCACTCCATGCAATTGTTGCTCTACTGCCTAATTTTACTTCCTCGGCAATTTCTTCAACTTTTTTAAATACTTTAACATTTGTTTCCCATGTGTAATTTCCTGCATTACTGTTTGAGTAATTAAAGGATATTTTTGGATTAGATCCATGAGCACTTGTGATTTTTAACTCGACTCCTGTATTAGAATATCCACTACCTAAATTATCTTGTGAATATATGTTTGTGTTATTATATCCTATTGTCACATCTAGATCAGTATTAGCCGTCACACCTCCTTCGGATTCTACTATTTTAAAAATAACTCCACCACCAAACACGTCTCCAACAGAAACATTATCTGTAGTTGTTTGATGTCTAACTGCTCTTACCCTAAACGCATGACCTTTATGTCTACCAAAACCTGCACCTCCACCTGAGTCGGGATTAAAAGACACACTAACAACAGGGGTTCTAGCGGAAATATTACTACTCTCCCATGATGCCCAGTAATTTTTAACTATAGCATAAGGGTTATCTTTTCTCAATTTAGACCCTCCTTGATTTACAATTACAGGATCTAAAACAGACATCAAATTATACAAATTAGTTAATTGGTTTGTTGTAGGTAAATACCAATCATCATAAGTAACTCCACCAACCGTTCTTGAAATATCTGACGCAACTTTAGCAGCAGAAGATTCGTGTCCGTCTTGATTTATTATTTGATTTGTATTATAACTACCATCATACGAATCAGTTGCTCCCGCAAAATATGATCCGTTTACTTCATTATAAGGTGCTCTAACATTACTCCAAGTTACATTCTCACTTAGAGCAATATTATATTCATTGCTGCTACCTGTCACAGGAACAGTTACACTATGAGGAGACCCTTCTTGAAGGTCAACTATGTATACTGTTTTATCAGTATTACTGGGAACCTCATTATTAATATCGAAAACTATTTTTATTTCGTCTCCTGGATTAAAGTCTGTATCTATAGTAAAATTGCTCATATTTTTTATGGTTGATATTGAGAAGATGATTGACTTACACTTCCAGTTATATTTACAGGGTTTGACTGACCTGTTGCATTTGCGATTCCAATGAAACTAGTTGCTTTAAAATTTATAGTTCTGGAACTTCCTAAAAAGTTTCCTGGAACATATACTTGAACAGAATCTATAGTTTGAGTATTTGTAAAAGCAACATCCACATCTTCTGATTCAATAATCATATTACTTACATCCATAACAATAGTTATCTGTCCTGATGCACTACCAGTCGTTTGGCTTTTACTAACGTCTATCTGAACGTAACCTCCATTACCTGAAACTGAGTTTGATTGTAGTGTGAACCCTCCAATTCCAAAGGAGGTGTCTTCTACTGTATAATTATAAACAGTTCCGTATGAAGTTCCAATATCATTTTTAGCGTATGCTCTCCAATAATATGTTGCACCTTCTGCTAACAATCCAGTACTAGCCTGAAATGAATAAGGGAAAGACGATATCGATGATTGTGATGTGGTGATAGTGGTTACCCCGGAACCACCAATTGTTGGTGTGTTATTAGATATACTATGAACAAACCCTCTTTGAGTTATACCATTTGTACCTGCTGTAGAACCTCCATTAGAAGTTATCGATCCATTGTAACCTCCTTGTTCCTTTTTATAAAGACCTGTAATTACAGTTGGTACTGTATTAGTTGATGACCCTGTTGACTGGCTATCTACAGGACTATATCTTGTCCCAAAATTTGAGATTAAATATGTTTTAGCAATAACCAATACGTCTGAACCAAGACCAGTAATGTTATACGACATATTTGTTGTATCACCTGTTATTGCTTGCTTGGTCACCCCAGATGCTCCAATAACTGGATTTAAATCCGTTGTAGAGTAGACAAAACCAAACTCAGTTGCAGTTTCTCTATTTAAAATTATTGATGAATTTAACTCTACACTGGTAGAAGTAATATTATCATAACTTACACTTGAAATAACTGCTTTTTTTAAGGGTCTTGAGTCCATGACAATACTGTCTATATCTTCAGTAATTCCCTGTATAACAATATTAAATGATCCAGGCTGATAACCGATTACTGTACCAGATTCCTGTATTTCTGTAGCAGATGTTCCTATTCTACTCGATGCTATAGCACTACACACTCCTAAAGAACATTCCGTAAAGTTAGTAGCGTTATTATTTGAAATACCAAACTGCCATGGAATACTTGAAGTACATGCAATTGTTGCAGAACCATTTGATAAAGCAATATCTTTCTCCTCAAACATTACAAAAGTTCCAGGAGATGCTCCTGTAACCCTTATTGGAGTATTACCATTAGTTTGAGATCCATATAAATAAGACGTATCGTTTTGATAATTAATAACATTTGACACTGTAACATCTCCAGTATTAGATTGTATCTCTCTTGTTAATTGAATTTGAATAATACTTACATCACCAAACACGTTTGATATTGTAAACGATCCTGTTCCTGCTAAAAACTCACCATCTGAGTTTGTGCTAAAACCTCCACTACTAGCGTTTACTACTGAAATTGTAGACCCAGACGGTGATATAACTACATTAGACGGTATTGTAAATGTGTAGGGACTGGTAAAGTTAAATGTACCTACACCATCTATAACCGTCATCTCATCTATTATACTCCATGGTTTATTGATTGAAACAGAAACTACTTTAGACGTAGGCTGTTCACCTGTGTTCGTAATTTCTATAATAGGTTCATCTGAATAGTAAGGATCTTCTTGCAACACTACAACTGATTCACCTGTTTTAGGTAAACTTAAAATGTACTCTGAGTTATAATCATCGTAAGTTCCTATAACAAAACTATTTAAACTATCTGAAGTAATAATGTCAGACTTGTCCTTAAAGTAAGTTTTCATTTTTACATCTCCAATCGCTGTTAAGCCATTAGCGTCATATTTTATTACGGTTTGGTTTTTTACATCAAACCAGTAAGCACTTCCCTCATTGACAGCAACTGACTCAGGATGCTTAGTACCGTAAGAACCCTTTAAAGTATTTATTGTACCTATAACTCCTGATGAAACTGCTAAAAATTGTCCACCACTTGAGGACTGTTGTAGTTGCTGTTCACCTAAGTAAATACTAGATGTTTCGTTTTCTGATATGGCTAACATTACTGTACCAGTTGACTGAGTTTTGCTAGTAACCTTTAATGTCCTTAACGGTCCTGTCGCATCGTCTAACCTCTTCTCATCTAAAGCACTAAACTTAGATAAACCATTTATTTTACTTCCTGGTATTTTTGTTTCGCTGAACACGATACCAGTAGTTTTTATTTGACTACTAACCTCTGAAGGCACTAGATTTGGCTTACCTGTTATTTGAATCCAGTTAAGGAAATAATCAGTACTAGGATTCATAGACTCTGCTGCATATGAATACTCATCAGGTAGATCAACTAGAATATCATTTGTAGTATCTACCTTTGCCTCAGCGTCAGTGTTTTGAGTTAAATCAGATTTTACAATCATATTAACTAAAGTTCCATCAGATTGGCTTACTTGAGTTGGGGTATTGTTATTAAACTCCGAATCAAGTATATACATTTTATTCTTGCCATTATCTCCTGTCGCATCAATTGTGCTTCGTCTAAAAAATATATGACCATCATTATGTACAGCACAAATTTTTTCTCCAAAATCACTTTCCCAAAAAAGTTCTTCTATTGTTGCATAATTTTTTGTTACTTCAGATTGTTCCATCGTTACGGTCCACTCATGATGTTCATCACCTCCCGCTAACCATGTTTTATCTTGATACTCTTTATGATGTACTTTTACTTTACTCCCTGCTTGTATAACACCATTTGGCGGGGATAAATAATGTGAGTATGTTTTACTGTTTACATTACCCAATCCTGCTCCAGAGGTTTTACAATTAATAGCCCATTTATCATTTAAAGTGTGACCCGTTGTTGAATTAAACTGTACAGTTACTCCGTCTGATAAAGTTTGTACACCTCCTGTAATAGTAGTTGTATTACCCCATGCATGATTTATCATTCTTTGATTTGCTTGTCTTTTTCTCCATTGAAATTGATCAGCCGAACCAGAGGTTGATGTTATTTTTACTTCAAATCTAAGGTCATAATTTGTGTAAGTAAAATTACCTAATCCTGTGTTAGCACTTAAGTCATTTAAACCAACTCCATGGTAATACGGAAACCCTATATACGCTGAATGTCCTTCAAAAGGATCATTATATTCATTCTCGGATCTCGCTGTTGCAGAAAAGAAATGAGGCTCTAAATCTGAAGTATCAGCCTCTAAAGATCTTAAATACACATCACCAATTAAATCACCCGACATATTGGATAAAGTTGGTTGATTATCTTCTTCTCTTATTATTCTACCATTAAAACATTCGTAATAAAATTCGTTTGGTTGTATTTTATGTGGGCTGTATATCTCATACACAACAGTGTGATCAATATTAGCCAATGAAGTTTGACCTAAATAATTTTCATTATTTAAATTAACTAAGTTTGTTTTTACATATTTACCTTCTTGCCCTATTATTGCAAATTCAGATACTTTATTAGATGTTATAAGTTTTATACGGTCACCCTCTTGATAACTATAACCCTGTTTGTATGATGTCAAATCTCCGAGACCAATCGCAACACCCTCATGATTAGTAGAAAAAGAAATAAATTCATTATCTGAAAAAGTTCCACTTGGTGTACCTGATAAAGCCTGGATGTCATTAGTGTCGTTTACAGGATATTTTTTCTCAACATTTACAGAGAATCCTCCGTTAGAGTCTGTTTCAAAATATCTTATCTTATCTGAAAGATTAGAAATAGTAAAATCTTTAGTTAAATTTTTAGTTCTTACTATAGCATAGTATTCTGCCCAGTCTGGGATTTTATTTTTCAGAGACTCATTTATATTAAACCTTATTACCGAATTATAATTACTTAAATTAAGACTACGCTCAGGTGTTATGACTTTTAAACTGTCGTCAGTTAAAACACCACCTGTTCTTCCTGCAAAATCATAAAAAGCAATACCTATTTGATACGCTGAAGAGTGAGCAAACCCAACTTTACCTCCCTTATCTCTATCATCTTGAGAAAAACTATTGCTAAAGTTTTGATTTATTATTTCTAAACTTATATCACTTGAGTCTATTTGTTTTGGATTTAACCTTCCTTCTTTAATGTTTCCTAAAAACAATCTGTTTCTGGCTATACTTAATGCTTCTGCCTCATAAGGAACTGTATCGTACAACTTAACTGAGTTAGAGTCGTCAACAGAAAAACCTAAAACGTCATTGTAAAAGTCTGCTGTAATAACACCCTCTGTACTTTCTTTTTGTCCTTGAAACTCAGTAGCATGTGAAACACTATCGAATTCTTTCCAAATAAAATATGACGTGTCTTTATCAAACTTAACAGCAAATTGTATTTTATGAACATCTTGAGATATACCATTTGAATTTGCTTCATAAAATGGAAAGTCAACTTTAATTTTCTTTGATAATTTATGATTTACATCGTCCATATCCTGGTTAGGATAATGGTGAGATGTTGGTGAAAAAACACTAGTCTCACCGTCTTTATATACATATCTGTATGCAAAAGTATGTGCCCTAGATTTTAAGAACGTGGTGTCTCTCGTGTTATCCTCTTGAACTGTTGTTTTTAGAGGTAACATTGGAGGTTTACGAATCAAAGTAACTACAGACTTTTTTATAGGCTGTACATATGGATCTGATCCGGTTTGATAACCTAAATTGTTTTTCGCAATACCTCTCTCTACATTTATTCTAAATGGTTCCCTTTCTTCAACACCTGTCCAGTACAGTATATCATCTATGTATGCTATTCCTGTTATTGGCTTGTCTTTGTTAAAATTTAAATTATAACTAGGTTCTAAGTCATTATCATTTAAGACTAGATATATGTTTTCAGACTCAGGTTTATAACAATATATAGCAGACACTGAAGTGACAGTGTTGATTAAAAAATAAAATATATTGTTTGTGGTAGGATCTTCATACGAGCCTACTACCTTTGTATCTTGATTTACTTGATAATTTGGTATTTTAGTTGTACCGTTTACATTAGAAAGCGAGCCGGATTTACCTTCTGAAGATGATATTACTCTTGCGTTTAATGCATCTAAATTATCTTGACCAGTATGGGCAAAATTAGAGTCATCAGTATTTAAACCTGCTATAAATGTTTTCTTTGTATTCTCCATTCTTAAGATTTGACAGCAGCATATGTATGAGATCTTAAAGATTTAAGAACATCATCCATCGACAACTGATAATTTCTACTTCTATATCTTTTATGAGAGTGTATCCACTCCTCTTTTGCCATCAATTTCTGGTTCATTGGGATTGTTCTATCGTGTTCCGCAAATCGCCACAAAATATATCTCTCTACAGCCTCAGCAGCATATGCAGGCATAGTTGTAGCATCTGAACTTGTCCCAGAAAAACCTGTTGTTATGTAATCAATAACAATTTCTTTTGCTTTATATAAAGAAGGGTCTAACATTATTTTATTTCTTTCTGGTATAACCATAAAAGAATTTTTATAAGTTGGTTTATGTCCAAAATGTCTACCCATATGCTCGCCTTGATCATTTGAGTTTGTATCGTTACTATCAGAAGATATTAAACCTTGATCCGTTTCCACATCAGGATAAGGTATTTGATTACCATCAGTATCAAAGTTCATTAACCTATTGTAAGAATCCTTTTCTATAAGTTTTACTACAAACTGTCCTTTTTCCCATCCAACTCTAACGTAATCCACAAAGTCATCTGGTAAGGTTATTTCTCTGTTTTCATCTACAGTTAATCTTGTAGACTTTATTTTATAAGGTGAATCAAACCCAATCTCTTTTACAGCCTTAAGTGCATAATGTAAATAATGCATATAATAATGTATTGGCTTACCTGTCGTAAGTAAGGCTGATCGCACTATTTCGTTTACTGTATATATTTTCATATCTGACTATTTGAATCTGATACTTTATCTACTACTTTAGGTAGAGCACCAATTAGTGTTAAAACTTCTTTTACTACTGCTTCCTCCATTTCAACAGGTATCTGCAAATAATCATACTCGCCTTGTATAGTTGGATCAACTATTAATAATTGTATTCTTACTTTTGACTCGTTGTAAGGACTTTCTGTAATATCTGTTAAAAAATTTATTACATTTCCCTCTACCCAATAACCAACTTGTGTCTCTAAAAACTTTAATTGATCTTGAGACGACACTAAAGATTGTTGACCTGTTTGCAATGGAATATATTCGTCTGCACCACTAGGGCTTGAAACCGACCATACACCTATATTTCTAGGTAGAGATATCGGAAAAACAGGCAAGAAAGCATGTATATATGAATTATGAGACGTGTTGCTTGTTAAGTCTACAAAATAAGTTGTAATTAAAGTGTGTGGAGGAAACATCTCTCCTGACTGCATATTAACCGCCAAGTGTTCTGTTTTTAGTAATCTATTAATTACTTGACCCACCAAAAGATTTATATCGTCTCTTGATATTTCTTTTTCATCATTAGTACTACCGCCTGAGTATAACCTTAATATTTGATCTGTTAATTTTCCTTTCGTTATCATAGTCCTGTTTGATTTTTACCTTCTGTGTACTGAATAACATTAACATCTTCTAGGTGAACACCTAAAAAGTTTAAGGCTTTGTTTATAACATCATTTATACAATCTTCTGCCCAATTTAACTCTACACTTCCTGGCAACGTATATGTTGCACCTGCGGCAACTGATGTGCCATCTGGTAATGTTAAAGCGGAAGAGGCTGTAAAAGTTGCACTTGAGGCTGTTGCATTATGAACAATCTTTCTACCATCAACTACATGACTAAACAAAGGTTTAATCGGTCTAGATAAATACATAATGTATCCTGAGTGTTGAACTTCAGGAAATAATTGAATCTTATTTCCAGAGTCTCCTAAGATACCTATAGGTGATGTTGTAGAAGGTGCAGCAACTTGAGATACTAATCTATCTGCTAACTGATCTTCACTAACAACTTTAACAGGTTTTGCAAAAGTTCTATTTGTTGTAGATGATGTATAGGCTACAGTGCCATCTGTAACAACATAAGAATTATTTGGTGTATTGTTTAAGGTCCCAACAACATATACACCTAGTAGGTGTAAATATTCTGTAAGACCTGTAAAGTTTATTATTCCTGTTGAGTCGCTAGTAAACTGTTCCCTTTTCTTAAAATACCTTAAGTCATCAGAAATCTTCTGTGTCTGACCATAGGCAATAGGCGGAATAGGTCTACCGGGTTGATGTTGTTTAGGGTTACTATACAACTCCATAAACTTAGACATCTGACCTCTGTCAATAGCAGCGTCAATATCTTTATGTGATACATACCCGGTAGTCTCTTTATTTAGAATAAAGACTATATAATCATGAATCTCCTTTATTGTCATCTTGCTCTACATTTTCAGTAGCGGGTTCGATGATTTTACCTGTTTGGATATCAATAGTAACTTCTCCATAAGACTCTTTAAGTCTATCTTGAATTTCTTTTTGCTTTGCACTCGCCTCATTCCAAGAAGCAAGTAACGCTTCCTTTCTTTGATCATACGACTGCTTCGCAATTACTAAATCACCCAGTGCAGATTTAATCTCAAATTGCTTCTGGTTATTCTCTTGAACTTCTTTAAGTTCACTTTTTTTAATTGTTGCCATAACTAATTATAAATTTGTGTTTGTTCGTACAAATAAAGAGAAATAATATAGAGTAGTTGTATTTTTTTACTGTTCAGTTTTTAAGAGAAAATGAATGTTTTTTCGTGACCTAGTTTTACAGACAAATCAAAGTTGATATCGTAGCCTGCCGCCTTTATTTTTCTAAAGAAAACAACGTCTTCTCCGTAGTTTTTATCAGCCTTATCATCAAACCATAGTGGCGGTGTAAGTTTAGCGAAAACTTCTTTCTTTATTAGACACCAACCTAGTCCACCAAAGTCGCCCTGAACCATTTGTTCTTTATGATTTTCTACATATTCATCATTAATCCAGTTACCACCTCCTCCTTCAGAAGGTACTAGACCGTCATCCCCACCAACCCATGCTGACCAAGAGTCATCTGGTTTAATCCTATAGATACCTGAAACAACAGGAACATCCCTTGTTAATAGGTTCTCTAAATCTTTAGGATGAAAGGTCATGTCAGAGTCAATAAGCAACATATAATCAAAATCAAACTCACCGTTAAAAGGTTGTGCTGAGTTATGAGATGTACCCATAACCTTGTCTCTTGATGTTTGTATAAGTGAACTGTAATCAATATTAGATGTAAACACATAACCGTTGTTTATTATCCACATAATTAGGTTTGTCCAAGAATTTAAAAAATTGTTTGAAAATCTATTTCCTGGACATGCAATAAAAATTCTAGGTTTGTTTTGATCCCCGCAATCTACACAGGGTGCTTCATTGTTTTCTTTCATTGTTGTTTGTTTTAATTAATAATTATTATTGGATTGGATCAGAGTAAGTGTTTTCGATATTTCCTGTGGCATGATAAGCGTTGTAAAATGCAACAATGGTATATTGATTACCCCCTGGATATCCATAAGAACTAAAAGTTGATGTTGGGTAAGCACCACATCTCCAACCAGTTCCGCCAAAAGCAACTTCACTTCCTACGTTACTATTTGTTTGATATATTGTGTTTCCTATAGTCCAAGCACTACCTGCACATTGATGAATGTAAGCAGTACTCCAAGAAGAACTATTATATCTTTGAGAATAACCATTACTCCAAGCACTTTGGGCAGAACTCCATTGATAGGCTGTTGAAGAACCACTTCCTAACAACGGTACAGCATACATTGTCCCATTGTAATCACAAGAACCAGTAACATAGAATTGATCTATTACAGCAGCAGTAGTATATTCAACTCCAGAAGTTGTTCCAGATGTATAACCAAAATATAAAAGTAACTCTTGACCTGACGTTAAGGTTCCTGTAAAAACCTGATAATAATAATTAGCATGGGTGTGAGTAAGTGTATAACTAGGAAAGTGTACTCCACTATTAACATTAGATCCTTTATATATTTTAAAATAAGGATAACCTGTTGCAGTGGAGTCTCTACCAACCCTTATACGGTAATTAACCGTATTGGCAGAAGAATTTTTATATCGTGCAAATCTAGTTCGATCATATGTAAAATCTGGATTACCTCCAGTAGTTATTATTCCAGTATTTGCTACAACAGCATTAGAGGAATCACAACCTGTCTGTGTACCAGGTGTAACAAAATCATGATCAACAATTACTAAACATTTTCCAGTTGGTCCACCCACAACAGTAGCGTCATGGTCATAACCATACCACTCAGCCATACCGTAAGGAAATATACCATCAGGTTTATTTGTTGAGTCTTGATTAGTTCCATCATAATCACCCGCACCTGTAGTAGACTCTCTCAAAGAAACATCATCAAAAAAATATTGTTTCCATAATGCAATAGGAATTCCGCTAGCATAATTATCATGCGTTTTTTCCTTTGCTAAACCCCATAAGGATAATGTTCCACTGCTAGGTACTGCCATTTATTCTTCGTTTTGTGCATTTATTTCATCTGCTCCTGGAGGTAAAACTTCCCAAGGCATTTTTTCTGGTTTCACATATTTAGGTGTCTCAATATCTTTAATTTTATCATCAAGTATTTTATAAATTTCTGATTCTTCCGCTTCAGAATGCCAACACCAACCTTGTACCATTTCATACGTCACATCACTATATCTTGTGAATCCATCTTTATCAGGATTATCCATATGTTTTGTGTGTCTGTAATTTACAACGGTTCCTTTCTCTGATGTCGCCTCGTATCGAAAGTCTACTGCTGTTACAACATTAACCAATTCACCTTCTGTTCCTGTATTTTGGACAGGCTGTATATATAATTGATCTATTAATAATAAGTAAGTATTTGCCATAATTTCTATTTTTTACAGTTACAGGCTCTTTTATTAGATACAGCCATTTGTGATTTTAATTCATCTATTTGTTTTTGTTGCTCTTTCATAGCCTCTAGTAATACAGGTATAAGCCCTTGATATCTAAGAGAAAGATTACCGTCTTCGTTTTCTTTTACAAGTTCGGGTATGACCTTTTGTACATCTTGTGCTATAAAACCAATGTCTTCTTTTATGTCTAAAATCTCACTGTTTTCTTTCCAATCAAAAGAAACACCTTCAAGATCCATTACTTTACCTAGAGCGTTCTCAATAGGTTTTACATTTTCTTTATACTTCGCATCAGATGGAGAACCATATGCTATAACATCACCACTAACAGTTAAAGTTCCTGTAGAACTTATTGAAAGTTTATTTGCTATAGTTTCTGAACCATTATTTGCACCAGACCCTGTACCTATATAAAAACTACTAGAAGAACCACCACCACCCCCTTGGAACCTCCAAGGATAACTAGTAGCAGCACTACCAGTTGGTCTGTAGAACATCATTGTAGGGTTTTGGTCTGTAGTAGCAGGGAATCTCACTTCTGAATTAGAAAAAGTAGAATCTAAAGCAAATTTTGCAGAGCCAGTAAATGTGTAAGTTCCAGAAGCAGTGTCATCTGCATCACTTCTTATAAATGAACTTGCGTGTAATCCGTCTACATAATCTGCATCCATTCCTGAACCACTACCATCATTTGATGAGTTCCAAACCTCAACTTCTGATGATTGTACATACCCTACTGGTGTACCAGTAGCCCCACTGTCGTTTGAGTATGTCGTTATAGATCCATCACTTATATGTGCAGTTGCTGTTAACTCTGCATATTGACCATGTCTTATATAGATATCAGTTTGAGTGGTATTTACATCTAGTTGACCCACTTCAAGTACAGCCTCAACCTCAGTACCTATTGTAAAGTTGTAAAAAGTTATATCGTAATTATGATCATTGTTTAGTTGACCTACTATTTTACCAAATGCAGGAAATGAATTGTCAGAATAACTACTTTGTCTCCCTGCTATTTCTATAACAAACCTAGTAGATTGAGTTCCTGTAATTCTTGCTATTCTATGACAAAAATCTGTACTATTAGATGTATTATCTAATGCTCTCCAATTATAAAACTTTGCATCACCGTCAGAAGAAATACCTTTAGAAAAAGTAATTAGTTCTGATGCAGTATCAGCAGAAGTAGCACTTATGAATGAAGAAGGTGTAAAATTTGCAGATGTCCAAACATCATAATAACTACCCCAACCCTCACAACAATCTCTTAATGCTCTTATTTTTATTTTTCCTTCTCCTGTACTATGCCAACCTGTAGATATCTCAAAACCTAGACTTGCTGTTGGCATTACTTGCAATGTAGCATCGTAAGTGGTTGGTCGATCAGAACCAGTACTATACCCACTATAAGCCCAAACACCTGCTCCAAAATTATCTCTATATGTAGTATCGCTACTAGGAAGATTACTTTGAATATAATTAATGTTCTGACCCTTACCGCTTGCCGCAGGTATAGAAGGTTTGTTAAGTATTAGTGCATCTCCAGATGTAGCGTTCCAATCCGCCTGTACGTTTGCTTCTGCGTCTGTAGGTGCGTGTGTTGCTTGACTATGAGTATATGCTGTGTTCCAGTTAGAATCTCTTCTTGTTCCTGCACCAGTACCACTTGAAGGTTTACTATATATACCCTCTGCGTACATCAACTTACCATCTGCAAATATAGTAGTAGATGATTCAGTTCCTCCTATAATGAAAGCCTCACCACTTCCATAAGAAGCAGAATTTGAGTGAGTATATTTAATATGTCCAACTTGAGCATCAGGGACATTAGTACTAAATGTAAGATTAGCAGGTTGACCATTTGTTACTGATCTTAAATTAAGTGCATCTCCATCTTTATTTATTGTTATAGCATCATCAAAACTTCCTCCGTTTGCGGCTGAAACAAAGTCTGTAGGTATTGTAGGCTTATTAAGTATTAAAGCATCACCACTTGTTGCAGTCCAATCCGCCTGCACGTTTACCTCCGCATTGTCAGCAACTCCTGTAGCAGTTGAATAGCCTGCTGCGGTGTGAGTTCTATTAGTAAAAGCATTTAAGTTACTAGGTTCTGTCGCCTGATCAGTTGTAGTATTTTCATCATACCAAGTAAGAGTAGGGCTTCCTTCTGTAACACTGTCTTTTAGTATATAATCAAACTCTCTCCAACCGCTTGTTTTAACCCATATTTCTACAGTGTCACCAGATATAGTGTATTTTATCCACCCATTAGTTCCTTCTAATGTTTTAGTTGGATTAAAATCCTCATACCATGCACCATAAACAACTGCTGTGGTGTTGCCATCGCTATGAAGATGTATTCCTGCTGTTCCTGATGCATATCTACCTGTCCATTCAAATGTAGCATTATAGTCAACGTAACTTGACGGAACGACTAAAGTAGCAAGTTTATGATATCTCACTCCTCCACTATTTCCATAACCGACTCTAATCCAGTTTGCTCGATAGTTTGTTTTTAAATAAACTCCATTATGTGCTCCATAATCTGGAGGTATAGTAGGTTTGTTAAGTATAAGTGCATCACCACTTGTTGCAGTCCAATTTGCTTGAACATTTGCTTCTGCATCCGTAGGTGCAAAAGATGTTGGTAATGCAGATATATCTACACCATCAACCGTAGCATTATCAGCCATTACAATATTACCTGCAAAAGTTGCATTGTTACTTATATCTAGACTTAAAGTATCTGTCATAGTTCCTCCTTCTGAGGACCAAGAACTACCAAACCCTAAATTCAACTGACCATTAACACCTTGTATCATTGCAGGTTTATCTGTTCCACCTGAATCTTGATTACCTATAAGTATATGTTGTGCAGTTCCTGTTTCTGTAATTTTTATTGCTCCTGCAAAAGTAGAACCTGTTGGTGTAGAAATTGGTCCTAAAAATGTTCCTCCGTTTGCAGCAGATACGAAGTCTGATGGTATTGTAGGCTTGTTTAGAATAAAAGCGTCACTTGTTGTAGTTGCCTCAGTCCAATCTGCTTGAACATTCGCCTCAGCGTCAGTTGGAGCGTGAGTAGCCTGTGAATGCGTATACGCAGTATCGTAGTTAGTTTTATTAGTTGTTGTTAATTGATCTGTAGTCCATACTTGTGCCCAGTCTGTTTGCCAAGTTCCATTCTTCTTACTTTTTATATGTAGAGTTCTGTTATGGAAATCTTGAAAAGATGCTGTCGCCCAAGATGCTGAATCCCAATACTTTATTGTAAGCAATCCATCTGCTGCACCTGTAGGTTCATCGTCAGCCTCACTTACATCCCAGATATAAACACCTGATGTAGTAATTGTATCAAGGTCGTCTTGATACCTTGCGTGTGTTCTTAAGTATCTTCCATCGTGGTTATGACTAGTTGTAGAATATCCGCTTAAGTCCTGATCACCAGTGTTTGTGCCTGATGTTGATCCACTTATATTAGCCGCAGTTATATCTCCAGATGATGTAATTCCTTGATTAAAATCCCATCTATTATTAGCATTGCTCCAACTAATAGTTTTGTCAGTTGCTCCCTTTAAAGTTATACCACCACCGTCAGCAGTTGTATCACTCGGAGAACTTACGTTTCCAATAATTATATTTTTATCTTCAACCAAAAGATTGGCTGTGTCTAATGTAGTAGTAGTACCTTGGATAGTTAAGTCACCACCAACTACAACATCTCCGTTACTTGTATAAGTATCAGAAGTTAAAACTAAATGTCTTTTTGATGATGTAACTGTTGCCATATTATCTTAATCTTTTACGTGTTATTTTATATTTTGTGTTTGAGTTTTTAGCAGCATCATGCATAGAACCATACGACACATTTAAAAATCCTTTATTACCAACATAATAAGGAGATCTATCTGGTCTTCCAGTTGCTGTAAATTTAACTCTCAGTTGTGTTCCTGTTGATGTAAAAACATGTGCGTCATCTGATGTTCTATCATATGTCTCCCAAGAAGTTCCATTATTGTTTGAAACATAAACTGTTAAAGTACAATTTGCAGGAACCTTAAAATGTTGTGAATTTCCAACGTTTACCATATCAACATTGGCACTGTTTTCTAAAGTAAACGTACCATGAACTAGTTCCCAATCACCTATTAATTCGTTTGGTTTAACATTTTCGTCCCAGATAGTAAAAGCATGACCATTGTTACCATAACCCATTTGTATCCAATACTTAGTTCCGTTTGCTGAAGACATTAATACAATAGGTACTCCGTAATCATCTCTATATGAACTTCCTCTACCTCCTGTTGTTGTGTCTTCAATAGCGTTATCATGTCTTAATACTGTTGCAGTTTGTTGATTATCCCAATCTACAAAACCTCTTACAGTTGCCCAACCTCTATCTGACACAGTAGGGCAATGTTCTGGATACCCCGGACTTTTATCCATAGGAGTTCCAGTTGTTTTATGGTACTTAGTTCCAAACCTAAAATTAATAGGATACTCTAAATTATTTTCCCAGTTACTATATAACTCAACTACGTTTAACACTGTTGGTGCACTTCCTGTCATGCAAGGTGTTATATTTAATTTTAACAGCCTAGTGCTTCCTCCTACACAAACAATATTAGGTTCATTGTGTGGGTCTGGTATAAATATTCCTGTCTCATAAGCATCATCTCCTTGTCCTGCATCTGCTACATCACACCAAACTAATTCTGGAGAAGATGTGGAAGCATCTAATACCAAATTAAAACTACCGTTATAATGTGGCATATAAAATATTCTATCATTTACCTCGTCATAATTAACATAATATCTATAAGCGTCTCTATCCATAGCAGCAGTACCAGATTTCATATTGCTAGACGAAGTTGCATCTAGTCTTTCTTCAACCCCTGTATGTATATTCCTTCTCATTACTTTTTTGTAATGGTGTGCATCATGGTCTCCTGCATAAAACCAAGCACCTGCCGCAACTAAACCTCCATGGTATGAAGTCCCTACTCTATTAACATAACCACCACCAGTATCTTGAGAACCAATAAAAAAGTCTGGGTTGCTATGAGTGGGTCTTGCGTCCTTAACAAAGGTAGTTCCACCGTTTACACAACCACTATAATCAAAAGTTGTATACCCTTCAACATTGTAAGTCATTACAACACCTTTCTTATTAACCTTATCTATTGCAACAGAGGTTAAGTGATTATATGTACTTGATGTATCTCTCCATAAGAAATTGCTATCAAAAAACAACCTCGTCATTGTTCCATCGTTGTTAAGTCTACGAACAGCAAATCCATCACCCCAACCTACGCTAAAAAGTAAATCACCATCTATCTCGTAAGCAGTGGTAAAACCAATAAGTCTATCTCCACCATCATATTCACCACTTCCTGATCTAATTTTATAGTTGGACATTCCACCTTTATGCACTGGCAATACTCCAAACTGTCCTCGACAGTTAGTTATCATACACCCTACTACGGATATGTCATTATCTTTATTTAGTAGTACTGTTTTAAATGCCATTTATTTCGTTTATTTTATTCTGTGCTTCTATGAGACTTTTTTTTAATAATCTATAATGCTGCTCATCTGGGGTGTCAATCAACTCCTCAGCCTCTATGTCTTGTATCCTATCCTCTTTAATTTTTTGCCAATATTCCAAAGTATCTTCCATATTATCCTATAGTTGTTTCAACCCAAAATTGGTGATAATTAATATTGTTTGATCCACTAATCTGATACATGTAACTGGTGTTTAAACCAGAATATATTAAAGTAGCAGAATTTCTATCTAAACTACCTTGAGTAGCGTGTTCATGTTTGTAAACATTATATGCTGTAATAAACCTTGCGTTTGCACTAGGAGGATCCCACTGTACATAATAAGCAGTATTTAAATTAACTACACTCATGTTAGTAGGTTCTGCACTAGTTACAGCGTAATCCTCACTACCTGTAAGTGCTGCTGAGTAAACACCATTTTTAACTGCATAAACTCTATATGCTTGCGTACCTGTTGCATCAAATGTGTTGTCAATTATTGACATGGTCGCCCCAAAATCTGCGGGAGGAATCACAGATATTAATCCATAATCTCCACCACTCACAGAACTAAAAACTAAATAGTAATCTATATTAGTTGTCGTAGAGGCTGTAAAACCTACGTTAATAGTGCTGTTTACAATTGTTGTTGTAAGACTTGATGGTGCGACAGGTGTTGTTCTTGTTAAATAACCTGAGTCATTTGTAAACATCGATATATTACCAGTAACATTTGCTAAAACTTTAGTGCTACTTATAACATCAGTTCCGTTTACTTTATAACCATAAACAGCATTTACACCTGAATCATCTAAGATTTGGAAGTGTATTTTGTTTGTATCCTCTGGCTCATAAAAATCTAATCCTTCAGGTGTTGCTTTTATTGCCATATCAACCCCAGTATCCGAAGTTCCATTGAAATGAATTTCAGGATTTACAGCACTCATTACTAAAGTACCTGTCATGGTTCCACCCGCTTTAGGCAGTGCTCCTGTTACAGTAGCAACAGTAAAATCATTAGTGGTGTGTATTCTGTAATTTGGTGATGCTGTATCATTGTATTGCCAGTATGGAGCACCGTCTGCTGCTGCTGCAAAAAAAGTTCCATTTACACCTCCATTATTTTTAAACACAATAGATGCAGCGTTACTTGCGTGGTTTCTATGTAATACTAAACCTTGCTCAAAAGTATTGTGATTTATTGTTAAACCGACACTTGTTCCACTAGTAATAGTTCCACCACCCACAGGAACATACAACCCATCATGATCACCATGGTCTGTGGGTATTTCATCTGTATATGCTATTTGTTTTGCAGTACCCCAATTTGTATCTGCTTGGTCGGCTTGGTAATGTAGTATTCTAAAAGTGCTCTTATCAAAAGCCAAAGCATTTGCGTCACCACCTGTCGCATCGGTATATGAGTTTAAAACTAATAAATCTTGATAATCACTAGTATTTGAACCACCTTCTATTTGACCTTTATCTGCAAAATAAA
>Ga0233444_10000624_pt1 | contig 44758 bp, 16 predicted proteins | sample SI_124_October20_6_FD_182792 | JGI IMG/M metagenome (GOLD analysis project Ga0233444, IMG submission 182792) | Seawater microbial communities from Saanich Inlet, British Columbia, Canada - SI_124_October2016_10_MG | ecosystem: Environmental > Aquatic > Marine > Inlet | place: Canada: British... | reverse complement strand
AATAAAAGTGTTTATTTTTACTATCCTATTCTGACGCCAGTTGGTGAAGACCTAAGCATAATAAACGATCTATATGGAGAAGTTACCAGGAACAATATAGTATCAACTTCTAGTCTCATTTATGACGACACGATACTAAGAGATACCTACTCACAGAGGATACAACCAATCGAAAATGGCGAAGGTTTCCCAAATACCGATCATCCCTATGTTATTTTAGGAGAACACGATGGTTTAGTTTTGGCTACTGATAAATTCGATACTAAAATGCCATTTGTTAGCGGAACATATGGAATAGCTAGTATTCCTACAGACTATAGTTTATATAATAGTTCAGTAATTTCTGCCACACTGTATCTTCGTGCAAATGCTATCTCTAATCATAGTGCAACAGTAGAAAGTTTGATACGTGTTGAGGCAGATACGAACTATGGTGATGATCCATTTATGGCTTTGTTAACCGTAGATCGTATTGCTGTGCTTGATGAAACAACCAATCTTTACGCTTACCCTGGATATATATCTGGTTCTATCACCAATGGATTAAATAATATAGATATTACTAGTTTTGTCAAAGACATTACATACCAATCTTTTTGGAATACAGGACTTAACTTAGCTATTACTGTTGTGCCTACCACTGGTAATGTCGGAGCATTGGTTATAGATACAGAAGAGTCATACATAAGATTTAACTATAATCCTGTGCTTGCGTTAGAGCCTAGAAATGTTGTTGGAGATCCTGGCTATCAACTTATTAATTTAACATGGGACATTCCTTTAGATGATGGTGAAGCTGCTATCATACAGTACAGAGTAGAATATGCTGTGCAAACAGATGAAAATGATTCTTCTTTAACTGAATGGGAACTAGCTGGAATTTCTAATAGTACGAGCCTTACGATAGAAAATCTTAGCAACAATAAATTATATGTTTTTAGAGTTGCTGCAGAAAACAGTGTAGGCTTAGGTCCATATTCACTTCATTCTATAGCTATACAACCTTCTAAGGCAGATGCTCCTACAGCTTCTAATACCTTTAATGATGCTAATCATGCTAGGATTAGATTGCGTAGAGATACTGCTGTTAATTGGAGCGGAACTAATCCTGTATTAGGCTTAGGAGAGCCAGGTTTTGAAACAGATACAAATCTTATAAAGATTGGAAACAACAGTTCAGGATGGAATCAACTACCTTATGTTAAAGTAGATAATGATAGTATAGTTTTTCCAACAGATAGAGATGTTAATTTAGTAATAGGTGACTCTAAAATAAATGCAGATAGTCCTAGAATATCTATGAATTTGAGCCAGAATGAAAAATTTAATGTCGTTGCAGAAAAAGGCATAGATTTAGATTATAGTTCTACTTATAATAGTTTAGTTTTTAGTTTAGATAAAACTTTCACACCATTTAAAAGTGGAGAACTTCACAGTCCCTACTCTCGTGGTTTAGCTGGTAATGTTAATTATACTGACGACCATATGTATATCTGTACTGATACGAATTTTTGGAAAAGAATTGATTTAGATAAATCCAAATGGTTTGATCCAGAAAGTATTGCTGTGTCGTTAGACTCTGGTAGTTATCCTAGTGTGACAGAAATTTATTTTTCTGGTTTCAATGCTATTATCAGTACCGACGGAGATCCTTTTCCCGCTAAAGCCAGTAACAATTTAACAAATGATGGCATTACGCTTAGATCAGACTTTTTCAATGCCTACCAACTCACTGATCAAAATTACAGTTTTTCTTTTAGATACAGAGGCGGTAAAAATGTAGCTTCATCCGAGTCTGCTGTTTCTGGATTTAATGGCATGCTTGCAAACGGAGTTATGTTTGCTGCTCCAAGAGCAGGTACTGAATCGGTTGGTATCTATACTCCTCCAACAGGTTTTCATTATAATAGATCTCATTTTGCTACTCATTTTAAAATGGACGATTGTGGTGGTTATGTTAATTTTGAACGAGTATATGCATACTATGATGGTAAATTTTTAACAAGATGTTGGAATGATCCTTTAGTTTATAATAATAATCCATATTATAGTGGAAGTAATTATAATGGTGATTACTATAGACATACTAATGGACATTCTAAAATGCTAGGTTTTTGTTTTGATGGCTATCCTGTATACGGACCATTTGGATATAGTGATTCTGACGATGCAACTTCTCCATGTTCATTAATGACCAGCTCATATATTGCTAAAACTGGAGATAGTCATAGACCAGACAATTGGAAATATACTAACTCCATAAGTGTTAACGATGTAGCATATAATTTAACTGCTGGTGCTTTTGTAGAGGATTTTCATTATGCTGAGGGTTCAGGTATTTTAGATCAATACAATGGTCGATATGCAATAACGCCCGAATATCCAGAAGGTACTTATGCTTATTATTTAACATTTACTAGCGACAGCTTATTAGTACCTAAATATCCCTATATAATAGGTAATTTTTCTAAAAATAAGAAAGTTAAACAAGACTTAGAATCATCTTTATTACCAATTAGTGTAGATGGATATTTCCCATTATTTACATCAACAAGTTCTGCAGAAAATTATGGACTTTTAAATGGTGGAGATGGCACATATGAAACTTTGGTTGTTTTAGGTAATACGTATTATAGACCTGATGGTGTTGGTAATGCTACTAACCCTGCTGCTCCAACAGACATTAGTTTGTCGGAAAATAGAATTAGTGAAAAAGCTACGATTGGTTCCATAATAGGAACCCTGATAACTACTGATGCTAACACAAATGATAATCATATTTACAGCTTAGTCACTGGTGATAGTGCTGATGATAATGGTAATTTTAGTATTTATAACAATGAGTTAAGAGTAAATTCTATTCTTAGCACAGATATTCAACCCACACACAGCATAAGAATCAGAACTACTGATGAAACTAATAGATTTTTTGAAAAAGTATTTAGTCTTAGTGTCGTCTCGGGTGCTAGTCTAACTAGTCTTAGTATTGTTTCTGGTATTACTTCATTGTTGGCTGGCAGCGGTCATACTTTTGGTAGTGCTATAGAAGGAACAGCAACCGATGTAATTTATTCTTGGAGTAATATTGGCAGTGCATATGCATATGGAGTAACTAGTTCTAACAGTGGGTTCTATCGTATCGATTCTACTAATGTACAACAAAGAAATGATGAGACAGTAAATGTTTATCTTACTGCACAATCTCTTTCTGCATTTAACACTCTAACAGCTACTTCCTCGTTCTTATTAGATCATTCAGAAGATCCTATTTGTTTAGCAGGTTACTATCCATTATATGCTTCAGAAAATGATGCTATTAGAGATCCGAATGGTAATGGCGAGGCTCACATGCATACAGTACAAGGAGTTTTGTATTGGATGCCTAATGGCCTGAGTGAAGATTATCATGGTAGTTTTGATTGCGATTCTTTAGCACCTAGTAAAACAGATGTGTGTTTAGATGGTAGTATAGATGTTACTATAGCCAATACTGGAGATGGTAATAGATTTGTCTTTGATGGCAATCCTAGTAATACACATAGATTCAAAGCAACAACTGGCACTTACGTATTTAATAATGTTCCTTCTAATCATCCTATAGCTTTTCATAACAATGGTAAGCCTATAGCATACTCTGGAACGACATCTATTGGTACTAAAACAGCACTAGATGGCAATACTTATACTTTCTATTATGGAAGTGTTACTGGCATATTTATCGGTAACTTCACGACTACTTCTTATGAGTGTTATTATCATGGATATATGGGAGGACAAGATAACTTTATCTATGATAATACTTGCACTAGTCCTACTCCTACTTTAACTAGTACTACTATTAGTTCTTTAAGTAGTGTAAATGGTGGATCATCAATAGAGTTAACATCTAGTAAAGCAGGCACAGCAACAGACGTAACTTATTCTTGGAGCGTAACATCTGCTACAGGTGTATCTTTATCTAGTACGACAGGTTCTAGTGTAACACTTAATACAACAGACTTGGATACAGATACAGATCAAAGCATTATTGTTTCAGTAACAGCTAGTTCTGTTTCTGCTTCTGCTAGTGTGAGTGATACTCAAACTATTATCATTTACCAATCTGCTGATGGTGGAGGAGGTGGTGGTTATGGTTAATAATAAAATAGAGGTATAAAAAATGTTTGATAACTTACTTAGTTCAGAATTTAAAAAACTTTTTACAGATTCAATAGACACCTTAATTGATCAGAAGGGCTTAAGTGTTCCTTGCACTCTTAAATATGAGAATAGTAAAAGGGATTTGTGCTATAATTGTGAGTTCGATCCTATTACACAAAGATCTGCTAATAGACCTAAAACTAGTCCGACTATTAATTTTCCTAGAGAAAGTATGTGTCCTGTTTGTAATGGTTTTGGTTTTATAGAAACAAGCACAGATGAAACTATATATTTAGCTGTTATTTTTGATAGCAAATATTGGTTAAATTGGGATTCTAAATCAGCTAGGGTTTCGGATGGTATGGCTCAGAGCATATCTAAGATAGACACACTGCCTAAAATTAGTAACTGTAAAGAGATGATAATGGATACCAGTATATCTGCTTACGATAATTATAGATATAGTTTGGCTGGAGAACCTACTCCTGTGGGCTTAGGCTCCAATAGTTATATTATTAGTATGTGGCAAAAATCATGAATTTTAGTTTTAAATTATTAGATAATGATAAAACTATAACAAATAAGATATTGTCTGCATTAGCAAGTCAATTAAATTCCGCATTAAGTAAAGCTAGCAAGGATGCTTCTGTAGAACTGCAAGCTGTTGTTAAAAGATCTATAGAGGCAGAAGGTGAGTATTTGTCTCTTATTTCAGGACAATTAAAATATGAGCTTGGTGTTCCTAATCCAGGTATAGTTGATCGGATAGTTGATATTTGGGTTAATAGTATAAGTATAAATACTAAAAAAGTAACTATTAAAGGCAACTCTTTATCTGGTGGATTTTCTATTGATATGATTAAAAGTGACTATTCAGATGTTCTGGGGTCAGCGGGTTCAGTAATAAAAGACAGTAATACGGGTTCTTTAGTGCCTTGGCTGGAATGGCTACTATTAAGAGGTGGAGATATACTAGTAAAAGACTATGAGATATTAATAGGTCCTAATCCAAGATCCCGTACAGGAATGGCTGTTATGGTTAGTTCTAAGCAGAACTATCGGATGCCAACGAAGTTTGCTGGAACTGAAAGCAATAATTGGGTGTATAGAGCTATTAGTAGATTAGATGACACCAAAATGCAAAATATCATTCGAGTAGCATTGGAGAAAAATATATGACTTTCTTACCATCATACAAAGTATTTAATGGTGTTGACAGACTAGGAGATAGTCTACTCATAGATGAGCTTGAAGAAAATCTCAAGGCTTATCTGGATTGGGGCTTTTTGAATATCGGAGGATATATCAATGTAGACACCCCTACTAGTGGATTATATGGGGGTACTTTTCACGAACTAAAAACTACATCAATTCCTGGATATAAAGACGGTCAAGTGTGGCAAAGTGCTAAAAAAGATTGGGTTTGGCAAAGTGGGTTTTATTGGAATGATGGTTATTTTGACAATAAAACAGCGAATGCTATATCTGGTGTGACTATAAATAATAACTTTATATCAGGTCCAACAGGAGTGGCAACTACAGGATATTACATAAATTATCCACAAGGACAGATAGTTTTCGATAAAGCTATTTCTAAGACTTCCAAGGTTAGTTTGAGTCATGCATATAGATGGTGCCAAATATATAAATCTAGTACTGATCCACACTGGAAAGAATTACAAGAATTAACCTACAAACCTTCTCCATCATTAAATCAGGCCAAAAGTGGTGATTATAGCGTCTCGTCTAACCATCGTATCCAGATGCCTGCTATTATTATTGAACCTATAGCCAGAAGCTTTTCTCAACCATTTCAGCTTGGTGGTCATGACTTTATGGTTAGTCAAGATATATTACTGCATGTATTTGCAGAGAATGGTGCTCATAAAAACAGAATCGTAGACATATTACGACTACAAAAAGAAAATACAATCAACATGTACGACATAAATAAAGTTGTCGATAGTGGTGTTTATCCTCTAGACCATAAGGGTTCTATCAATCCCAACGGATCATCATATCATGAGCTTTCTAGCGGAAATAGCCCTTATTTTTGGAAAAATTTCTATATTAAGGAATTAGACCTCCTAGACATGGAAAGTAGAAATAAAAATATTTATTGGTGTACAATAAGATTAACGACCGAAACACTTATATAAGTTATTTTCCTCTATAATTTCAATCCGGAGAATTCACAATGACATTAAATTCTGATACCTCATCTGTTAGGACATTCTATGCATGTCAAAAAGTATCATTCGGAGTATCCTCCGGATCAGCTGACAGCAACCCCACTCAAGCATACAAAACACTCAATGGTATTCAAAGTGTTGGTATTACTACCAATTTCAATCTAGACCCTGTTTATCAGCTTGGTCGTTTAGCTCCTGGTGACCTTTTTGAAGATGTACCAGATGTTGAAATTAGTGTTACCAAACAGCTAGATGGAACCACTACTGTTTACGAACGAATGATGAGTGCCTCTACAGCAAAGACACTTGCTGAGGTTAGTGATGCTCGTAGTGCTGTTTTACTACAAATTTATCCTCAGACTTTTAATGCTGCTACCGGACTTCCAACTGCAATTTGCGAAATGATGCCTGCTTATCTTAGTAGTGTTACTTATAATTTCCCTTCTGATGGAGCATTTACTGAAGAAGTTAGTATCGTTGCTAATAGTAAAGAATGGTCAACCACCAACGATGTCATCAATACTGACCCACCAGATGCAAGTCTAACAGGTATTGCAAGACGTCAGATGTTTGACCTTACTAATTCAGTATTCCCAACTGGTACATTTGGCACAGCTGGTTATCATAAAAGTGGTTCATTACCAGTAGGCTTTAGACTTCAAAGTGTTAGTGTTAGTGTTGACCTTGGTCGTGAAGAAATCTTCCAGCTTGGTGAAAGACTTCCTTTTACCAGATATATCAACTTCCCTGTTGAAGTTAACAGTGAGTTTGAATTTATTAGTGCTAAGGGTGATCAAGTAGGTGCAACTGAGTCCGACAACAACTGCGAAAATCCAAAGGCTCTAGCAGACAGAGAGATTAAGCTTAAGTTGTGTGATGGTATGACATTAGACTTAGGTACTAAGAACAAGCTTAATTCTGTTAGTCAAAGTGGTGGAGATGCTGGTGGTGACAATGTAACATATACGTTCAGCTATATTAATTATAGTGAGTTTAAGTATACGGGTGTCAGTAATGCTCCAGACGTAACCGAGGCTGGCTTTGACGACATGGAACAAGTAGATCTTGATAATTATGGAAGAAAGAAGTTTTCATAATTTAGTTAAAATCAGGGACAGTTAGGACGGATGTGAATGATCACGAACTGGATACATTAATAAATAGAATAATTAGCGGCTATCAATTTATAGAGATAAAAAATAATTTATATAAATTAATAAGTCCGACCGTTGACCTTAAGATGGCCGCTGATTATCTATATCATAAGACTTATCAGGATAATCTTTTTTCTGACTTTATCCCCAAGGAAGATATTCACTATTTCTTGATTTCTACCAATATGATTTCTAAAGATATAGATGAACAAATAAAGACCACAGAAAAAACTCTAGAAAATACCAAAATACAATATTACAAGCAATTTTTTCAAAAGTCTGTCAGGTCTAGAAATCAAAAAAAAATAAGATCCATAGAGGCTCTTTTGCATAAAGCATATAATGATAAACAATATTTAGACTTTTTAACATTAGAACATTATTGTGAGAATATAAAAAACGAGTATATTTTATGTAATACTCTTATGGACAAGAATAATAATTTGATCTTTGAGGATTATCCAAATATAAATCATATACTATTTAACAACATAGCACAAGAGATTGCTCAAAACATAATCCCTGTTAATAAATACAAACAGATAGTTAAGAGTGATGTTTGGAGAAAACTTTATAATTCTAATCCTACAAATATATTCAACCGATCTGCATCAGAACATACAGAAGAACAAAAGGCTGTATTAAGCATTAATCAAATGTATACTAAAATTTATGAACATCCAGAATGTCCTGATGATGCTATTATCGAAGATGACGATGCTTTAGATGGATGGATGTTAGAGCAACAAAAGAAAAATGCAAAGGAAAAATCAGAAAAGGGTGTAAATAATGTATTAGGGAAGTATGGACAGAATGCTCAAGAAGTTTTTCTTATGCCTAAAGATGAGGAAGAATTTGATCAGATTAATGAATTAAATTCACAAAAAGCGATGGGTAAAATAAATGCTCGTCGTAATTTGAAACTAGGAGAGCTAAAAAAAGATAGCGAATTTGCTGATACTCAAGCAGAAATGCGTAATAAGATAGCAGAACTAAATAAAAGGAAATAACAATGGATAAATTTTTAGAACAAAGTTGTAGAAGAGTACAGACTACCATGATAGGTGCATTATCTAAAATGGAAAATAGTTTTGGACATTTATGGGGTCATTTTAAAGATGGTCCACTAACAGAGCAAGAAGAAGCATTTGCAGACTTGTGGGATGACACTCGCAACTCTATATTAAATCAGGGCAATAAAGAGATTAGAAATTTAAAACAGGACTATATGAGGCATTCTGCTGATCGTATCAGGCAGGCTGGAGCCATACCACTGACAATGCAAACTAAATTTCATACACAAATAGAAGATCCTAAAAATAAGAAAGGTTCAGATTATGAAAACTGAGGATATTAAAGTAGAGGTAGACGGAAAAGAACAAACTTTTACAGTGCGTTCTCCATCCCTAACGGATCAAAGAGAAGCGCAAAAAGCATATAATACTGCTTTTACAGACGCCATCAAGAGCAATAGTGTGGTTAGAGCTAAAATGGATGATGTTCTTGAAGACCAAGGATTATGGAATAAAGAGAAGCAAAAGAAGTACGAAAAGCTTCAAGAAGAACTTTTAGAGGGTGAAAAGAAGTTGGCTAAGGGAGGTTTCGCATTAATTGACGCTAAGAAATTAGCTCTTAAGATGCGAGATGTAAGATTAGAAATTAGAGACTTAATAAGTGTTAGAACGAGTTTGGATAATCATAGTGCAGAAGGTCAAGCAGATAATGCTAGATTTAACTATTTAGTTAGCTCTTGTGTGGTGTATAAGGAGAATGATAAACCTTATTTTAAAGACTTGGAAGATTACATGAACAGGATGGATGATCCTGTAGCTTTGGCTGGTGCGGGTAAATTGGCAAATATTATTTACGGTCTGGATAATGACTTTGAGAAAGGCTTACCAGAAAATAAATTTTTGAAGAAATATAAATTTGTAAACGACGATTTGAGGTTCATTGATAAGCAGGGTAGAACAATTGATAGCGAAGGTCGTTTGGTTAATGAAGATGGTCGATATATTGATGAACAAGGCAGTTTTGTTGATAAAGACGGAAATCCGGTCGACAAAGAAGGTGAATATGTTGTTGATGCTGAGCCGTTTTTAGATGATGATGGTAAACCAGTAGTTCTTGAAGAAGAAAAAGAGACTAAAGAAGATGAAGCACCAAAATCTGAAGACAAGGATAAGGACAAGGAGGCAGACTCCAAAACTGAATCATCAGAGTAATACTCTTTCTTTGATAAATATAATTTCTTTTGATAACGCTATGCTGTATAACGGTATGGCGTTATTTTTTTGAGGTAACATAAATGGCAAAAGGATTCCAACTTACAGCTGAATTAAATCTTAGAGGACCGTCTAACATTAGACAGGTTGTTGGTGGAATACGCAAACAACTGCAAGGAATTAATACCAACCTTAATATAAATATTAATAAAAAGAATATTCAAGGTATGCAGCAAGCTAATACTAGACTTGCAGCAATTAACAAAACATTACAAACAACTGTTAAAAACGCTAATAACGCTACAGCAGCATTTAATAAGTTGTCTGCTTCTATGAGAAGTGTGGGAAATGTTAAAATTTCTCCTAATATTGCTTCGGGTATGAATAATACAACCAAGTCTGTTGTTACAACAACTAAGGCTGTACAACAAGCTAAGAATGAATTTGAAGAGTTTGGTAAATTAGGTGGTTTAGCTATCAAAAGGTTTGCTGCATTTAGTGTGGTTACTGGTGCTATATATGCTGTTAACAATGCAATTACTGCAAGTGTAAAATCATTCCTAGAATATGATAGACAGTTAACTAGAGTTAGTCAGGTATTAGATACTAATCGAACCTCTTTAAGAGGACTTGATCAAAGTATAACAGCTTTGTCTACATCGTTAGGTGTGTCTAGTACAGAACTTGCAAACGTTACTGTTACATTATCTCAGGCTGGTATACAAGCGGCTGATACTCGTAAAGCTCTTGAGGCTTTAGCAAAAAGTGCATTAGCTCCAACATTTGCTAGTCTTACTAATACTACTGAAGGTGCAATTGCTGCTATGAGACAGTTCAGTATTTCTGCTGGAGAATTAGAAGGTGCTTTAGGTAGTATCAATGCTGTTGCAGGTAAGTTTGCTGTTGAAGCGAGTGATATTATTACTGCTATTCAGCGTACTGGTGGTGTGTTCGCATCTGCTAGTAAAGGTGTGTCTCAAGGCACAGCTGCTCTTAATGAATTTATAGCAGTCTTTACTAGTGTTCGTGCTACTTCTCGTGAAAGCGCAGAAACTATTGCTACTGGTTTGAGAACGATCTTCACTCGTCTACAAAGACAAGACACTATTGATGCTTTGAAACAATTCGGTGTTACTCTAACAGATCTTGAAGGTAAGTTTGTTGGACCTTATAAAGCTATACAATTATTAAGTGAAGGTTTAAGAAGTCTCGATACTAGAGATCTTAAATTTGCAGGTATAGCAGAAGAACTTGGTGGTTTCCGTCAAATCGGTAAAGTTTTGCCACTTATTCAGCAATTCGGAACAGCACAACAAGCACTTAATGTTGCGCAAGGAGGTAGCGGCAGTTTAGCTAAGGACGCTGCAAAAGGACAACTGGCACTAGCCGTACAAATCCAAAAAGTTCGTGAAGAATTTACAGCTCTTGTTAGAAGTATATCTGACTCTACAGGATTTAGAACTTTACTAACTGTAGGTTTAGATTTAAGTAGAGTATTTATCGGCGTAGCAGATGCACTAAAAGGTGTTCTTCCTTTATTAGCTGGATTAGGAGCTATGAAAGGTCTTAGTGCTTTAGCTGGATTTACTAAAGGTTTTGGCGGTGTGTTTAAAAAGGCAGAGGGTGGTTATATCCACAAGTTTGCTAGAGGAGGTACTGTTCCTGGCACAGGTAGCGGAGATACTGTTCCTGCTATGTTACAACCAGGAGAGTTTGTTATTCGCAAGAAAGCTGTACAAACTCTTGGCACGCAACGCTTGCATAATATGAATAAATTTGGTAACGGAGGTAAGCAAAAAGCACCTGCCGAGTCTCCTACTACTTTGCCAGCAACTGGAGGTACAGAATTTACACATTTGTCTTTAAGTAAAGTAGCTCAGACTGCTAAGGGACAGAATGTTAGACTCTATAATAATATGGGTCTAGATTTACCTAAATCATGGAATCGTAATTGGGGATTAGCAGATGGTAGGGTTATAGATAATTGGGGAGCATATGCATCAGACTTAGCAAATTACATAAGAACAAAGGACGTATTTAAAACACTTAAATCTGGTCAAAGCAAATATAGATTTGTTGATAGACAAAAGGGCGTTAAAGGACCTCAAGATATACTTCGAGGTAAAGGGAATTCTATCAAAGGTACTCTAGCTACGCTTGTAGAGACACAAGCAGGATCGTTCTTAGATAATGATTTTCAAGTAGGTCAAGTTTTACCTCGACTAGTTAGACAAGCTATTTCTAGCACTGAAGGAATGACTCAAAAAGATTCTCGTAGTCTTAGAGCAGGAATGAGACAGACTAGTGCAATGAAACTAGATGGAGATAAAGGCCGAAGAAAAACAACAAAATCTTTTAGACAACAGATGGGACTTTATGCTCAAGGAGGTTCTGTAGACACAGTTCCTGCTATGCTTACCCCTGGCGAGTTTGTAATTAATAAAAGTTCGGCATCAAAGCTAGGCACTAGAACATTAAATAAACTAAACAATGCAGATAGAATCAAAGGATATAATCGTGGTGGTTTTGTAGGGTTCGCAAATGGAGGTCAAGCACAAGCAAGACCAGGTGACACTTTTGATACTATTGGTATTAGTAGAAGTGATATTTCGATAATAGGTGATGTTGCCAAGGAAGTAAAAGAGTTAGGTATAGCCAGTAGTGCTACTGCAAAACTTTTAGAACAAGGTAAACAGGTAAGCTATGAAACTGCTCTAGAAGCATTAGAAGCTGACAAGTTTAGAGCTAAATCTATAGGTGCTAGTACTAAATCTATAGATGCAAATATTAAAGCTCTTAAGAAACAAGCAGAGGGTGCTCAAAAAGTTTCTCAGGCTTTAAAGGGTGCATCAGGAGAGCAACTGCAAAATCTTTCTAACAGATTAGATCGCGGACAGAAGGTAGGTAGAGCTGCCACAAGATCTGGTTTAGGAGATGTCGCTGCATTAGCAAAATCTGGTGACATAGAGACAAAAGATATACAAGCATACATAGCTCAAGCTAGTAGAGATCGTAAAACTCTTAATCAAATGGATAAGTTCCAGATTAATGAGAGAAAGAATTACCATCTAAAACAAAACAAATCACTAAAAGATGCAACAAGATTAGCAAAACAAGAAGTTGCAGAAAGACGTAAGATTATTGACCAAGTAGCTCGAAGCGAAGGAGCTAGGGGTCCTGGAGATTTTGGTAGAGGATTAGGTAAGATATCTAATCAATTAGGTATAGGAGTAAGTTTATTAAGTAGTGCTGCATCATCTTTAGAGGCAACTAGTGCAGGTGGAGCAGGATTTAATGCAGGATTACAGGGTGGTGGTTTAGCTTTCGGTGCAGGACAAATAGCTACCGGAGCTGTTGTTGATGTGCTGCCGGAAAAATCTAAAAGTTTAGGTGCTGGCTTAGGTTTAGCTGCAAGTGCAGCGTTGGCTGCAGGTCAAGCTTTTATATCTTCAAGTAATGCTATTAGACAATTTAAAATAGATAAATCATTTGAAAAAGCCAATACCGCTATGGAGGCTGTTAATGAGTCTCTTAAAGAATTAGAAAAGAATGCTAATGATGTAAATATCAAAGCAGTTCTTGAAGATAAACTTATAGAAGCTGGAAATTCAGTAGCTAAAGGTCTAGATATACAAAATAATTCAGCAAAATTGTTTTGGGCAAATGCTATAGATGTAGTTCTTAATGCAGGAACACAAGAGGCTGTAGCAAGATCTCAGATTTTAGAAGCTCAGGGTCTCTTTGCTTACATGAGGTCAGTTTTTGATGCTAGCTTTAGAAGTAACGCTGTAGAGGAAATGTCTGGTGACAGAGTCTCCGCTACTGTTAAACAATTTAAGCCTGTAGCAGATGGCATATTAAAATTAACCGAAAGACAATTACAAGCAGGATCTAGTGTTGCAGATATTCTAGGAGAAGCTAATTTTAAAGACTTTGCTGATAGTTTAGCACTTGCAGATAGAGAAACAGCAAGATATATAGATTCAATAGCAACTAATACATCTATGAGTCAAGCTGAAAAAGATGCAAGAATTTCACACATTAAAACAATTGCTGCAGAAGAAGCGATTCGTAAACAGGGTGCAATTGTAGCACAGCAAAAACAAATACAAGCACTTCAAAGATCTACAAGTATTTATACTCGTTCTTTAGAACGTATGTTTAGAAACATGGAACAAGCTATAAATAAAGCTTCAGCTTCTTTAGATAAAATGAACAATCAAATTGGTTTGACAATAGCTGCTATGCAAGGAGAAGCTAGAGTTGGAGATTCATCTCTAGATGCACTTACCATATTAGAAAATCCTAGAGCGTTTTCAGCAGCAGAAAATCGTCAGGCCACACAAAGAGGAACAAGAAGTTTTGGTGATAATGCAGCTAATGTTGAATCTCTAGTTAATGTTGGAGAAAGAATAGAAAATTCTGTTATGAGTAGTGTAAATTCTGTACTATCATCTAATCCCGGCGCAACAAATGCTGCGGTTGAAAGACAAATAGTTGCGGATGTTGGTACAGCATTGGATAATCTTGGTTTACCTCCAGACTTAGCAGATAAGCTTGCTGGTGAAGTAAAAAATGCTCTTGCTGATCTTAGTAGTGAGGGTCAGAATACAGTAGACTACGCAAAACTAGCAGAAAAATTAGGTAATTTAAATAGTGTCATAGAAACTAGTACAAGAGCTAGAGAAGTAGTAATTAAACTTTTACAACATCAACAAAAAGCTGCCAGTAGTTATACAGCTAATCTTAATAAAATTCTTGATATTGAAGTTAGATCTAGACAAAAAGCCAGAAAAGCTATCGATATTTTAGCAGATGGTGAATTAAATTTAGCAAAAGCTTTAGGCAAAACTATTAGTGTTTTAGATGTTATTAATAGTAGAGAGGCAAATATAGGCAGACAAACAGGTGGATTAAAAACTGTAAATGATATTTTTAATCGTATCAATGAGTTGGCTGCAAAAAGATTAACCCAGCAAGGAGCTGCCGATGCTTCATTTAATCAAGGAGACACAGACAATTTTGTTAAATTTAGTAATAGTGTAGCAGACACAAATTTACAACTTAGAGAAAATATTGCAGCACTAAAAGATTTGGCATCAAATGGTAGTATAGCTGCTTCTGCACTTGAGAAAATACAAGAAGCACAAAAGAATAATGCTCAAAAAGTAGGTTTCTTTGAAAAAGTTGTTACTAGTACACCTGATGAACTAGAAGGTATGAATAGCGCCTTCATTAGACTTCAGCGTAATCTAAATGGACAAATAAATACTATTAATCAAAGTGTTGGTGCTCAAAAAGCATATTTTGAAGCGCTAAAGAGTGGAGCTAGTCAATTTGAAGCCATGAGAGCAGCACAAGGAGCATTTGCTCAAGAACGTGGTGAAAGTCTAAGTTTATTAAAAGACATTATGCCTTTCCTTGGAGATAGTCAACAAGCAGGAGGAATTAGGGCTACAGCATTAGAAAGCATGTTAAGGGAAAGTGGTGCGGGTATTAACCCCATGATGCAAGAGGTTCTCAACGGTCTTAGAAATCCTGAAGGAGACCCTGCTATACAGGCGTCGATAAATTTATATAAGCAAGGTAATTCTTTGCAAGCTCAGGCTAATAAATCCTTAGGTAATTTAGACAGTCAACTAGCTAATAATGTTGCTTCACAAAATGAACAGGCATTTAAATCTGCTTTAGCAGCTGTTCCAGTGACATTTAAAAATACAGAATTAGCTGATATTCGAGATAATGTTAGCACCATTACAAACATAATGAAAGAAAATAGAGGAGCACAAGGACTTGCTAATGGAGGAGTAGTTTACGCTGCAGGCGGACAACAAATATTCCAACCTAAAGGCACTGATACTGTGCCAGCAATGTTAACTCCTGGTGAGTTTGTCGTTAACAGACAAGCTACACAAGCCAATCTTCCTTTATTAAAAAATATTAATAATGGATACTATGCTAGAGGTGGATTAGTATCTTATTGGAATAGAAATGAACCAATTACACCACAATCGGATGTTGGTTCGGAAAGTAAAAAATCATATTTGGATTTCGAATTTATTAAAAATTTCCAGTCGCTTGTAAGTAATAACAATCCTTGGATGACTTTACCTTCAACATATTATTCTACTACGTCAAGTACAGCTCAATCTCCAATCAGAGGTGCTTCTACTGAACAAGCTTATGATCCTTCAATTACAAACTTTGATAAATTGAAATATACAGGAGGAAAAAACGAAGTAGGATTTGTTCAAGATATTTTTAGGAACAGACAAAGGATCGGACCTGCCATATTGGGTGGATTTATTGGAGCTCGAATGAGTAGATCTGAGTATACAGACTTGGATACAAACAGAGCACGAATGAACATCAAAGTAAACCCTGTAAATGGTAGGCTTTTAGATTCAACAGATACTATCAATTCACGTCTCAAGCCAATCCCGTATAGTGATTATGAAGATTACGAGAAGGCTAAATCTACATTAGATCTTACTAAATTATATAACCCTGCACAATTTAATGATTTAGATAATGTAAAAGAAAAATCACCTACTGGTGGAGGTAGTGGAGATACGCTTAGTAATACCGGCATGGGATTTGGTAGTTTTGGTTTTAGTAGAGGACCTATGACACTATCTAGCGTTGAACAAGATGGTTTATTCAAGATACATAGAGATAGCACTTCAGAGCTTGGCCATAATAGTCCGTTTGATGCTGTGTCTACAAGAACACCTAGTTTTAATGGGACTTTTAAAAATGCTGGATACTATGCTGGTTTTGGTGAAAGCCCAAGAAAATTTGAGCGAGTAGACATTACGGGAGATAGAATAGATCCAAATAATCCAAACCATTATATGGTAGGCTCACCAAACTTTGACAATTTGACGAAATCTCATAATCTGGCATATCAAGGTATAAAAGATATAATGAACGATTTTCCATTAACAGATGATGATTTTGGAGCAAGTGGTAGAGCAGCAGGTGCTGGCACTTATAGAAAATTATTTAATTTATATAATGGTCAAAGTGCTTTTGAAGAGTTTAGTGGATCTCAAATAAAAGCGTTAAAAAATGCAAACGCCTTTTCTCCTGGAACTGGAACTGAAGCAAGTTTCGGTAATTTAATCGTCGCTGGTGCTGCAAAATTACAACAAGATATTTTAGATAGAGCAACTGAATTACAAGCTCTCTTAGTTAATCAACCAAATTTAGACATAAAAGAATTTGGTATTTTTGGTTCACAATCACTTAGGAATAGCAGAGGAGTAAAGGATACTGGATTTGATATAGGTCTTGAAGGTGCTGGTGAGGGAGCTAGAAAATATTTTAATTGGGCAGCTAATATTCCTGCTGCTAAGATTAGCCAAGCCTTTAAGCAAGCAGAGGAGGAGATGGAAGATGCTGCTAAAGGCAGTGATGGTGTTAATAGATTTGAAAATTTATCACCAGAAAATATTAAATTACCTTATGGAGATTTTGGCCTAGATCTTGTTACTAGATATCAAAAATACGTTGGTAAATTCTATGACCCTAAAAAGTTTGATTTTACTGAACAAGCAATTGATACTTTCTTACCATTAAAAGGAACTGGTACTAATCCAATACAATTATTTAATAATGCACCCTTAGCCACAGAAATTTCACAAATAGGATTAGCTAATAAATTAAAACCAGGTGAAATTAAAGCAGGATTAAACATCAAAGCTGGCGTTATTCAAAAATATAGAGATAGTTTACAAACTGGTACAGCAGACAAAAATTTAGAAAATCAAATTTCTAATGCTACTTTATCAATGGGTCCATTATTACAACAATTGCAGAATCAACAGGGTATACCTAAATTTATTGCTCAAATAAATAAAAATAGAGAGCTTTCCGTTGGGTCTCAATTAATAGAAAGTATAAAAAGAAGTGCGGATCTTTCAGGACAAAGTGCTTCACAAATTTTTGAAGGTGATAGATTTGTAAAAGGTGAAGGTGTAGATAATGATCTATTACCCCAGACAACCAAAGGATTGACAAAAGCTGCATTGCAATTGTTTAGTCGATACAATTTTGTAAGAGGAGTTAGTCAATTTTTAGGTCGAAGTATTGGTGGTATTCCCAATAATGATAATATAGACACTGCAGAAAAAGCTATGGGTGCTGCTAGAATTGCTAGTAATGCTTTTGGTCAAGTAGGAGGCACTGCAGATAAAGCATTCGGCAAAGCTCGCAATAATCAAATGGCACAATTTATAAAGAGTGCATACATTTTAGCTAGTGGTGCGTGGCAAGCTTTTGGTGGTATTGCTGGTGGAGACACCGCTTTGTTACAAGATTTTGTTAGTGCTGCTGGACCTGACGGAGAATTATCTCCGGCGTATGCAGAAGGTTTATTTCGTAGCTTAGGTGGAGGCGCAGCGTTACAGGCTGTTGCAAACTTCAAGCTACCTAATGAGTACCAAAATCTTACAAAAAATTTGCAAGGAGGTAAAATTGCTACAATTGGACCTAATGGCGGTCTAGCTTATGAGGATATGGCAAATGTCGTACCTGAAGACGTACAAGGATTACTCAATCTAATATTGAATCCTTATAATGAATTTCCAACAAGAGATGTTCGCGCTAGTTTAATAGAAAAATTCCAGAATGACTTAGCACGACTAAAAGATTCTAGTGGTAAACGTTCTTTCTTTGATCCACAAACTTCTGGATTTATAAATGAAGGTCTAAATAGACTTAGAACTTGGTATGGTGGAGCAGATCCTTGGGTTGGACAGGATTATTTGCATGATACAAACTTCGAAAATAATATAGCAGAAAGAGCTAAAAAAATCACAGACACTTTTGCTACATCAAATTATTCTGAAGCTCAAGAGGCTAATGCCGCATTTGGTTTAAATAATAAATTTGGTTCTTTGCCTGACGCAAATTGGTTCTTAGCCAAAGGTAGAGCAGTAACTACAGAGCAACAAAATAAAGCTAGAGGAGGTATCATTTATGCCAGCGAAGGGCAAATGATCAACTTCCAACCTAAGGGTACAGACACAGTTCCCGCGATGCTTACTCCCGGTGAGTTTGTTGTAAACAGGCAGGCTACACAACAGAATTTGCCATTGCTTAAATCTATTAATAGAAGTCAAGGCGGTCCAGTATATTTCGACAAGGGTGGATTATTTCCAGAGACTACAAGCAACTTTAGTCCATATTCAGACCTTAAGCCAAAAGCTAGAGTTCAGGAAGAGAAGAAAAAGATAGAAGAAGACCCACCATATCCAGGAGCTTTTGAAGACAAGAAAAGACAATACTATATCACCAGAGGTGATAGTGAAGAACAAATTGCAAAGTATGATGCATATAAAAAACAACAAGCTATAGACAATGGTTGGCTAGCAACTGCAAACAAAGCTGTACAGCAAGGACTTGGAAAAGTAAAAAACTTTGCAGCTATGGCACAAAAAACTGCTACTGGTTTTGCTGGTAATATGTTAGCAGGTATGACTACTGCTATGGCTACTTCTGCAATGACTAGAGGAGCTACAGCACAAGGTACTGAAGAAACAAATATTACAGCAGAGCAAACAGGATCAGCTAAAAGTGAAGCTGAAAAAAATGCAGAGGCAGTAGGTGTGAAACCTCAAACATCGAGTGCTCCTAAGAGAGTTAGAGAAACTGATAAGCTGGAAGCAGAAAGACGAGCCGAACAGCAAGAAAGAGATAGAAAGTTTGAAGAAAAAGAAAAGAGGATGATGGCTGAGAAAGCCGACAGAGAAGCAAAAGAAGTAATGTACAAAAAGCGTCTAGCTTTGGTAGGTAGATTGAATTCTAGATTTGATATGATGATAGCTAGAGAAGACGCTGAAATCAAACAACAATCGCAAGCTAGAGATGATGCTGGCTTCTGGTATAATTCAATTAAACCTATGCTTGGTGGTGGAGACACCCAATTTGCTCCTGCTATTAAGGCAGCAAAGAACAAAAGAGGAACAGCAGTATATGCTAAGAGCTTAGTAGAAAAATTTGTACAATCACAAGATGTGTCATTCTTAAAACAAGCAGCAGGTATAGCTGGGTTTGATGTTGAAGACGGAGCATTACAATCAAGAATCAGAGAGACAAGAGATGCTGAGGGTAACCTACAAATAGAAGGACTAGCAGCATCTCAAAGAACAGACGCCGCTGATAACGCTAGAATGTTAGAGGACACAGAAAAAGGTATTACTTCTGCTGCACAGAACACAGCAGATGCTGTCATGATTGCTGGTGCCGGTGTCGGAGGTCTTGCAAGTAGTGGGGCTAAGGTAACTCAAGTTGGAGCAAAACAAGTAGCTAAAGCTGTTGGTGGAGCACTACTAGAGAGCGTAGGCACACAAGGAGTCCTAGAAGCTGAAAAAGTAAGTTCGGGAAGACAAACAGTTGGTCAAGGACTAACAAATACTGCTATACAAGGAACTACATCAGTACTTATGCCTCTTGCTGGTAGAGCAGCTGGTAAATTAGTTGGTAAAGCTGGTGGTGAAGCTGCTGAAGTTGGTAAAAGAGTGGCAGGAGATATGGCTGAGTCTGCTAAACAGGCAGATGCAGTATTGAATCAAAGAGTGGGATCATTTGAGAAATATTTAGATGGTATACGAGCTAAGGCTACCAAAGCTGGTTTAGGAGATGAGGTCGATTTCCAAATAGAGGCTGCTATGGCCAACGGAAATCTTAATCAAGGATTTGTGGATGAAGTTAATAGCAGACTAGCAAGGCAAGCTACATTTGATCAAGCCACGACAAAGTTTGGAAGAGAATTGCAGTATGACAGTTTTGATAGTAATGTACAAAAGCGAGTTATAAAGGGTTGGAAAGATGCAAAGACAGCTGGCACTGCTAATGATCAGACAAGAGATAGATTATTAGAATTTGGACAAATGCAAATGGACAGAAACGCCATGATTGCCAGAGACGCAAGCTCAGCGGCTACTAAGGCAAGCTCAGCGGCTGATGCTGGGACTGCAGGTTTGCCTGAGCCTGATTTGAAATCATTGCTCGACTTCTCCAACATACCTGAGGGCACAAGAATGGTGCCCTCGCAATCCTCTTGGTATAATCCTCGAGAACTGTTTAGTAGATTTAAAGGTGTAGTTAGTGCAACCGGTGACGCAGCAGACACTAGTTCTGATAAGCAAGCAACCGGTCTTTTTTCTACGATTTTCGGAGGCAAAGGCAGCGGTAGAAGGAAAGTAACTGGAGTAATAGGAACTGGCCTTGGATTAGCAAGCATAGCGATGCCACATGTTCGAAAGGAAGATTCAGAGTATAAAGCTAGAGGTGGACTGATATATGCAAACGAAGGAATGATGATTCCTCGCGGTACAGATACTGTTCCTGCAATGTTAACACCGGGTGAATTTGTAGTCAACCGCCAAGCATCACAAAAGAATCTTGGTTTACTAAAATCTATCAATAGTGGTGTGTCCTACTTTAAGAATGGCGGAGAAGCAGAAAAAGGTACATTCGATCAGAAAAAGGCTGATAAGGCAGCAGCAAAAGACGAAGAAGAAAAACGACTGCGACGCATGAAAGAACAAGAAAAAGCAGCTAGTGCCCAAGCTAAAGATATTGCAAGAGAAAAACAGATACCTTTACAACAAGCTTATCAACAGGCTCTACAAGAGATTAGATCAGCAGATCAATTAACAAGTGCATCTTCTGGTGCAGCATCTCCGAGAAGCCCTGGAGGAGCATCCAATAGTCAAGCTCAAATGCCACAAATATCTCGACAACAACAAGCCATGACTGCTCAAGCTAGTCAAGCAGCTTTTAATCCTAAAAATAGTGGAGATGTAAACAAGCAATTAGCTATATTTGGACAAGTTTTAACAGGTGTAAATCAGGTTTTAGTACAATATGGTACAGTATTACAGAATTTAGTGGGTGTACAACAACAGCTGATGGGAGGAGGAGGAGGAGGACAGAGACAGGGAGACAGTGGTGGTGTATCTAATGGTAATGGTGGATTAGCAGAGTATACTCAAAAATTTGGAGAATTTGTACAGTCCTTGAAGGGATTAAATATACCTGAAAGTATTAATTTGAATGCCCAACATACTGTAAATGTTAATTTTGCTGGAGGAGAACAACTTGGTAAAGCACTTGATGAAGGTAATGCAATTGCGAATTTCGTAATTGGCACAGTTGAAGAAAAATTAGCGAATTGGGTAAATTCAGAAATGCCTGGAACAAGCCCGCCAAAAATAAAATAACACAAGTGGAGTATAAAATAACATGACAGCCTTATTTGATGAAAACAATAATATAGTTTCAGGCACACTCAATATAGGGTCAGGAACTGTCTATGATATAGTATTATCTGATACGTCTGGTAATCGTACAATCTTCAATCAGAATAATTTGAATATTGATCTTGCTGTTTCTGGTACTGGAACAGGAGATGTTTTATTCTTTGATGCCTCAACAGGTCGTCTTGGTTTAAATACTGAATCTCCTGATGCTGCTTTTCATGTGATTACTGATTGTGCTCTAGATGGAGTTAAAATTGAGAGTGTCACTAATTGTGCTACTGGTGTTAAATTACTTTTAGTTCACAACACACAAACAGCTCCAGCCACAGGAAGTTTCCCTGCCACGATTGAACTCGCAGGTAGAGACAATAATTTTAATACAATTAATTATGGACAGATTAAATCTAAAATTCTTAATCCTGCAACAAACAGTACAAGTGGTGAAATCTTATTCACCGTAGATCATACAGGTGTTAATAAGGAAGTTTTCCGTTCTTCTCTCGTCAATACTGTACTAGGTGGATTAAATACTGCTGATGGTAATGAATATAATGTTATAGGATATAATAATACAGTAAGTGGTTTGTCATATATCGTTTTAGGTGATAACAATAATACTATTCATAATACTGGTATTGTTATTGGTAGTGATATGAAGACATCAGGCAATAAAGCTATTGTTCTTGGTCAAAATAGTACTTTTAGTGGATTATCTATTATTGGGCTGGTTGTAGATTCATCAGTTTCTGGAGAATCTACTATAGCCATAGGTTCAGATATTTCTGTAACAGGAGATCAAGGAATTATTATTGGTAATAGTAATATTGCCAATGGTTTGAATAATATAGGCTTAATATCAAATACTACCATTGTTGGTAATTCAGGTATAGGTTTTGGTAATAACCAATTCATACAGGGTGATGCTAATATTTATATTGGACACCAAGTTAATGTAAGTGGAACTGACGCTATAGTATTCGGCTCTCGCGTTGGCGCTACGGGTATGGCCAATATGGTGTTTGGTAACTCATCAAATGCTAGTGGTAATAATATTATCAGTATAGGTACAGACAATACTTCTACTAATATTAATAGCGGTATTTATATAGGTAATAATATAGATCTTAGTAATAGTAACAAGTCTATTGTAATGGGTTTAGGCGTGACTACTACTAGTGGTTTAGATCAGAGTATTATGATTGGTCTAGATAATAGCACATTAGATGCATCACCTACTGGATTAGTACTTATAGGTCAATCAAATACTGTCTCGCACATGAAAGATTCATTAGTTATCGGTAATGAGAACAACCTATCTGGTAATGTTCATAATAATATACTGATTGGTCCTAAAAATAGCGTGCCTCTTATTAGTAATAATAATCTTGTCATAGGCGTACTAAATAATACAACAGGCATAACAATTAATACTGATGGTACTTTCACAGGAGATGGAGTTAAAGCTGATGGCGATAGTATGTCTAATACTAGTGTATTCGGTATCAATAATTTAGTAACTGCTGCTAGTGGTAGTACGATTATTGGTAACAAGACCAGAGTTTCAGGTTTAAATATTAATAATATTGGATCTTATGTTAATTTAAATAATTCAGATAATCAAAATATAGGTAACAGTAATTTTGTTCTAGGTTCAAGAAATACTACTTTAGGGTCCAAGAATGATATTATAGGCTCCTCTTCTGTATCAATCAATACTTCTAATGATCGTAATCAAATTTTTGGAGATAACAGTATTGTTATTGGACATAATGAGGTTGTATTTAGTGGCATTTCTGTAGGATATGATAATGAAATTTATGGTATAGACAATATCGTTTATGGTAGAAATAATACGTTGGGTTTTGTTAGACATCCTTGTAAAGTTTCCGGAACGAATGTTGTAGTGGTAGGAGATGTGAGTTCTGACTTTGATGGTGGAGATAGAGTTTTAGTAGGTATATATTCTCCAGCCTCGCAGACAGAATCAGTATTCATTAGAACTATAACAGATGGAGTTGATAATTTAGGTAATTCCTTAGGTGTAGTTACAGAAAATATTGGATCTAATTATACTACAACTTTGAATCTCTCATCAACAATGAACTCTGATGATACTGTCGAATATTATATAAAAGATACGTTTGATGATATTGTTCAAGGACAGGATCCTTGCTCAGAGTGTTTTGCAGATAGATTTGCTGGATTTTCATCTGGTTATGTAATAGCATATCAAGATGGCAATGACGTAGATGCTGCAATTACAAGTCCTAGATTTGGTCAGTTCAGTACCGTATTAGGTTCTAGCAATACGGTTAGACATATGAGTGGTTTGGTTTTAGGTAATAATAATCATATTTCTGGTATTAATCATATTGCAATTGGTTATGGACTGAGTGGTAATTACAACGAGGCTATACAGATAGGTACTAATAATTCTAATAAGCTATATTTAGATGATGACAAAGTAGTATTTAATACTGGTTCTTTTCAAAATAATATTATATTCCACACAAGCAATTATGCTGGAGATAATCAAAAATATGCTATGCGTATTGACTTATTCAATAATCGCATGGGTGTTAACAGTGCTGTTCCGCGATCAACTTTGGATGTTAGTGGTACGCTCACTACTGATCAATTACGTGTAGGCTTATCATCTATTTCCGGTTATACTTTACATGCAGATAATAGTGGCAATGCTAGCTGGCAAAAACCTACAACTTTTATAGGCGGTAACAGTGGTTTATTATTCAAAACTAGTTCTACTGTAGCTAGTGGACTTAAAGAAGTATTCTTCAATACTGCTAGTGGAGTTAAGTCGTTCGAGTATGTAAGAGCTAACAGAGTTTTGTCTGGTAATGATAGTTTTGATTTTATAGAAGGCAACGAAACAGAAGATCGTGTGTTTATAATCAATCAGACGGGCTTGTATCTGAATAATGGGGCTAATGATCATGGATTTAATTTAAGTATTAAGGGTAGTGGGATACAAACTCCAGTTAATGGTGATAATTCTATATACTTATTTAATACTGATATTCTAAATAATTCTGTTAGGATGCATAATATTACAGGTATTTCTGGTCAATTTGGTGAAATGAACATAGGAGCTGGATTGAAAGTGCCACTTAATTTAACTGGCACCAATCTAACTGTAGATTCATCAAATGGTGCTCTAAAAAGTCAAACTTTTGATAAGCATGATGTATTATTTACTCGTTCAAATTTCCAAACAAGTGGAACAAATGCATTTAGATACTACGAAGATTCACAGGCTCTAACTATAGGTTTAACAGGAACTCCTCCCGAAACAGCTAATACTTCATTAGTAGAAGGTGCTTCTAATACTTTTAGTCATATTATTTTAGCCTCTGATCAAGGTAAAAACACAGTATTTAATAATGCTGGTTTAGGTAATAAATTTATCATTTCACAGAGTGGTCAGGGTGGTACTAAATTAGGTTTCCAGTATTACAGTGCAAGTGGAGCATTGGGTATTGGAGTAAGTGATACAAATTTATGGGATATCAGTCCTACTGCATCTAATAAACCTTGGTGGGAAGCTGGCAAATTAGTAGTAGACGGCAAGCTCAGAGCCAGCGCCATACAATTAACGCCTAATGGTCGATCTGCTGGTACTACAGCTAATAGATATCTTAAGACTATAGATGAAGCAGGTAATATTGGTTTAGATAGTCTTGATCTTTCTTATCAGTTCTCTGGATTGCATCCTTTACAAGTTACTCAATCTCAAGGAAACGATGAAATCACTATAAGTATGAGTAAAAGGGTATATCCTGGTGTTACTACAAGTATAATTAGTGATACAGAAAACGGTATGAGTATAGTATGGAATGGAATAGATTGGAAACATTCTAAAGGTTTTAGATTCCATCAGCCAGAAAATAATTCTACTAATACTGATGCCACTCCTGGTATAGAAGCAGGTAATGATCTTAGCTTAAATTCTTGTCGAAATAATCATGTAGAGGGTGGAGGCAGTTTTGCTAGAGGCATTGATAGCTTTAAAGGATCTTCTCAAGTTAGTAAATTCTACTTGCGAGGTAGAACAGCAGGTAATGTTAATAATGTAGAATTGGTTTCGGATTGGCATAAAAATGCTAATACCACACCAGATGCAAACAATACTATAAGTTTGCAATATCTAAATACTTATGATAATTCTAACGCTGTAGATCATAATAGAACAATGGCTTGGAATTATAAAGTCCATTATACTGCACTATTTAGTGATGATGAGAGCGCACCTACTTTTGGTATGGTTGGAGGAACAGTTGAAGGTAGTGTCATAAGCTATAAAGCTAGTGATGGAACTAGAACTAATGTTCCTGTAACTGGTAGTATTACTAAAAGAATGAATACTGGAGGACCAGACTATACTAGTAAAGATCCTATTCAAGTATATGTTGATGCTAGTAATCCTAATTTCCAAAGATTAAGAATTGATGCGAATGGTACTAATGAACAAACTAGCGGAGATACACTAAATGGCATGTTCCATGTTGAAGTAGAAATTAATCAAGTTCATATGCCTTCAGGGATTGTATTTGGTAATAGCGCTATAGTATAAAAAGAGGACTAATAATGGGAGTAACTATAACATATGGATCTTATCAGTTTCCAGAACCTACGCCTAAAGTAACGTGGGATTATCAATATGATACAACTAGCGCAGGAAGAAATATAGGAGCAACCCTTAATATCGGGGTCGAAGGTTCATTTTACAATGCTGGGTCTGCTGATTCCTATGACTCGACTGCTTTTGCTCAAAAGGTTACAGATCTAGAGAAGGCTTTTCGTAAAGATTTTCAACCTTTTAAGATAAATGGATGTGAAGGAGAAGTTTTTCCTCTAAATAATGCTCTCGACGACGATATAGCGAACGGTATTCGTGTAGACAATTTTGAAATTAATAATAGTCAAGATGAGTATTGGCGTAATTTTATTAGCTTCAGCATACAGATGTCTGTTCCATTAAATAGCGGACAGAAGTATTTGCCTCATGGTGGTGACGCGCCAAACATGCTTAATGAAATTTATATATCTTCTTTAAGTGATACTATGAGTGTTTCCGAAGAAGACGGAGCAGACTACTTACAAAACAACAATGATACTGCTTTATATCCTAGTGGTGGTCCTTTAAGTACTAGATTTTTAACTATTTCACGAACCATTAGTGCTCAAGGTAAAGATAGAATAGATAAAAGAGCTATAGACAGTGCTATAGAAGCCGTTAAGAAAGTTAATGAGAATTTGAGTTTTGAGAGTCGTATAAATAAAACTTTTGCAGATCTTAAATTTTTTGATAAATCTACTAGTCAAAATTATAATGATATTGAAGGTAGTTATAGTGTTACAGATACATATAAAGCATTTAGCGGTAATCCTAGTAAATATTATACACATGAATATAATATATCTAATAATATAGATAATAAATTAAATAGAACAGTTAGTATCAATGGAACTATTCAAGGATATAATCTTGAAACTACAGCATCTACAGATATTATTTTTGATAATGGAGTTATTGGTGACGATGCGCCCCACAAGAAAAAAGAACCCTGTGGCAAGCTAAGTTCTAATGCTTATGCTATCGCTTCTGGTGGTTTTACAGCAGAGATACAGTTGATTAAAGACAGGGTTGTAAACAACATATATTATCCTAGCGGAAGTAAGAAGCATGGTTATATCTTCGACCTTGATGAGCAACAAACTCTTTATGAAGGCTTTAAGATAGATCAAGAAGAAGTCACTAATAATCCCAAAATAAAAAGATTAAAATACCTCCATCCTGTACCAGTTAGTTTTGATAGTTCTCATGATATAAATGCAGGTACTGTAAGTTATAATTGCAGTTTTGATAATAGAGTGTTTAATTTAATGCCAGGAGCTATCACAGAAAGTTTAGCTGTGAAGGATAATTATTCTGTAACGGGATATAATAGTGTAAATGTAATGTATAAAGGAGCTATAATGCAGACCATAGGAACTACTACTATCCCATCTCGTAGTGTTACATACAGTGCGACATTTGATACATTAATTCCTGATAATACTGATGGTGAGGATGTTATGACACAAGGTGTTATTTTCGGTATAGGAGCATATGATACTGAAAAGTTACACAATATTTTTCTACAATTTGATCCTAGCGGAACAATACCTAATTTTACAAATAGCTGGATAACTGAAGATAATATAAATGCAAATTTTATAGATGGTACTTTTAGTAAAACTAGAACTTGGAATTATTCACATTAAGGAGTTTGGATTATGAGCGAGAATGAACTACCAGCAAGTATTACATATGGAGATTTCACAGCGTGGAAATTTAATGCATTTGACGGAGCAAATAGCGCTGGGGCTACAGGTATGGCTTATCCTTTACCAGCAGTTAATTGGACTACTAGCAGACAAAGAAATGGTGCTGGAACTTTATTAGCAGAAGAAATAAATGTAAGTATTAAAGGCATAGTTGCTTTAAGTGGTTTAATAGATACTGTAAATGCACATGAGACTTTAGGACCCTCAACTTTTAAGTATTTAATGGAACGGGCCAAATTTCTTCAAGATCAAATATTTAATAATGACAATAAAGGATTTGAGTTTAGATTTGGCGATAGGCCTATGGTAACAGGTTTCGCTACCGTCGAAAGTTTACAATTTTCCCCAAATGAAAATAATTGGACTACCAGCGTAGACTATAGTTTAGAGTTGAAAATACCTGTAACAGGAACAGGGTCTTTGTTTTACGATCCTTTGGGGACAACACGACACCTTACTAGTTGTGACGATTCTTTCTCTATAGAGCAAGAAGACCGAAGAGATTCTAATGGTCATAGTCTATATAGATTAAATAGAAATATTAGTGCTACCGCTAAAGGTTATGCAGACATGGCAAGCGGATCATTAACATTTGCTAAACTTTGGGTATCAGAAAGAGCAGAAAATTTTGAAATAGGGGCTATAGCCAATCTTACAAATTTTGGACTTTACAACAGGTCAAGAAATATAGAACTTAGTGAAACAGATGGAACGTATAGCGTTCAAGACAGTTTTTTGCTGAAAAGTGGAGATCCTTGGATTTATACTGATAGTGTTGATGTTTCTGTAGCTTCAAATAATTTAAGAACTATAACTATAAATGGAGAAGTAGAAGGCTTGTGTCCAATGACGGGAGGAGGTCTCTTACTGAAGACGGAGGCACCAAATGCTAGTGGTAAGTTAGATATTTCTGGTATAGCCCCTAAACAAACATTCCAGAAAGGAAATGTGGTTGCTGACGGTGAAGAAGATGAAGAAGATGGTCAACGTGTAACAAAATATGAGAATGCTATTAGCGGATATCAGGCTTTAGAAATAGATAATTATTTTTTTAATAGAGCTTTAAGTTTTGATGGTATGGCTAAATCTATGATTAGTACAAATAGACCATTGCATGGCATACCAGTAAGCATAGACGAAGGATTAAGTCCTCAACAGGGTAAAGTTACTTTTTCTAGAGCATATGACTCTAGACCTACTGGACTTTTGAAGGGGACATTATTTGAGAGTTTTACATTCACAGATACTGCTCCAAAAGCTTTAATTAGCCCAGTGCCTGTAATAGGTAGGAGATTAGGTCCATTATACTATAATACACAAGGATATAGTAATATATCTACTATGAAATTTGCTCAAGGTAAAGGAAGCAGAACTATTACTTATGAAGCTTTTTTCCCCAGAGGTACAGGTTTGCCAAAATTTAAATTTCCTCAAGAGACAATAGATAAAATAGATACTTATTTGCATTTATATGCTCCTTCTGATCCATATACTGGTTTTATAACTGCAGATACGCAAGATTTAAACTTGACAGAGAATAAACTAACTAAGATTATAACATGGGAATATGTCGAATGCGATGCATAATACTATATAATATATTAAGGAATTTTAAATGACTAGTCCTTGCGATCATCCTACAGAAGTAGTAGGTCCATTTCCACAAACACTTTTTATGGGTTGTTCTATACAAAAATTTAATCTCAATTTAGGTTGGGGTAGAGAACCCAGTAGCTGTACCATTAATATGGTAGTAGATCCAACTAAGCATCCTAATGATTCTGCTTACAGTCAAAAAACAAATTTTATTGAGAGTAAATTATCTACAGAGACAAACAATCTTCCTTCAAACACATTAGATATTGATGTGGATGAAATTGAAGGGAATCGACATCTACACAGGAACATTCTTACAAAATTAAAAGATCAAGAGAGTGCTAGAAAAGCTAATGATATAAACAATGTGAATGATAACAATCGTAAAGATAATGGTAAGAAAATATGGATATTTGGCAATAATACCGCTTATAATCATACTTTAAATGATCCAGGATTTCTTGCGGATGATTTTGGTATTTTAGGAAATAATATTAGAAGAAATGATATATTAGGATCATTAAGTCATTTTAGGTTTGATAATACTATTTTTAATGGAGTAGTAAAAACCTGGAATTATAATAATGGATTTATAGAAGTTCAATTGCAGAGTCCAACTAATTTGGTTAAAAATACTAAATTAATTATTAATAATTATAATGGTACTATTTCTACCACAATTGACCAGGCAATTATGGCAGGAGGAGGAGGAGAAATAGCTGTTCCTTTTGATGATCCCACTATTGATCCAAACAATGGGAAGACTAAAGGTAATATTTATCAAGGCAATATTCCAAACTTAATTAATGTGTTAGGATTCGCCGGTTTTGCTAATTTGGGATATGCTGAAGATAGAGGTGTTTCATTAGGAGCTGTTTATGACTATGTAAGAATAATGCTAGCTGCAAATTCTACAAGCAATAGATTTAATCCTTATAAAGGTATAGTTGCTAAAGCTATTAGAAATAGACACGCAGGAGAATTTTTAACTTGGCAAGACTCGCTACCAGGATCAGACCTTACATTGGATAAGTATAACACCATGAACAGTGTTACGGCCAATGATGACATCAAGCGTCCTATATTAGATTTTGATATAAGTGAGGTTCCTCGTCCTCCTAATGGAGTTTATATTTCTGAAAGTAGTATAAGCCTATTAGATTTTGTAGATAAGTGTTGTGAGCCTGTAGGTATGGATTACTATTTTGAGTTATTACCATCAAGTGCAGCGCAAAATACTCGCACAGCTTGTGTAAAAGTTCGTACTATTAGTAGAAGATTCCAGCCTAGTCTTGATAGTGTAAGAAATATGGTTACTAGTTTTAGTAATAATGACTTTGTTACAGATTTTAAATTTGGTCAAGAATTTCAAGATGCTAAAACTCGAACTATTATTTTAGGGGGTAAACAACAAAGATTATTTCAAGCCAATACTGAAACAGTGGGACACTACAGACATCGTAGGGTTTTTGAGCCTGGTAAAAATAGTTTTGTTGATTTTAGTAAAATAAAGGAAGATAGAAATTATTATAGAGAACCAGATACTGCAAGATATAGAAATTTAGTACCAGGTAAGAAATTTTATACAGGACCTGTGGGCAATGAAGGAGCAGTTGTTGCTCAACCTGATGTGAATGGAGGTTCTAATTTTAATTATGAAGAAAGTTCTCCTTTTAGTCAGCAAAAATTTCTTCGAGGTTCGTATTTGCCCTTAGAACAGTTCCTACCAGATCCTAATTCAGCACTTTCCTCTATATATTTTAATGGACAAAATGATATCATTAAACCTTATTATGGAAAGGATATTAATGGTAATCATAGAGGTGTTTCATTTAACAAAAATACAGGAGAAACTTTTTTCAATGTTAATGGGTCAGATTTAGCAGCATTATTTCCTGCTAATGACGCACCTAATTTTGTTGGCAGTATCGATGTAAGTGAAACAGAAGTTCGTTGTGCTATGGCTGGTCCAGATTCTTGGTTAAACTATATTTTTGAGATGCCTGTTTTAGGCAAGCCCATAGGCATGTCTACCTACATATATAATTATATGAAACAAAAATTTGGTGGTCCATTTGCTACAAACTTTTTTCTTAATGCATTAAATATATTTAGTTCAGATAAAGGTAAGCTTACCGCATTACCAGCAGTTTCCACGGCGTCGCCTATCAGCATTGAAAACTATTTACCTTATAGTGAAGCTTTATGGCCAGCTTTAAGTGCTTTACATACTTTCTTTGCGGAAATAGGTAACGAAAATTATGGTAGAAAATTTTTAGTACAATTGCCTAATGTAAGTTCTTATGTAGATGGTAACGGAATAAGAAGATACGCCTATGAAGTTACAGATAAAGCATGGGAAGAGCCTGGTAATTTTATAGATGACACTATACAAATAGGTAGCTCTGTTTCCAATAGTTTAGCAAATGAAGATGGGACATTTGGTCCAATAGTGGGGTTTGATGCTAGTGCAGAATATGATTCAATCTTTACGGAGGATATGCAAGATAGCTTTATGAATCCAGCTGGCAATGCAAAATTTATTATACAGACTTCAAAGAAAAGTCCTCTTTCGTGGTACTGGCCTTTGATGCATAATATGCCCAGAGAAGATGTTTATTATATGCCTTTCTTTCAACAGGTAGCTGATCAGGCAATTTTGCCAGAAGGTACGAAAATTATTAATCCTGCATATCCAAACAATGTTTCTGCTCATGGAGAAAGTCCTCCAGGTGATGGATATAAATGGAAAATGTACACAAGAGCTAGTATAGACGATGTGTATCCACAAGCTCAATACAATGGAAAACTAACATTTTATTATGGAAATCCACATTGCGTTATAACTACTGCTTCACCAGTTTTTGTTGATAGTCCTACGCAATTAATAAAGACTATGATGGAACAAATGCTAATTAATGACGGTGTATTTTCTGGAGGTTCAATGGTCGGAGGTAGTAAAAGTTCTTTTGCGTATTTATTGGCTTGGACTATTGCCGAAAAGGGATTAAGACAAGCAGGAACATTTCTGTCTCCACCCATGGGTAATCAACAGAATTTGCCTATAGCCCCAAGAGCAGCAGTGCCTATTTTTGCTGGTATACCTTTAAAAAGTAATTTTAGCTGTTATGGACCTTGGAGTTCTCACCCTGGTTTAGGGTTTGAAGGAGATGGTAATTTATTTAATGATAAGTTCCCGGTACAACAAATTAATAATTTAGTAGGAGAAGTAAATTTTGAACACGATGAGAGTGCTGTTCCTTGGAATTATGGCGGTATTCATGCTATGGATGATTCTATACTTGTAAAAATAAAAGACAGCAATCAATATCAGCAAGTGCTTGAAAATGGTACTATTACTACTGCCGGTATTATGTTCTTAGGAAGTAATTTAGGGGGCACATTAGTGGCCAATGGTCCTTTGGTAAATAGTGTTAGTGTTAATATTGGGGATAATGGAATGACCACAAATTATAGTATGAGGACTTATAATAAAAAGATAGGATTTTATAATAAGGATACATCAGAAAGTATACAACGCGTTAATAGGCAAGCTATTGAAACTAGACAACAAATATCTGCAGCTGTTAAGGATATGGTTAGTAAAGCTACTAATAAGCAAAGTAATATATATAGTAAGCCTTTACCAAAGGGTTTAAGCTTTAGTCCAGTATCGGTGTTAGCAGGGAGTGCCAAGCCTTATCTAAATGGTCAGTCTACTTTGACTGATGTTTATCAAGACTTGTCCTATAATCCAGATTGGGCTATGCGTCCCAAGGTAGGAAATAGTACAATTACTCCTAGAGATTATCCTATGCAAAAAAGCATAACTATGCTATATGATGAACAAGAGATGAGTGATCTTTTAACATCAGAATTTAATAGAAGATCGTTCATGAGTTTAGATGGTATTTTATCACCTATTTCATTTTATCCTACCAAATATGTTTCTACATATAGTATGACTTTGTATGATAGGGCTGTTTGTCCATACTGTAATGGAGATGGGACATATACGTATATTGAATTTAAAGCACCTGAAGGTGCAGAAGATGCAGAAGCAGGATCAGTACCCGGTGGAACTAGTGACGAGACAAAAGACTTAAAAACACTAAAAACTAGAAACTGTAAGTTCTGTACTCTTTCGACAGATAAAGGACAAAACAACAATAGTAAACCTTCATTAAAAATTCCTCCATACATTCTAACTAACACAGATGATGACTCATCATATAATATAGATCCTTCTGTAATTGGTATGAAAATTAATAAATTTTCATTAAATCCTATAGTTATGAAAACTGGAGAATTTGCTATATCAGGAGCAAAACAAACAGGAGATGAATGTGGACATTCTATAGATGTAGTAGGTTTTGGAGAAGAACCTCCTGCAGGAGGAGACAGTCTAAGACCTAGCACATCTACTAATATAAATAATAATTTTGGTGAAAATGTTAACCAAAGATTTTTTGGTTTAAGAGGACCAATAATGGTTCACGGTTGGGGATATGACCTAGATGGCTATCCTGTTCCCAATAGTTCTGGACAGATGAAAAAGATACCGGGTCAGGAAGGCGATTTTTCTATCACACAAAAATTAAAAGAAGATGGAACTATTACAAAACCACACCGGACAAAGGAGTTTTATAAAGGATGGGCGCAGCAACCAGGCACTTGGCCTGTGGGTCCAATTGACTTAAGATGGGACCAGGACGCTGGTGTTTGGACAGTTGGCAGTCAATACAAAAACGTATGGGTTACTGTTGAAATAGATTTAGTAGGAACACAACCTGCAAGAGGTACCATATTTAGTTTAAATGCAGAGGATGACGATGCTTTAGAAGAAGGAAAGAGAAGATTAGTTTTTGTTAAAGATTCCGTTGGCACATTTGCAGCACCTAGAGGAGCTAGCATATATTGCAATTACGACCCAGACAGTGGATTTTACACGCCATTATATAATAATAGTATGGTTACATCAGGCACATTATTAGGATCTAATTCTGCAATAATATATCAATCTTACCAAAGAAATTATGACGAAGGAGATCCTAGTTCTTATACAGCTAGCTTTAAAAATCCTTTAGGACTTACTATAAATATTGATGCTGTTGGAATATTTGGCTATATTAATGGATCCTGGGTGTTACAGAATGTGAAGTAATTTATGAATGATTGTTCGATATTTAGTGATAAATTATTACAAGACGCACAGATACATAGTGCTACAATCCATACAAGCTTTATTACAGACCTAACTGAAGACTATGATCCTGAAAAGTCTGGGATATGGCAACCTTTAGTTATTACTCCTGGAGCAACGGATATTGATCATAGAGAATTATTATCTTCTGCTGGAGATGATATGACTCCAATATTTAATCCATGTGCTTGTAATAGTAATATTTTTGGTGATGGTAGTGGAGTATCAGATATATTGAATTCTCAAGATTTTTCATCTACTTCTAATATCGAGATAGATTCTTCTTATTGTACTACTTGTGCTGACCCAGGTAAAACTGATAGTGACTGTCAGGTCAGGTCTCAAAAAGATGATTATATACCTAAAATTCCATATTTATATCAGGGATATATTAGCGGATTTTATGACTTTAAAAATATGAAGCAGTTTCCTTCCTGTTCTAATATCGGTTTGGGTAAAGAAAAATTTATTGAAATGGATTTAAATAGTTTTGAGGGTGTTAAATTAAATATAGATTTAAAATTACAAGAAACTATTAGTGAAATACCTTACGACCCATACTCTACTAGACATGAAACAGAATATATTCATGATAAATCTTATAAAAAATCTAGGATGAAAAGTGAAACTTGTGGCGCATTCTTATCCATAACAGGATTTATGCCATTTCAAATAACTCAACCATATGGATTTACTAAGCATACATACGACAATGTTTATATGGGCATCTCACCAGTGGCTTCTCACTGGAAATGGAATTACCAAAGCGGTATATTAGGATGGTATAGACATTATGATATTGAGAGAGAAACAGACTACAGACCAATTGCAGGTATGGATTTATATATACCTCCTGGAGATGTGTTTTTTGCTACACCCGATGGCCCAGAATATTCCGATGGCTCATCTGGTGGCAATACATGTCCATCAGGTCTAAAAATTGTAGTAAGTAATCAAATTGCAGAGATTGTTAATAATGATGAAAAATTCTTTTATATTTCTGCAAATCTTTTTAGTAAATTTCTGTCATCTGAAAAGAAAATTTCTGAAACAATGACTGAGTTAACTCCTCAACAAGCTAGAGAGAGAGCATTACTGTTAACTACGCATCCTAGTTATGATGGTTTGATTGCAAACTTACATAGTGTAAATATAGATGAAGATAGAGATGATCTAGGTCAATTGACAGAATTAAATCAAATGATGACAAGTGGAACTCAATTTGGTTCTGCCTTTGGTCTCTATCATTGTGATACCAGAGAATCACTAATTAAAACTCTGGCTCATAAATATGGAGCATATGTTTTTATTGAACCAGACTCTTCAAAAACATTAAAACCAGTGTCGTTATCTACATCATCTTATAGTATTGAACTTGACTTTGATATGGTTATTCCTAAGGATAAAGTTTCTTTTAGTTCGACTAATGGAAGCATGCTACCTGATGAGCCCAATTATATAAGAAATTTCAAATATGAACAAGAGTTCACTATGGGTGGACAAAAAATTGTATGGACATCGCACAACAGTACTAGAGGATTTGATGAGTCATGTAGTGTAAATGAAGATGGGGCTATTACATATTCTAAAAGTAACTATGGTAATTATGCGTCTTTATATTTTTATGACAAGACAGCGGCTAGCGTTGTAAATAATTCTGGTTCTTATTTTTTAGAAAATAAATACGCTAATGATCAACCAGATCTTATTAGAGCATATCCAGCAACAGCATTTAATCCTCATATAGATGTAGTAGCCATGCATAAGCAAGGAGGAATTTATGCTAATAGTCTGCCCTTTAATTTAAAACAATCCACCTTTTTTATTCCAGATGCAGATCCTCCTGAAGAAGGAGAAATAGGAATTAAATTTACTACTGAAGATTGTGGTATTAAAATCTATGATATACAAATTAAAAAACTACAAACTAATCTTGAGGATTCTAAGGAGTGTGAAAGATTCCCTTATGATACAGAAAATACTTGTCAATGTTTTGGTTTTAAGGGTGGTGGCTCTCATCAGTTTTATAACAACTCAAATGCTAAGACTATTTCAAATTATAAAAGATATACACCTAATTTATCAACTAATAATAGTCCAATACTACATAGGTATGGAGGATATGACCAAGCATATTTAAATATTTTATTTAGTGCTAATGCTGGTTTGACTGCAGGAGCAATGATAGCTCAAATACCATCCAAAATTAATCCATTATTCCCATACGGAGAAGAAAAACAAGACTCAATTACTTTACCCAATTATGTAAATACAAACTGGACCATTAAATTAAAAAATTTGGCAGGAGGCACTCATAGCGATACTATAGTTACAGTTAATGAAAATGTTAATTTAACAGCTAATAGATTTGCAGGTGATCCTTCAGATCCAGACTATACTAGTAATCACAATTTATTGTGGAAAAGATTTACTACTAAGGTTACTATTAATTCAAAAAATATCTATGATCAACAATCTGCAAAGATATCTGTTGGAAATAACACTGACATCTCAGTTAAATTACAAAATCCTTTTTTAGCTAAATTAATACAAGACGATACAGGTATTTATGCACCACCAGATAACAGCGAAAATCTTTTTAGTAGTTCTCCTGCTCTGTATTCTACTAGAGGAGATGAGAGTAGTACTGTTACTTTAACTTTTACCCGCAAGCCTAGAAAACAATTATTAAATTTTTGGTTTCCTCCACCCAGATCATATGGCTCACTTACTAAGGGAGAGTATGACCCTAATAAAGGTTTAAAAAGTGGATCATCAACTAATAATCCATTTAAAGAAGATAAGCCTTACTATGATCATACTTTTGATGATGACCCCGATTGGGATACTAATAAAGGCATATTATATGGTCCTTTAAATACAGCACTAACTAAATTAGCTGCTACAGTTGGAGATTTTGAAGCTGCTAGAAAGTTAAGGCTATATGTTAAGGTGGGAGGCGTTTGGTATGTTATTGGAACACATAAAAGAGGTTCATATATAGTAAATAATAAGTTATATATAGGTAGACCTAAATTATTTGAATATCTTAAAAATATGAAATATAGTCAATCAATACCTATGTTTTTCCCTTTATCTCCCAAAAAACTGATTAGTTGGAATGCATTTTTAAATCATTCTAGACCAATGAAAGAAAATGACGATGGATTTGTTGCTACTACAAAAGATTATTATCTAGAAAGCACATATCCATTTCTTAATGGTAGAGATATTATTCTTCCAAGAAATGTAGGAGAAACAACAAAAACTATATTCTACCCAGGTACTAGATATTACTTTATGGCTGATGAAGAGATATCGGTCGTAAAACCAAAAGGAAATTTTGATGAAGAGAATCCTAACACAGGAGAGACCGAACAGGTAGAAAAAGTAGTGACTTTGACGAAAGATATACCTAAAATTACAAGTACGTATCCTCCTGCGACTATAGTAAGTTTCGATGACAATAAATTTTATTACATAGGAGGACAAGCAAACAAACCCGCAAACTATTTTTATCTAGGAGATAGGTATAAAGATATACTAAAATTGGATAATAATTTAGATATTAGATATGATGAAAACACTTTGCACGGATATGTTTATAATTCTAAAAAGACTTGCGATCATAAAATTAAAGTGTTTCAAAATAATCAAGGCGTTATATCCACTAAGGATGCCAAAATAATAGAAAAAGAAATAGTAATTGAATCTTTAGATATAGATGGCAAGCCTACTCTTAGAAATATTGCTAAATATAACTTATATACTAAATTTACATTAGAAGAACCTGAAAACATCAAAAAGCTTTTTTCTACAGATATTGCTAATTATGATGAATCTACATCATTATGTGTGTATTTAAATCAAAACAGCACAGACACATCTGAATATTTATATCAAGAAAAAACATTTGAAGCTATTGATGGAGTGCCTCTGAAAGGATCAGCGTTTACAGAAGCTGAACTTCGACAACTTAATTGGTTCGTATTAACTAAATGGTCCGATGTTATAAAATATGACAACACCAATCCTGTATCAGATTTAATAATCAACCCAGCTAGAAAAATTAAAGAGGTATATCCTTTTGCGGTTTACAATAATTGGTTTTATAAGCAAATAGTAAATAGTTTTTCAATCACAGACAGATTTAAAATTACTAACTTTACAACGCAGCAATCTAAGGTTCTGGAATCATCAGATGTATTATACTGTATACTACAAAAATATAATGTCAATAAAAACCCTGAATATGTAGATCTAAATAATTATAGAGATTATCATAATTTTATTCCTATGATGGATATTAATATTATGAATCAGTCTTTAGAAGCAGATTTTTTTACAGAAGAAGATAGGGAATTCTTGACTTCGTACGGTTCTCCTGTACATGCGAGCATACAATCTCCTAATTGGACATATGAGCACAATGATTATGAAAAAGATGGGTTTCTATATCCAGGAACAGGTGTTAATGATACAAGTACGACTAAAAGGTTTTGGGTTAATATTGAAGAGAATGATTTGATTGAAGCTGCATATGTACCAGCGGAAGCTGGAGTTTATAGTGAAACATTACGATTGGACGATCCTTTATTTTGGTTAGATTCTACAATCAAAAGTACAAAGACAAGCACAGAAGGAGTTAGAACTACTTTTACACCAACTTCTAATACATTAAGTAGTGCAGGATATAGCGTACCAGGTTTTGGACATAAGACAGAAACTAGAGATTATGCATTTAATATACAGAAGGTTTATGGAGATGGAGATGATGACGAAGAATGTGGGGTTCAAGATTTTAGTACTTGTTTTATGAGTAGTAGAGGAAGTGTTTCACTTACAGCTAAACTTAAATTGGCTAAAAAACCTCAAATTAAATCTACGATAAGTGATGCTAGCGAATTCTTTTTTACATATGATGCTGGAACATACAACCCTATAGGACAAAAAAACTTAATAAAAATATGGAGGTCCGAACTAAAAGGCGATAATCCTTTAGATTCAGCTTATGATCATTGCAGTACCAGCTATATGCGTCCTGATTATAACAGAACTTTTCTAGACCCAGAACGCATAAATGTGTTAAATCAAGGGTCTGCTGTTGTACATAATGAGAATGTTAAGAATTTAGATGAATACGCTAATGAAATATTGTTTAGAATACTTTATGGCGAAGATGATAAAGTTAATAAAAATATATTAAATAGCAAGAAAAGGCGATTAACGGCAGATGATTTAGTAAATTTTACAGAGCCTAGGATTACAGCAGCTGATATCTATGATGAGATTTTGTATAATTATGACACTGACGCATCTTGTAATTGTATACAAGGTTCTTTTAGTGTGCATGGTCCAAGAACAGTTGGCACTAATTATAGTTTTACTATAGCATCACAACCTATATCTTTTATTATACAATCTTCAGATTCAGGATCACTAATTGCACAAGGCACTATTGGTTCTCAAGAAATTTCAGCAGTTTTAGCCAGTTCTGTAAGTGTTACAACAGGAATGACTGTTACAGATATTGATACTGAGCTTAGTGATACTGAGAATACAACTTATACTTTGAGAACAACTAGTGCCCCAAGTGATAGTAAATATTATGGCGTTTTTAGCGAAAGAGTATATACTGGGACATGTGGATATGGATTTCCAGTTGTCGGTGACTGTCAATGGAAGCATACATTAGGAGCCACGCTCGAAGCTTGGAATGTAATGTCGTCCCAACTTCAAAATGTTAATTATTCAACATCCGACGTTATGAATTGTGGGTTGGCTAGTCCAGGAGGTTATTTGGTACCGAAATGTGGAGGAAATGCGACGCCAAGAATCAATTATCTAGACTGTTCGTCAACTACTCCAGAGTTATGTCCTGATAGGACTTGTAATGACTATGAAATAGGTTATTGTAGAAGGAAAAGTGGATGTACTGGAGACGGTTCTTGTTATGGTGATGAAGATATGCAAAACTTTCTCTATACTTTTAAACAATGTCGTACGACATTCAATGTTTATGGACATAAGTATAAAGAGTTAACTGCCGAAACAGAAGAAGAGGAGGAAGAAGAGGTTTCTAGTTGTTATGAAATACAAGATGGTAATCCCCTGATGGATAACTATCCTTATGACGGCGTAGCGGATACTAAAAACTGGGGTCCAGGGGAAAATGGTTTCTATAGAGGTAATGCAGGGTCTGCATGTGGGGCAGGCAATGGATACGGAGGTGGAAACGTGGGGTTTGGGTTGTGTTGCAGTACGGTGGGACTATCAATGCTGGATGAATACACTCAAACATTTGATGAGTGGTCTGCCGAACAGGAAGAAGATTTTGGTGATTGGCTCAACACTCTTGCATTCTGTACCTATCAGGCTAATCAATGCAAAGACAGTACTGATAGTCCTAGATCTGGAGATCCTGGATTTGATGTGTGTGGATTTTATGTAGAGACTGCCAACATTCCTGCTAGAAAATATTATACGTATAGACAAGTTACAACATCTGAATTCGAATCAGCCTGTCCTCAACATATATGCAATATTTCTTATAATAAGAATAGCATTACAATATCTATAGGAGGAAAAACTATTTGTTCAGCACTTTCTGCTACATTGAATAGCTGTCCAAAAATGACAGCCTCTTTACCTGCTCATGCACATATATCTGATGAAAACATAAGTAATGATTGCGATGATGCAAATGCGGGGCAGGTAACTTTAGCGTCTCAAAAACAAAATTATCAAACTTTAACATATACGCATAAACAATATTTAGGTGGAATGAGTGGTGGAGATGCTAATCCTATGACAGCTATCCAGACAATGAGTGGAAATAGTTGCGGTTTAGGTTGTGGAGGGTTGCCGAACTGTTTTAGTTGGTCCCATGCTATATGTGGAGCGAGCGAAGGTCCATGGATTCCTCTGGATGGCCCACGAGATTCACGAGGAACTTTTGCAATGGCTTTGGCATCATGGCAAGAACGTATGACTAATTCTTTTAATAACGTAAATCAAGAGCTTGGTGCAGATGTCAGGTGGCTCGGTAGGGCTAGTAGCGGTCAGGCTGGCACGGCTGGAGTTCGAGAAGTTAGAAATTCATGCAATGCAAACACACATATTCCAGAAGGAGACATAGTTCGAGGTATGGTCCCAGGTACTTGTAGTGATCTTCAATTTGAAACTCAAACTTTTACCCATAATAAAACAAGAGCTGCGGCTGATAGCAATGGAGCGATAGAATCCTCGACTTGGAATTCCTATCTTGTTAGAGCATATATAACATATGACTATATTAGACCAGTAACTATACAAGATAAACTCAAAGGTTATGAAGCAGATGCTGAGGACTATGCATGTGCTCAAGAAGGAGTATATGGTCCTGCTGATGAATACCCTGAATGGTATGCTAGTAGATTAGGATTGCAAACAAGGGATACATTGGGGTATCCAATACAAAATTATGGCAGATCAAATAATTATATTCGTAGAGAACAATATGCAAAAAAACTAAATTATTGTGGAGATAGCTTGACTTCTTATAGTCCTAAAGATTATTATAAAGATGGCGATGAAAACTATCCATTTGGCGGTGCTCCTTGCGGTAGAAATAATTATGTATGTTGGAGCGAAAATAGGGATTGGATAACTGTTTGGTTAGAATAAATTTCATAACAGGAGATTAAGATGCTATATTGTGATTTATCTGATACAGGAAGAACATTTAAAAGTAAAAAAATTTATAAGTGCCACAAATGCGGACTAGAAGCAGGTCTAGATAGTCCTGATGCTAACATAATATGTTTTGCAAAAACTAATGAAGCTCATATCTCTAGTATGAGTGAAGCAAACGAAGTGGTAAAGGAAGCTAGAAAAAACGACAAATTATTACATGAATATGAAAATAGGGGTAATTTTCCTCCTGAACATATGGATCCTATGTTTCAAAATTCCCAGCAGCCTATAGATAGTTCACCTGAATACCTAGAATTAGATGAATATGGCAAGCCTAAAGTTGCTATTAGTAGTGCAAGTACAGAGCAAATTAATCAAAGAATGGATATTTGTAACTCTTGTGAATATTATAAAAATGAATCTTGTATATTGTGTGGATGTCGTGTAGTACGAAATAGTGTATATCAGAATAAATTAGCTGATAAAAATGCTCGTTGCCCTGACGGTAAATGGGGACCAATTAAGGATTAATATCTAAATCTTTGTATTATGATAGGACTTTGACCTAAAATCACAGAATTATTATACACCTCTATTTTATTATCTATTTTAACTCTGATCGTAATAGGTACTCGTCTGTTATTTGAAAAACTTTTGTAAAAATGAGCTTTGACTATAAAGAATCCTCTTGGAACATTGTTAGGCCAGAATACATTTTCTACACATTTATAATTATGTGGACCCTGAGCATTCATATCAACATCCAATATACCTCCGCTTAATTTACTATATCTATTTTGCCAATTTATAAGATCACTATATCCATTTCCAGGAGCATATACTACATGCAGATCTATATCATCACATGTATTCCAAAATAAGGACACTTGAATTTTACCTGTTTGAGCACCAGCCTTTGCTAAACGAACCTCCATACTGTCACCAGAACCATATCTAGCTTGAGCAGCAGCTGCATTATGATTGGATGATACTGCTTGACCTATAGAACTTGTCATTGTCTGTATAGTTTCTACAGCCTGCTCGGGTCCTCTACCTATTTCCTTTGGTGTTTGCTGAACTTCTTTTGGTTGTATAGAAGCCCAGTACTTTTCAAAATCAGAAGGTTTTTGTGTCTCAGGTTCTGATTTTTCAGGCTCTTGTTCTACTATCTTTTGTGGTTCAGGCTCGACATCAGCGATATCATCTGTAGAACCAACCTCTTCAGATATAACTTCTGACTTTATACCTAAATCTTCTACTTCTATAGTTTCTATAATTTCTGACTTAGGTTTACCGAAAGACAATTCAAGGACAATAGGCTTGTCTGGTTCTGGTACTCTGATAGTAGTACATATTAAAAATAGTACCAAAACCATAAAAGCATACAAAGGTATACTATATTTGAAAGGAGATATATCATCCTGAGTATATTTATACTCAACATGCAGATTTTTCTTACTTAAGAAATACTCTTTAGTTCCCGGAACGGGAGGAATGATTATTACTTTTTGCTGTCCTTTTGCCATTTGTGCCAACCACCATTTTCTAACCAATTGCCATTCTCGTCTTTACGTTTAGGGAAGAGCGTTTCGCCCTTCTTATGCTGACCAAAAGCAAGCGTAGCTCCACAATCCATACATCTTAATTCATAGTAATCATTACCTTCTACATTTCTTACTACGAATTTAATATTTTCAGAACCACATACTCCACACTTTTTCTCAGAAAAAATTTCTTGAACCGTTGCCAGTTCTTTGAAGATTTCCTTTTGTCCAGCTCCTTCTAACTCAAATTCCAATTTATCATTAGGTTTAAATCTAACTTTCATAATTTATTTCCATTCTTTATAGCCTGTAATTTTTGAAGGGATAGAGTCTGTGTCCTGCTGGTAAGAATTTAATTCTTTGATAGCGGTTACAGCTTCTTCATGTTTAATATTATAGACACTATCGAATGA
>Ga0233444_10000623_pt1 | contig 44808 bp, 44 predicted proteins | sample SI_124_October20_6_FD_182792 | JGI IMG/M metagenome (GOLD analysis project Ga0233444, IMG submission 182792) | Seawater microbial communities from Saanich Inlet, British Columbia, Canada - SI_124_October2016_10_MG | ecosystem: Environmental > Aquatic > Marine > Inlet | place: Canada: British... | reverse complement strand
AAGTGATGGACCACTACGGTCAGTTCCTAGAGACTCCACACGGTTGGTGGATGGAAGACATCAAACGTTTTCAAAAGGTCTTGCGAGAATGTGGTCTTTCAGTTAATGAGTTCCTTCGAGAAGAATTTGTGATGCCGCAGAAAAGTGTGCAAAAACCCAAATCGAAGGTGCGTAAAAGTGTAGTGACCAAAAAGAAGACTCCGGTCAAGAAAAAGACCCCTACCAAGAGAAAAAAAGTTGCATAGCCCCTTGACTCTAATCCTCACTGTGGTATAATAGTTATATAAAGTCAAAGAAGGAAAGAGAAATGAAGATCAGATGCACTGGATTAACGATTACCACTAATCAAGAGATAGTTAGAGACTTCGAAATCTTAACGTTTGATGAAGATGAGATGGTGACTACATGTGGCCACGTTATAGACATGTGGTCGGGTGATAAAAGTATAACTTCCTCGAAGGGAAGGCGCATAATGCACACAATGTCCTTTGATGTAATATAATTTAGAGAGAATATTATGGGTTACCGAATTTGGAATGAAAAGTATCGTCACCATTACACAGAAGCACTCACTATAATGGATGATGAACTTGCGTACAAATACTACGAGTATGTTGTTCGTAAGAATGCTCATGGTTGGAAAGATTCTGAAAGAAGTAGAACCTATAAGGCAGAATGGGAATTTGAATCTCAGTACCCTCACATAACAAAAAAACTCACATTGAAAGAATGTCAGTCGTTTGCAAAACGTGTAATGAAGTCTAAACTGTGGGAACAGTTCAATCATAAAAACGACCTAGCAGTTAGACTAAGATCTGCATGTAAGACTATCCAGATCGAACAGATGAGATCAAACTCTTTGTCAGGTGTCTGTTATGGTGATCTCATTCGATTGAGTGAGAGTGGCATGAACAAGTATGTTGTCTTACATGAACTCGCACACTCTGCTGGGTTCAGTAAACACGACTATCGATTCCGTGAGTGTCTGATTCGATTGGTCTCAAGATTTCTAGGTCGAGAGGAAGCTAAGGCATTGAAGAAATGTTTCCGTGAAAAAAAGTTACGAGTCTCCACACCTACTATCAAATCACCCGAAGCATGGTTGAAAGCTTGTCAACGTGCTCCTATAAAAATTGTCGCATAAGGAATTCAAATGAATGAAATAATGGAAGCACACGATGAGTTAACTAAAGATTTGGAGAGAGTCCTCTACGTAATGGAAGATGATAATTATGAAGAACTGCCTGATTATCTAAAGGAACCTCTAGTCAAGAATAGGAATCGTTTGGAGATGTTGCTCGAAGTTCTGGAAGAAGATCCGTTATATGAAAGGATTGTTTTATAACAAATTGGTCTAAGAAAAGTGTTGACTTTTGTTATCAAAACATCTATAATACTTGTATTGAAATTGAGAAGAGGAATGATTTATGAAAGGTTTGTCTGAAACTGTTTTTAGTCTTGTTGCTGTATCCCTTGTCCTTGTTTATTGTACTGCTGTTGGTGGTGTTATTGATATGCCCGATGTTCATGTTAGCAATATGACTGGAGAGTGTGTCAAGGTTATCAACTATGCTGAGAACGATAACTACACGTGTGAAGTTCTTCCTACGAAATACAACCAAGTATGGGTGAAATGATGGAAATGGTATACGATGTACTCGGTCTTGGATTATTTGCATTTCTTAGTTTGTTGTTATATGTCAACCTACACATGGAAGAAGAGAAAGCACTGGGAGAGCACATCCCGTTGATGTGGGAAGAGGGTGGTTGGTTAAGAACTTTTTGGAATACCCTTATATCAAATCGGTCTAAGAAAAAGTAAAAAAAGTGTTGACTTTATTTGTGGTTAGTGTATAATACTTGTATTGAATTGATAAAGAGAGAGAGAAAAGATTATGGCATGTGTAACTCAAGAAGACAAAAAGAAGTTAGCTCCCGCAGTCAAAGCAGTCCTGAAGAAGTACGAGATGAAAGGTAGTATTGCGGTTAAACACCACAGTACTCTGGTGTGTAACATCAAGAGTGGTAAGTTAGATATCTTGGGTGCGTTGCCTGTTAGTGAGTATGGACCTCGTGATTACATTCAAGTCAACCCTTACTGGATTAAAGAGAACTACGAGTGTCCTACTGTCGTTGCCTTCTTGACTGAACTGAAGAGTGCGATGGAAGGAGAAGACTTCTTCTGTGAAGATGACATCATGACTGACTACTTCCACAGAAGTCACTACACCGATATCAACGTTGGTACTTACAGCAAACCTTATGTGTTGGAGGCTGCGTAATGACCGGAATGACTTTTCGAGTTTGGTGTAACGAGATGTGGTTCAACCACTGTGATGAGATAGAGACCTATACAGGTAAACGTCCGGACTACAAGGCAAAGGATTACTTTGCGAAGTATAAGTGGTTCCTGAAACGTGAATACCTTTACTTGAAAAAAAATGCAAAATAAATGAAAAAAACCCTTGACATTTTCCTAAAATAGTGTATAATGTCTTATGTAAAGTTGAGTTGATTAATTAATTGAAGAGAGAGATATATTATGTTTTATGCAAAACCAAAGATGTCAAACCACCACGATGCACAAACTTTCGATACTGTTACTGATGCTGTTCAGTTCCTCAACACCTATAATAAGTTAGGTCCGGACTTTGTTCAAGAAGGTTACTCTAATGATGTTTCTAAGTTGCAAGCAGAAGACTTCTGGTTGCTTGGTAAGTTAGTTGGTCCAGAAGGAACTGAGTTCAAGAACAATAAGGTCGTAGAGGTTAAGTAATGTACAAATTAGAATGGTACACTTGTGGTGAGATCGGTGAATCAGTTCGTGATATTATGGAGTCTTTTCTTGATGATGTTATTGATGCTAGTACTGCAATTCAATCGTTATCTGAGATTGGTATGTCTAATGACGAAATGATGGAACTCATCAATCAAGAACTTGAAGTCAAACAATCAATATTTCACTAGAGAGAATTTTATTATGGGTATGATAGCTGAGATTTTTCGTAATGATATGTTCAAAGACTGTTCTAACGGTGGTGTAAGTTCCAACTTCACTTCGGTGACTGTTGTGAATGTAGAAGGCCCGTTTGAACCCACCGTGGGACGCCCTGCGGTTGAATTGGTAGAGGGTTATGTCAAGGGCACTTGTTTTGTTCGTCCCGTTTACCTAGGCACAGAACGTCCTATGATGGGTGGTACTTACGTTGCCACGTCCGACAGTCGATTCCGACAAAAGGTGCGTGAAATTACTGGGGGTGAATTCTCTGGTGCAGTTCCCTTTCACGATAGGATAGAATTTTAATGCTGAAACATAACGATAGTTGTACTGAGTTGCTCACTATTCTACAAGAAGAATGTGCCGAGGTTATCGTTGAGGTTTCCAAGGTCAAACGATTCGGTCAAGAGAAGAAGAACATTGACCGTCTCGCCAAGGAAGTGGGTGACCTAGTATGTATGATAGAGTTGCTTCAGAATTGGGAAGTAGTGTCTCACAGTGCGGTTGAAGATGCGCGACAAGAGAAGTACAGTAAACTTCGTAGGTGGTCTAATCTGTTTTCCTATGATAGTGATTATGATCCAAGTGTGAGGTCGCATAACTAAAATGAAGTACGCAAAGAATGTTGATGTTGCAGAGTCCCCTAGTTATGATATGTCATCCTATATCCATAAAGTTGCGGAGTTTCTGGGAATATCTACTCTCCCTGGATTTGTTGATATAGAGTTCGTAGAGTCTTTAGGAGAGTTTGCTGGTCTTGCTGATGGTGATGAAGATCAGGTTGATATCTCTATTGCAGAGACGCATGGCACAAAATTGAATGACCGTCAAATTAAAATCAACATTGCGCATGAGATGGTTCATGCGGTTCAAATTTTAACAGGTAGACTGGTGCATACTGGACTAACTCGCAAGGGTAGTGAGTGGTCTTACCGTTGGTCATTTGATGGTAAAGAGTATGTTAATACCACATATAATGAACAACCTTGGGAAGATGAGGCCTATAACTATGAAGAAAAAATCTACGAGGCAATCGAATCCGGTCGCAAAATATGCACCGAGATTCAATCGTCCCTCTACCCACGTAGACAGAAAGAAAGAGTCTAAAAAACGTGGTCAATTGACCAAAGAAGAATTGTATCCAAATAATGGATTCTAACCACTTGACAACCACCCCACTTATAAGGTATAATATGTCCATATCAAAAGTAGAACGTTATGCAATGATTCGACGAGCAGCATTAAAGATTCAGAAGCATAGTAAGATCAGTAAGTCTAATAAAAAACTTGCTGATGAAGTAGTAAGTCTTGATCGTCAAGACTATAAGTCAGATGTACGTTGGGGAGATGAGGATCGATTCGTCAATACTCACTTCTCTGATGTATATAAAGCAAACCAAAATGAGGAATGGAACTAATGGCCAGTACGCCAGAAAACCTAATTGACTTGGGTCAATATCCACGTAATGATGTGGAACTTATCACACGCGAGTATATGCGTTGTGCATACTTAGATACTCTTGACACATTCGTCAAAGAGTATGTTAATCTAGATGAAGAAGATGAGACTCGTAAGAATGTTCTTGCTACACTAGAAGCATTTGAACACACCATTGCGGTACTGGATGGTAGTGAAGAGTTTCTTGAAGCGGTACATGCTTCTGATGAAGAAGAATCTAATGAAGATTCTGAATTTGAAAGATTCTAAGGAGGAATCTATGTTTAGTTATGAAAATATAGTTGATCAACTTCGATCAAACGTACTTCAGGTCACATTTAGTAAGGTCAACGGTGAGGAACGCATTATGCCTTGTACTCTCCAGACAGACTATATGCCTGAACTGTCGGAGTCTAAGGTCAGTCAAGTGGATGACTTTTCTGTAAATAAGTCTGTGATTCGAGCATTCGCAATCGACAAACAATCATGGCGGTCTTTCCGCGTTGACAATGTCCGTGCGATTGAGGTAATCAATGGATGAAAAAACAGAAGAGAACTTCTTAACCAAGAAATCATTCTCTGCGATGATTGAGAGTTTCGTTTTTCAAAACAGAATGTCGTACATGGATTCCATTGTACATCTCTGTGAGAAGAATGGATTAGAACTGGAAGACATCAAGAAGTATCTGTCTCCCACTATCGTAGAACATCTAGAGAGTGAAGCACGTCAGTTGAATTTTCTGCCAAAGCAGAATACACTAGACGTATAAATAGTAATGCCCTTATGGGTAATCTCATACATTGTTTATATTTAAGTTTATATTTAAGGAAATATTATGTCTTTTGCAAATCTAAAGTCCAAATCTATGGACATCTCAAAACTTGTCGCTGAAGCAAACGCTGCATCAGGTCAGACAACTAACACCAACAAATACCAAGACGATCGCAAGTGGAAACCAACTGTTGATGAACAGGGTAATGGTTATGCCGTGATTCGTTTCCTTCCCGCTACCGAAGGTCAAGACCTACCGTGGGTCCGTTATTGGGACCACGCATTCAAGGGTCCAACCGGACAATGGTACATCGAACGTTCATTGACTACCCTAGGTCAGAACGACCCACTAGGTGAGTTGAACTCACGTCTGTGGAACTCAGGTATCGAAGAGGATAAGGAAACTGCACGTCGACAGAAGCGTCGTCTGCACTACGTTACTAACATCCAAGTTATTAATGATCCTTCTAACCCTGCCAACAACGGTAAGACTTTCATCTATGAGTTCGGTAAGAAGATCTTTGATAAGATCATGGATCAGATGCAACCAGAATTTCCTGGCGAGACTCCGGTCAACCCATTCGATTTCTGGGGAGGCGCTGACTTCGAACTGAAGATCCGTAACGTTGCTGGTTACAGAAACTATGATAAGTCGGACTTCAAATCTCCTTCTGCACACTTAGGTTCAGATGAGACTAAACTTGAAGCAGTGTACAATACACTATATGACTTAAACGAGTTTGTAGTACCAGACTATCCGAATGCACACGACGCCAAGTGGTTCAAGACTTATGATGAGTTGAAGAACAAGTTGGAGACCGTACTGGGTCTTGCGACTGGTGTTGGTGCAACTATCAAGAACGAAGCACTCGCACAGACAGCGGAAGCTGCTCCGGTTCGTGAAGCGTCAGAACCGACTGTAGTATCTGCTCCTTCTGCTACTCCAGTTTCTTCGGACGGTGACGACACACTATCATACTTCGCACAGATGGCTGCCGAAGATTAAATATTTAATTTGTCTTTAGTGAGTCTTTGGGGAACTTCGGTTCCCCTTTTTTTGTAGTTGCCTACCACGAGGTAGTTGGATCGAAACTGTCAAATGATGACGATGATCCTGGTAGTGGATATACCTGTTGAGATGATGCTGCGGATGTGGTGCTGTTATCCATAATGACAGTGGTACTTGCATTAGACTTCAATTCATCTTGTTCCTTTTTCGCTGCACCCACTTGTCCTGAAGATGTTGGACTCGATTCTATAGATTTTAGATTTGACATCATTCTAATCTTTTCTATATCTACCTCATTGAATGCATTTAACCCAGGTGTGAAATCAAGTTCCTTCTGTCCATCGAACCATCCCTCACCGACAAGATATCGATTTTTAGGGTCCGGTCCCTTTCCTACCATAGCTCCCATCATAGGAATTAAGTAGGACATAGATTTACCAAACCTTGCCACTGATCTATCCACTTTCCTGAAATCAACATCACCAAAACGTTCGACAGATGAAGTGATCGCATCTATCCTATCTCCAATATCAGAAAGACCTTGAAGATTGTCTGCATTTAACGTGGATAGTGGAAGAAGACCCCTGTATATTTTTTGGAATATATCTTCTTTATCATCCCCACCAAACAACTTACCAACAAAGTCCAACATGCCACCTAGTGCATTTCCCCCTAGTAGAGCAACCAATCCGGCACCCAGAGCACCCATAGAATCACCAACAGCAATCAAGTTAGAACCGTTCAGTGCACTGAGTGGGTTGAGACCTGCTGCGAGGTTAATCATCAAGTCTCTTATACCAGTACCATCAGCACCGAAGAATCCGAGTATTTTTATTAGTCCATCTGTCGCTGCAAGTCCGGCAAAGAATGCACCAAGACCAAGACCTATTGCACCCATACCAACTGCCGCCATACCAGCTGCCCTTGCACCACCGACTGCACCGAATAGTGCGCCTGCACCTAAGAGTGCACCTAAAGCGACTAGTGACTGTCCAGAGAACGCACCTAAACCTTCAGCAAGATTTATCATCATGTTCTTGAGAGAGGACATGTCGGTGTTCATCCATGATCCCGCTTTATCACCTAACGCAAGTCCAGCAAAGAATGCACCAAACCCAAGACCTATTGCACCCATACCAACTGCGGCTGATCCAGATCTTTTAGCACCGAATAATGCACCGAATGCTCCTCCTGCCGCAAGTAAAGCGCCCATTTTTAAAAGACCTTCGGTAGGAGTATCAGCGAAAGCCTCACCTAATGTTACCATTTGTTTTTTTACGGTACTCATATCGGTACCGATCATTGCGCTTAGTTTATCACCCGCTGACAACCCAGTAAAGAATGCGCCGATACCAAAACCTAAACCGGCGAGACCAGCGAATAGTCCAACCCCAGCACCAAGACCCTTCAGAATAAACCCAGCACCAGCACCGACACCTGCACCAATACCCTTACCAGCGGATGCACCGAAAGAACCTTTTTGTGTAACACCACCTACAGTATTATTTTCGATGTTATGAATCGACTTCATCAAGGAATCCTTGAATTCCTTGTTTTTTCGCCTTTCTTCGAGTCGATCACCCGCACCTATTTGAGAACCACGTTGCAGTTGTCCCATGATTCTAGATATGTTGCTGACATTTGTACGTATATTACGCAAGTCAACATTAGAGAGAGTCGACTTTTGGGATATGTTAGTCGACTTCACTACTAACGATTCTAGGTAGTCAAATATACCTATGCCGGTCTCTAGTATGATGTCAGATTGTGCATTTAAATCTGCGGAAATCTTCTTCAGGGTCATTTCTTATCCTTTGTTCTGTTTGGCCCTTTGGTTTTTCTCTTTTATGTCTTCAACTAACATAGTAAGATAAATCTCTCTCTCCCAAGGTATCATGTCTTCTACTTCACTTAATGAATAATTGAAATTATTAAGTAGTTGAAAATTGACTTGATAGTAATTGGTTAGGCTATCATGAGAGAGATTAACTAAAAAAAATCGTCAAGGCCTTTCAGTACTCTTTTATTTTCATGTTCACATGATTGACATGTGAACGTGACTTCTTTCGTTAGTGCCGGAATTTCTGCGGCAAATTTAGATATTTTTTCAAATTGTTCTGTTGTCATAGACTCCAGAAATTCGATGATATCCTCTCTTGTCTCGTCTTTAATTGAAACACGTTCTTCTTCAGTCAACACCGAATCCATACATGTTACGATGAGTTGCATTAGTGCTTCAGTTGCACTAGAACTATCTAACAGGGCTTGATTACTCAAGAACTCTTCGTATGTTGGATACTTCATTTTTAATGTAATATTATCTGTCAACTCGATCATCATATCTTTCTCTGACTGTGATTCAACTGATATGTCGTCTAAGTCCACAGAGACTTCGCTTGTCTCTTCACACTTCTCACAAGGAACTACTAATTCCGCCGATTCACCAACAGACTTTGAACGTATCTTAGTAAACATATAATCAACATCGAATGTCGTTAGAGGGTGTCCAATTTGGTCTTCTACACATGACTCGATCGTTCGTACTACTGATCTAATTAAGTCTGCACGGTCTTGTGCTTCAAAAGCAATGAGGAGGTTCTTCTGTTCCTTTACAAGGAATGGTCGGTAGACCACACTGTTCCCTGTCGAAGGTATTTTCATTTCATATGTTGGTGCTGAGCTCAGTTTTGGTAATGCCATGATTTATCCTATAATGTAATAATTAAATAATCGAACCTAAATCTAGATTGAGTTTTGGTTTTAAAAGTTCTCTTTCATCTTTCACCACTTTCCATTTCGTGTATGACATTTGAACCGAGAACTCTACGAGTTGGTCTGCGTCATTGGAAAGTGTTATTGCACCCAATGTTGTTGGGAATGCATCTTCTAATTCTACTGAGTATATAGAGTTACCCAGTAAATCGAAATCTATACTTAGTGGACCAAGGTCGAAACCTATTCTCATTTGAGGTTTAACCATCTGATATATTTTAACAGACTTTTGATACTGGTCTTTATACGCAATGTTTCCACGTTCTTCGTCTACCATCAACTTAGTCCATTCGTCGAAGTACTTCTTCACTCCATAGTCATTCAACATATGAAAGGACATGGTAATATCTTCGGTAGCAAATCCACTAACTACTTTCTCGTTAAATACTCCCACGTTCCAGTCTAAGGATGTCATTTGTTTACTAGGTAAATCCACAGACTTACATAGGACACTTATTTCACGACTAGACACATCATTTGTCAGTGATGGTAAGGTGACAGCAAACTGGTTTGCCATTGCCATACCATTTTTCATGATGATCTTGCTTTTTAAATCTTCTATTCCAGCCATCTATTATTCACCTATCATTTTCTTGGAGTCGTAGTAGACTTTCTTAGAGTTTGCTTTACGGAAGTCTGCGGTCGGTAGGAATGTTGCGATCTCCCACTCGGGTGCAGGTACCATTGAGAACTTGCTCTGTACATGTTCATTTAAGTAATGTTTGAAACACGGTTGGAAGTACTTCAACTTACTACTCTTAACCAACAACTCATACGACATTTTGAATCGAGTAGAGTCATTGAACTTATTGTTACTTGTTATATCCATCAACGCATCCAACATCTTCGCACGTAGGATAGGAGGTAGATAGTGTAGGTTCAACCCATAGAACCCACCTTCAGCCGGACCCACGACAATAACCAATGGGAACGTATCATAGTACGGTAAAGTATCTTTGTGTTTCGGGTCGTAGAAGAACATGTACATGTTACCTACAATCTCTTGACCCGTCTGTTTCAACGGGTCTTCCTTCATCAATGCTTCACGTTTGATACTACGCATGTTCTTGATTTTTTTACGGAACCATTCTCGCGATTCTTTGGTACGAGGTGTGATACCAGCACGAAACGCTTGTAGTTCTAATCGTTGAAATATGTTAGACATGGATGCTTCCGTTAAAATTCGTACTTCTATTTATACTCATTTTTTCTTCTTTCTGAACGGAGGTAGTTTTTTTAGTGGTTTTTTAGTACGCATACGTTGGGTAGACTTGGGCATGATACCCATTGCTGTGAGTTCGTTCTCTGTCCATATCTCAAAGTGGTACCCTCTATCCTTTGCGTATTCGGATGCTGCCTTCCACTTGGACTGGTTCTTGACATACGTCATACCCTCGTTCAATAGAGTATTACGAGACTTCCCCTGTTTGCGTTCAGGACGCATAGTCTGCTTGTGGGGTTTGACCTCTACCAGTACAACACGACCCGACTTGTACTTGATAACGAAGTCCATGAAGTATCGATGCGGCTTCTTATCAGTCTCACAGATGTAGGGGATGACCAACTCTTCGGACATCCATTGTACCACGTCCAGACTGTCATCACACCATTTCATAACATGTCGTTCCCACCCCGAACGGTAGACGACATTGTCCACGTCCCCAGCATACTTCTCTGGGTTCTTTGGTTTGTATCTACCTTTATATGTTTTCATTATGAATTTTATGTATAAATAGTCTCACAGTATTTATAAACATAGGTTTATCCCATGACAGAAGAGAAAGAACCAGAAGAGAAGGCACGTGACTTAAAAGAAACGGAAGTACTCCAATATCCTTTCAATAAGAAAGAACGGTACGGTGCTTGTATAACGTTTCACCCTAAGATCATAAGTTCTCCTGAAGTTGACGGAACATTATCTCAAGAACAACAACTTGATCAATTAAATGCTAAAAGGAAAAAAGAGAGAGAGGCATTGGAAAAGATGAAGGATGGGTCAGATGGGGAAACTGAAATGACTGAAGAAGAGTATAAGAACGCAATTGACCAGTTAAAATCTATTCCTATTCTTTTGGATTCAGGTCTTTTCCAAAGCACCAAGACCGATTCTAATAGAAAGGTTAAGTTGTATCTACCTGTCGGGTTGACTACTACTGATGGACTTACGTATACTAATGTTGACATGGGTCCTATTGGTGCAGCTGCTTTGAACCAGTTGAAAGGTGGTACTAGTGTTTCGGGAATGGTCACAAATGCTTTGGCGACTGGATATAAGTCTGTCAGTGATCTGTTCTCAGGTAACTTTGGGGTTGGTGACTTGGGTAAACTCGCAGCGGTTCGTGGAGCACAGAGTCTCTTAGGTAAAGCAATGCCCGAAGAGTTAAGGAATGCTGTGACACTTGCCGCAGGGGTGACAATCAATCCCAATACACGTGCTATGTTCAAGGGTGTCGCATTGAGGGAGTTCCAATTTCAGTTCAAGTTCATCCCTAGGTCTGAGGACGAAGCAAAGGAAGTAGAAGCAATCATCTACAGATTCCGAAAATTCGCATACCCTGAGAGTCTAGAATTGGCTGGTGGAGTCAGTGCCGGTTACAAGTACCCTAACATGTTTTCAATAAATCTGGATTACTATAATGGAGAGGGTGGTGAACCCATACCCATTGGCACTAAAATCAAAGACTGTTATCTCAAGTCAATCAGTACTAATTACAATTCGTCTTCTATGGCATATCATAAAGATGGTCGACCAGTAGAGTATGACCTAACATTGTCCTTCAGTGAAGACGTTGCACTCAACAGAAAAGATATCGAGGAAGGTTACTAATGGCATACTTTCAATCGTTTCCCTCCGCACTATACAAGTACGGTGATGGTAAATCCTTCACCTTCACTGAAAACTTGGCGGCATATGCGGAAGTTTTTGACTCTATAAAAGATAACTCTGCGTTCTATCAGGACTACTATGTGAACATAGGTGAACGTCCCGACCACGCTGCGTATGTCTTATACCAGAATCCTCAACTACATTGGACGTTCTTTCTAATGAACCCTAAGTTGAGAGAACGTGGGTGGCCTGAATCACAGAAAAACGTGTTGAAGAAAGTGAAGGAAGACTATCCTAACATCACCCTAACCACACGTGATGAGATATTCAATACATTCTCTGTTGGTCAAGAGATACAGGGGCAGATATCTTTGGCAACTGGTGTTGTCATCAAGAAGAATTTGGACTTGGGACAAGTTGTTATCAAAACAACTCTAGGCACCTTCAAGGTAGATGGAGAACAGGTTAACTCCACAGTGGGTGGAGATATTCAAATAATGCAGACAGTATCTGCTGGACCTGAACATCTATCTGCGAAATACTACACGGAAAACAATGAACCTGTCAGTATTAATCCATATGTTGGACCAGGCCCACTTCTTGCCGAAGTGACCTACTACGACCACTACATATCAGATAACGAAGAGTTGAAACAAATACGTGCACTCAAACCAGAGAATGTAAGGTCCGTGACCAGAGCATTCAGGGACGCTATGGAGTCGTAATGTCATATAATGAAAATCAAACTCCTTTTGAGTTTGAAAGTATCAAAATAATACACTCTAGTGAAGATGGTAAACCTCCAATTGAGTTAAAACTCATGGTGTCTGACCTAGATATATTCGAGCATCTAGATAAACCGTATCTGACGGCAATTATGGCATTTCAAGATAATCGTAATATTATGAATGGTGGTGATGTCCGTGGGGGAGATAAAGTAGAGATCAAGATACAAAATAATTCTAACACAAACCCTAGTCGATTTGTAGATAAGGTATTTCGTATTGATAAAGTTATGTCTGCTACTAGAGTTGATCAGAATCAGAATGATGAGAGTATTGTCCTTCACCTAATAGAGAATCATTGGTACGAGTCCAACGCAAGGAATGTGAATCAGTCATATAGTGGAAAGGTATCGGAAATTCTACCTAAGATATCTTCTGAGTATATCGATAAAAAAGAAGTACAGTCTACCGGAGAGGATATACAAGATGTCAAGGTAATCGTACCTAATATGACTCCTATCGAATCGATGTGTTGGTTGAAGAACAGAACAACCACCAAAGACGGATATCCTTTCTACCTATACTCTAGTCTCTTAGACAATATATTACATTTTAAAGATCTTAAAACTATGATGTCGGAAGAGCCATGGAATAAAGGCACCCCCCATTCGCACATTTCCTCTAACCAAGGGCTTGGGGATGTTCAGATGAGAAGGACTATCAAGACATATGAGTACAAGAATACCGATAATCTATTGACCCTTATTAACAAAGGTTTGGTGGGTGCTAAACATCAGTACTTCAATGTCACTGAAAGTGAAATGAGTGAAGTCAAGTTCGATATACAGAAAGATGTTATCAAAACATTTAACATAGATGGTATATCTGATAAAAACCCATTGTACTCAGAAGGAATAAAAGTCGCTGGGAAACAACTGAATACGATGGAGAGTCGAGTGACGACTCAGATATCATCAACATTAGCATATGGTGATGATAAGAATAGTTATAATGAATCCAAGAAGACGGGTGATTATAAAAAAAATGTGATGAGACGAACCATGTTGGGTTTGATGAGCAATTCTCCCATGACAGTAACGGTCAATGGGTTTGATTTTGCTAATGGTATTGAAAACACTATTGGAAGTGTTATGAGAATATCATTCCTTCTGACCAGTTTTACTCAATCCTCGGATAAAACTTTCGACCCGAAAAGATCGGGTGACTACTTAGTTTATTCTGCCAAACATTCCTTCAAATATGAGGGATACGATGTTTCCCTAACATGTATGAAATTAAATAATGACGATTTTAAGGTAGACTAGAATGATACCAAATAATTTTATTGACTTCTATGGTGACCAGACACGTTGGTTTTTTGGTTCCGTTGTTGATGTGATAGACCCTAAGAAGTTGGGTAGAGTCAAGGTTAGAGTTTTTGGGGTTTACGACTCTAAAAACAAAAAAAATGAAAATGTCATTGCCGATAATGACCTACCTTGGGCCCAGATCGTTGTGCCTGTCACTACGGGTGTCCATGAAGGTAAGGGACAGTACCTAGGTTTGTTAGTGGGTACTCAGGTTTTCGGTATGTTCTTAGATGGACAGAACTCTCAGTTACCTATGGTGATTGGTACTGTACCTAAAGTGATAGACACCGGAGAAGTAGACTCTGATAAAAACCCCATTTTAAAAAGTGATGCGAACCCTAAGGCGGAGGCCAACTACCCACACAACAAAGTGTACGAGACAGAGACTGGACACTTCAAAGAGTATGATGATTCAGGTACCGGACGTATTCGTGAACAACACCAAGATGGTACGTACTACGAGATGACCGATGACGGTATCCACATCTACGGAAACACGAAGGTCACCATCCACGGCAAAGGTGAAGTCAACGTTGTTGCACCAGTAATTAATGTAAGCGGTGATGTGGTCAAACTGAACTCATGAAGACGGAACTCCCATGTTCTGGTACAACTCTACCTACTAAGGCTGAGTTCGTTCAGGTGTACAATGATATCCTAATGATACCTAGCAAGTTGAAGGCGTACTCAGTTGCGACCCCAGACTTGGATGCCGAGGTACAGAAACAGATAGATGATGCCATCAAACAGATAGAAGACTTTGCTGAATTACAGTCTAGTATACTATCTCCGTATTGGCAGAAAGGACAGATACGTAACTGGCAGAAAGAAGCTAACGACGCATGGTCGGAACTGATTGATGAGTTCCATATATTCATTCCAGTTAAAATGCTTGATATGATATCGAGTGTTATCCCAGTAAGTTTCTCGGTATCCGTAATGGGTATCAGTGTCGACCTACTCAAGATATTGGAGAAGAACGAACAAGAGAGTATCAAGAAACAAATCACCGATGAGGTAGACAGGTATTATGCTATGGTACCCGAAGGGTATCAGTACTACAAAGGTGAGTTCGGTGTTGAGTGTGATGAGTGGAAGGGTAAACTTACTTGGTCATATTTTAAAAACGAGTTGGTTAAGTTGTGTACCAATCTATTGCAGTCTACCTTCGGAGCATTGATCGACAAGTTCAAGACAATATGGGATACCTTGGGTCTACCTAGTCTACCCTCCCTATTAGAGTTTGATGTAGAGACCTTTATACGTGCAGAGATAGAGTCTGCGAAGGCTAAGGGTGAAGCACTAAAGGATGACGTAGAGAACTTCAGTGTTAATGGATACGTTGTCGATCAACTCAAAGGAGTGTCCTTGTTCGGTATGTCTCTGCAAGACATCATTGGGGGTGAGATTGATACCAATGTGAAATGTCCGGAGGAAGAGATTGCAGACCTTGTACGTGCTGCTCGTGACTGGTTCGCACAATGGCAAAAAGAACTCATCAACATGTGGATAAAGAAGATTAAATCATTCCTAGATGCTATAGGACTGGGTGCACTACTCGACTTCCTAACGTTGACTTTCTGTGATGTACTCGGTCTGATAGGAATCCCAACATCATTTGATTTAACTTTACCTGAATTACCTGAAATCGATGTTGCGGTTTCGGTATAAATAGTACAAAAAGAGTTTAACCATTATGACTAATACCAAATTTTCTATTCAAGATGGCAATCTATCCAATAGACCTATCACGGTTAGCGTACCCTATGTTAACAGTGACGTTGATTGTTCTTTTGAAAAGAAACCTTCGGGGGATGTCTATAAAAAGACGGAGGTTGCGGCCGTTCGTCAATCAGTAAAGAACTTATTGATGACCAACCACGGTTCTGTTCCGTTCCGTCCTCTCCTTGGTGCTAACCTAGGTGACCTTCTGTTCAGTCTATCTACAGACCTAGAGGCAGAAGACATACGGATTGCCGTGAAAGAGACTCTACGAGACCATGAACCTAGGGCAAAGGTTAAAAAGGTTAGGGTCAATATACAACCAGATTACAATAGTGTAAGCATATCGGTGACTTTCGAAGTAATAAGTACATCAGTGGTCGATACTGTGAACGTGAATATTGCGAGGATACGATAAATGACAATAAAAAATTCTGACCTAGATTTTGCAAACATCAAGCAAAGTCTCATTGAACACTTTAGGCAGAGTGAAGATTTCAGTGATTATGATTTTGATGGTAGTGGACTTTCTAGTATACTAGACGTACTCGCATACAATACACATATCAATGCATTGACTGCTAACATGGCAATCAACGAGTCGTTCCTGTCATCGTCTCAAATACGTTCTTCTGCACTTGCCCATGCCGAGGCATTGGGGTACACTACGAAGTCTCGCACAGGTTCAACTGGGTTGGTTACTGCGACGGTTGATGCGTTGCCAAGTGAAGATGTACTTACATTACCACTTGGTCACAGGTTCACAGGAGACGTTGATGAGGTGTCATTCACCTTTGTCACCCAAGAACAAACGATCGCATTCAAAACAGGTGACCAATTCGTATTCGAGAATGTTCGGGTTCACGAAGGTGTTTCTAAAACAAACACTTTTCTTTTCTCTGGTGAAGACAACGCATACGTTATTTCGGATAAAAACATGGACACATCGACCATGTCAGTCAAAGTGTTCAGCAACTTCAACACATCCGTATACGATACCTACATCAACATAGAAAACTCCGTAACTATCGACGAAGACTCTAAGGTTTATATAGTCAAAGAAGTCTCGAATGGTTACTTCGAAATCTTTTTCAGTGATGGTAATGTACTGGGTCAAGCACCTACTGTTGGTAGCAAGATTCAGGTAGAGTATTTACAGACTCGTGGACCAGATGCAAATGGTGTAAGTTCTTTCAGTGCCGAGTCGTTGAATGGTAGAACGGTTACCACTCAAACAGTATCTGCTTCATCGGGTGGTTCAGAGAAAGAGTCTCTTTCTTCTATAAAAAGAAACGCACCTAGAGCATTCACTGCACAACAAAGACTGGTCACTGAGGACGACTACGAGAACCTAATTAGAAGTAAGTTCGCATCTCAAATAAGTGATGTGGTGGCTTGGGGCGGTCAGGACAATATTCCACCAGAGTTCGGTAAGGTGTTTGTTAGTCTTAACTTCGAAGACGATGTTGATGAGTTGAGTAAACAAGACACCAAGAATTTGATCAGTGACAACCTAACATCTAACCTAGCAATCATGTCAATTGATACTAAGTTCGTTGACCCAGAAATGACTTATATCGAAATCGTATGTAGATTCAATATCGATCCTACAAAAACAACTAGTCCCGAAGCAATGCAAGTAGCAGTGAAGAATGTCATCACCACACATTTTAATTCAAGACTGGAGACTTTCGATGCCGTCTTCCGTCGTTCTAATCTACTAAAAGAAATCGACGAACTAAGTCCATCTATTCTAAACTCTAGGGTGGACGTTAAGGGACAACAAAGAATCGAGGTAGATAATGGTTCGGAACAAGATTACACTATCAACTTCCCGTATGCATTAGCCATTCCGGACAATGATGAACACACAGTGAAGACATCCATATTCAAGTACAACGGTCAGAACGTGTACATTAAGAATGAGATAGGGTCGACCCGACTACAGATATTTGACCTAGACAATATTGTCCGAGAAAGAAACATCGGTCGTTACGAGCCTGCTACTGGAGAGGTCTTCCTACACGCACTTGCTGTAGATACCGCTGCACCTCTAACACTAAAGGTATCTGTAACCCCTGCTAACCCAAGCACGGTACGTCCATTGAGAAACTACATCATTGCATTAGATGAAGATTCGTTGATTGCCAACGCAGTAATTGATGAGCAGACTACTAGAGTAATATTGTAAAATGTATAATATAGAGATAGATCCTAAGAGAAGTCACGTATCGTTTCACAACTCTAAGGTTGACGAAGCACTACCTGACTTTTTTGATGAAGAGTACCCGTTATTCATTAAGTTCCTAGAGACTTATTATGATTATATGGACGGTGATACGGCCGGGTCTTTTTCTAGGTTGATACGTGACCTGTTCCACGCACGTGATATCTCTTCACTTACATCCACACCAGATGCACCCAACGAATTTCTTGATTTATTGTTTGGGGACATCACTGACGGATTGAGTTCAGATTCCTTCTATGCCAACCCTAGGTTGATGGCACGTCTAATTGCAGACTTCTATCGTTCTAAGGGTACACAAATTTCAACTGAACAGTTCTTCAAGGCATTCTTCAATGAAGACGTTGAGGTATCTTATCCTAAGAAAGACATCTTTATTCTGAATGATAAACCTGGTGGTTCATTAATTGGACCACAGTCGTTACATTATATTCAAGACGATAAGAGATATCAGATATTCTCGATTCTTTTGAAAACAGGTCTATCCTTCAGTGACTACGAAGAATTATATAAGAAGATGGTACACCCTGCTGGATTCTATCTAGCAGCAGATGTTGTTATTCAAGGTTCGTCAGTGATGGGAATAGGTGCTGGATTGCCGATCGACCCACTTGCTGCACCAGAGTACCCAATGTCACTTGTCAGTCAGTCAGGTGCAAGTGTCGCACCAGAATGGACATTATTAACTATGACTGAGACAGACTCACCATTTATCATTAGTTCAATGAAGATACTGGACCAATACAGAGATATGTCAGTAGAAGACCTACAGACTATCCACGGGACCATTGCAGACTGGGCATCTCCTGCCTCGGTCACCATGGCAAACGAAGCATTATTTATGTCCAACACGGTATACCTAAGTGATGCTGATGATGCAGAAAGTAATAATGGCAACACAGACACAGGTGGAAACACAGACACAGGTGGAAACACAGACACAGGTGGAACTACTCAACCTACTGCAACATTATTCCCCGACACTTTTAATGTTCAAAACATCACTGCTTCTAGTGGCCCAAGAGTCATAACACGACACAGTGATGGTAATAGATACAGAATGCCTGATTGGCCATATAATACGGCTTATATGCCTAGAAAGGTTTGGATAGGTGTTACATATCATACTTCCGGTATTTTTGATGTTGTGGTACACAACAATAATATGAACAGTTATTTGTCAGGAACTTTGAATCCAACTGCTCCAATATTCTCAGGTAGATGGTTAGACCGTGCGGTTGAGAGTGGAGAGTCATACCGTGGTGAAATAGAGATAGTTTCCATTAACGGACAGGATGTCACTCCTCGATACTATACTAGTTCTGGTAATGAAAATTCGGAATTGTATAATGGGTTTGCTCCAAACGCCGATGTAACTGTATTCGGTGGTAATCACAATGCAAGAACTAGACAACAAACGGAAGTGGTTTCTGATAGTCTTCCGGCACGTCTCACTGTGATGATAGATGAACATTCCAACGACACCGATTACTTAGTAGACAGTATGCACTTAGACCCACTAACTGCTCTCAGTGGAACTGTTGGAATAAAACTATCCGTTCTTTCTACAGGTGGTACACCAACTGTTCCAACTGGTACAGATACCATCGAATTCGATGCATCTTGGACTTTGGATGGTGGGGTTGCTGACGCAGACTTGAGTCCATCTTCTCCATTAGTAATTCTAAATTCGACACCTGTTCAGGTAAATGACCCAGATGATAATATTGCATGGTATGCAATGGAGGTACTGAAACCTAGGACGTATCATCCTGGCTCAACTGGTACCGATGAAGAACTTGTTGTTGATATCTCTACGAATAGAGATGTAGTGTTCTACTATAATGTGTATGGTAAGTCAGATAACAACATAACACTAACCTTCCCATCTGAGTGGAATGTCAATCAAGCAACTTTGAGTTTTGGTCAGTCATACACTGCGACACTAGACGAAAATTTATCTGATAATACAGACGTATCCGTTACAGCAACGGGTGTGTTGTCAGGTCAGACCTATACGAGAAATATCCCAATAAGAATAGTTACTGGTAACACTAACTAATAGAAAACAAATACGAATTTTAGGAAAATGTAATGACTAGACAAATCATAGGATTGGGTACTGCGTCAAATAGTAAGAGTGGTGACTCTCTTAGAACTGCTGGTGATAAAATAAATGACAACTTCATTGAACTCTATAATCTACTCCAACTTACAGGTGGTGGTAGTGGTATTACTATTAGTGACCTGTCACTTCTAATCGACTCTGCACTATCTGATGCCATAGGTAATGGTGATATCAATGGAAACCTTGAACCTAGAGTTGTTGTCAACGAAACAAATATCACATCTATTCTATCTCAATTGGATGCTCTTGAATCTATTATCGACAGTGACATTGATGCCGCGGCAGATGCACGTTCGACTATAATAGACTATATCGACGATAACGGTATTGATATAACTGTCCTTTCTCAAGATATTGTAGACCTTCGAGTAGAACTGAATAATAACATCGCTGCAGCGAACAGTACTCTGACTGCAATGATTGTTGAGAATGATTCATCTATCACTGCACTAGCATCCGATGTGACCACCTTAGAAGTTCAGGTTGAAGCTGACATAGGTACAGCAGTTGCAGCCGCAACAAGTTCATTAACTGCGATGATTGTCGCAACCGATTCTTCGTTAACCTCCTTAGCATCAGATGTCATAGAATTAGAAGTAAAAACGGCAACAGACATAGGTACAGCAGTAGCATCCGCAACAAGTTCATTAACTGCGATGATTGTTGCTACCGATTCCTCTCTTACTGCATTGGCATCCGATGTTACAGAACTAGAGGTACAGACATCGACCGACATTGGAGAAGCAGTATCTACTGCAACGTCCGGTCTAACCACTCGTATAGATGCAACTGACTCATCACTCACCTCCTTAGCATCCGATGTTACTGCATTAGAAGTACAAACGGCAACAGATATAGGTATCGCAGTTGCAGCCGCAACAAGTTCATTAACTACTCTTATCAATGCAACTGACTCATCACTCACCTCATTGGCGTCTGACGTTACTGCATTAGAAGTACAAACGGCAACAGATATTGGTGAAGCGGTATCAGCCGCAACAAGTTCATTAACTACTCTTATCAATGCAACTGACTCATCACTCACCTCCTTAGCATCCGATGTTACTGCATTAGAAGTACAAACGGCAACAGACATTGGAGAAGCGGTATCTACTGCAACGTCCGGTCTAACCACTCGTATAGATGCGACCGATTCATCTCTTACTTCAATAGCGTCTGACGTTACTGCATTAGAAGTACAAACGGCAACAGATATAGGTATCGCAGTTGCAGCTGCAAAAACTGAATTAACCACACTCATTGAAGCAACTGATTCATCAGTAAGTGTATTAAGTGAATCCATCACATCATTGAACGCATCTCTCGGTGAAATTGATAGTGACTTATTAGCAGACATCTTCGACAACGCTGGTGCAGTTGCGGCAAACGCCGGTGCGATCTCAGCACTGACCACTCGTGTAGATGCAGACAGCAATGGTCTTTCTATTCTATCTTCAGATGTCACTTCACTAGAATCTAAACTGGACGTGATTGATTCAGATCTACGTTCACAACTATCTGCTGGTGCGACTGCACGTGATGCATTAACTACTAGAATTAATGCGACAGATAGTGATCTATTAATTGAAGCTGGTAAATTAACCGAACTAGATGCTACACTATCCCAAATCGATTCGGATCTAGGTATTAGAATTGATGCAGAAACAACAGCACGTCAAGAACTAGTTACTCGTATTGCCCAAGACAGTGCGACACTCTCAATCTTATCTCAAGACGTTACAGACTTAGGAGTCAATCTAAATCAAATTGACTCCGATCTAGGTATTAGAATTGATGCAGAATCTACTGCTCGACAATCACTAGAGACTAGAATTGACCAAGACAGTGCATCACTTTCTATTGTATCCCAAGATGTCACCGATCTAAATGTAAGTCTAGATCAAATAGATTCTGACTTAGGTGCCCGTATTGATGCGGAAGGTACTGCTCGAGGATTACTAGAGACTAGAATTGACCAAGACAGTGCATCACTTTCTATTGTATCTCAAGACGTTACAGACTTAGGTGCAACATTAGATCAAATAGATTCTGACTTAGGTGCCCGTATTGATGCGGAAGCTACTGCTCGAAGTGAACTAGTTTCACGTATAGATCAAGACAGTGACACGTTAACGTTACTATCAGCAGATGTTACACGATTAGAAGTTGAATTGAACACCATTAATGACAGTGACCTTCGTGCAGATATTATTGCGAATGGTCTTGCTATGGACAGCATGGCAACACTCATCATTCAGACAGATAGTGATTTGCAAGTTATCTCTTCACGTGTAGTGGAACTAGATGCCGCACTACAAGAAGGTATTGATTCTGACTTGGTCGTGTCAATCCTATCTAACACAACCAATGACCTCTATGCACTGGTAGGTCAGAACTCCGATGAATTGTTTGCTCTTGCCGGTGATGTCACTACATTGACTCAGTCACTTGAAAGCAAAGCAGATTCAGGAACTGTAGTTTCTGCGATTAGTACTGTAGAGGATGCGTTACGATCTGAGATCCGAAGTGATTCAGATATAACGTCAATCGTTGACTCTAAGATTACTACATTTGATCAATCATTGGATCGAGTAGATAGTGCCGGACTTGTTGCAGCAACCAATGCAGTGAAAGAAGAACTGCGCGGAGAGATGTTAGATTCTGCTGGTGCTCTTTCGATTACAAATTCACGACTGACAGGATTTAGAACTGAGATCGGTCTAGGTGAAGGAAGTGACATCACAACTCTTTTAAACGTGGTAGAAAGCGGTATCCGATCTGATATTAAATCTGATTCCGATATACTGTCGATCACTAACTCACGATTGACAACTTTCAAAACTGAACTTGGGTTTGGCGATGATAGTGTTGGTAAGTTATTAAACGATGTAGAAGATGGCATTCGTGCCGATATTCTAGACTCCGCTGGTACTCTTTCGATCACTAACTCAAGACTAACTGAATTTAGAACTGAGATTGGATTAGGCGATGATAGTGTAGGTAAACTGTTGAATGATGTAGAAGATGGCATTCGTGCCGATATTCTAGACTCCGCTGGTACTCTTTCGATCACTAATTCGAGACTAACAAGTTTCAGAACTGAGATTGGTCTTGGTAGTGATTCAAGTGTAAGTGGTTTAATTAATGATGTTCAAGGTGAGATCGAGGCTTTAATTATTCTTGATAGTCAAGGCATTGCAACCATTGCAAACCAAGCAGTTACTACATTCAAGACAGGTTTATTCGGTGGTGAATACGATTCAGAGGGTGAATTCGCAATCGCTCAACAAGGTCTTATACAAACCGCATCTGCAAATAGTGATGGTCTGGCCTCAATCAATCAGAAGTACTTTGTCGCACTAGACGACGGAAACACATTCACCGGATTCGAAGTAATCAATGGGGATAGTGTATCGTCATTCACTATCCAAGCAAATGACTTTAAATTACAGACGGACAATCAAACTAAAACTCCTTTCTCTGTGACTGGAGATACGGTTACACTGACTAACGTTCAAGTAACCAGTGGATTAAATGTCGGTGCCAGTTCGAGTGGTGCAAGAACAATTATCGACGATGAGACAATCACGGTTCACGACGGAACAAGAGCGAGAGTTATAATAGGAAAGTTGTCATAATGTCTAATTATGGAATGGAAATTATTAGTCCGGACAGTGACGGCAATGGTAACTCGATTACGTCATCGACAGTCTTCTCGGACTCTATAAGAACATCCAATATACAAGTTTATGAAACATTAAACTTAGCTAGGAATGCGAGTGAATTCATTCCTTGTCCGGACGCAAACGACACTTCAAAAATATTGATAACCTTCGAGACTGCTCGAGGGTTCTACGTTAGCAATAAAACATCTACTGGGTTCACAGTAACTAATGGATATCAGGGATTGCCTAACACTAATGGCACCATAATAGCATTGAGGGTTGGATAATGTCCTACGGACTACAGATTACAGGAAACGATGCCGGAGGAAATTTCACGGTTGCGGATACTGATTTAAGTATGGTCAATCTGATAGTTACCAACTCTGGTAGAGGTTCGTCTTTTATATTAGAGGGTGGTATCCAGCCCGGAGATTATATATTTGTAAAAAGACCTACCGCTCCAAATGAAGCATACTTCACACCAGTAACGGTTGAGGTGGATGCAAGTTTTGGAATGTCCCTTACGACTAGCGTGACCTTCGATAAGCCTATGGTGTATAGTATTGAATATGGCCTAAATGGAGAGGTATCTTTTATTGGTTCTGCATGGAAGTGGATTAGTGGTAACAGCATCTACGGTCAACGGCAGTTCTACCAGTACTCTGACTTCGTGGTTGAGATGGATTATTTCGTGGTACGAAAAGCATCTACCATTGGCAATGCCACATCTGAGAACTATGGTATGCAGTTGATCACAGAGTCTGGGGAAGTTGCACTAGACTCAAGAAGTTTTACGTCGAACCAAACATTCTATATCGAAAGTTACTTACCTCCAGCAAATAACTTTCGTGTCCTTGACGGTGCATCCTCATCATTGAACTATAGTTCCGGTACTTATGTCAATCTAGAATGGTCTAGAAAACAAGCTTCCATTGGATCTCCAAGTATGGTGGATGCGAATTCGATATCCGGAATATACATTGCAGACACATATGCATACACTATAGACGGAGATGCTACTGGTATAGGGTCAGGTGGTGAACCTACGCTCCAGATATACTCAAGTCATAATGCTATCTTTGCAGCTAAACTAGGAGTAGGTAGTGCACCCCCAACGGATGGAGGTGACGGTGATGATGTAGACGGACCTCCTACTGAACCAGATGAAATCACAGGCACTCTAAACTACCAGTCAGGTAGTAGTCTAACAGAAGGTGATACAATATCATTTGACGTAACAACTTCTGAAGTAGGCAACTACCACACACGTGTGTTTAGGTTGTCAGGTTCGGATGGTGTTTCTGGAAAGGACTTTGTGTCCGTTTCAAATCCATTCACCTCTACCTCAGAAACCGTTACGTTGAATACGTATGATACGAACTCTGCATCACAAACATTCGATAAGACCTTTAGTCAAGCATACACAGGTACATACACGAGAGATCGTACCTCATCATATACTAGAGGTGTAGACTCCTCATACTCAAGAGACTTCATTGGTGACTTCATTGGGAATTATGAAAGACCTGTTATTCGTACTAGTAGCTACCTAGGTAACTATACTGGTCAGAGTGACTATACTAGAAACTTCACTAGAGGTTCTACATATACCAGAAACTATTTACGTACTAGTACCAGATCATCTACAAGAACAGACCTTTACACTAGGCCGGTGAGTTACCTTGGGAATTATGAAAGAACTACTACCCCAACCTCCACACGTACAAGCACTAGAACTGGTGACTTTACTCGAACATTTACTGCTGGCACTTCGTATGTCGGTAACTATATGGCAAGGACTGTGTTTCAAGAAGGCAGTGATGTTTTCTACATGCCCACCATCTTTACCGCCTATTACACTAGAACACGAAACTCTACCTTCGCAGGGAACTATACTAGGACCAGAGCCGGTTCACTATCATACGAAGGAAACTATACAAGAACAAGTACAAGGACAAGGGTTTCTTCGTACTTAGGTACCTATACTAGAGATAGGTCTAGTGCTTACACTAGAGATAGAGGAACTAGTAGTACTCGTGTTTTATCATTTGCTGGAGAGTACTCTCGCAACTTCGCAGGGAACTACGTTCGAACTTTAAATTATCAACGAACTAACACCGTTGCCTTTACAGGTAACTATACTCGTGACTTTGTTGGTGACTATGTCGGCAACTTCTCTGGGAACTATTTCCGAGTAGGATCTTATACTGGAGATTTTGTTCGAAGTTTCACAGATACCGCCACGACATTTAGTCGAAACTTTACTAGAACTAGAGTTGCAAGTTACACAGGTAACTATACTCGTGACTATGTCGGTAACTATGTCGGTAACTTCTCTGGGAACTACACACGTGTCCAATCTTATGCTAGGAACTTCTCTCGTAGTTTCACCGACACCACAACATACGCCGGAGACTTCACTAGAACCAGATCGTCAAGTTATGTAGGTGATTACACCCGTGTCGGATCTTATGCTGGAGACTTTACTCGTAGTTACACCGATACGACAACATACGCTCGAGACTTTACTAGAACTAGAGTTGCAAGTTACACAGGTAACTATACTCGTGTTGGATCTTATGCTAGAAACTACGCTCGTAGTTACACTGCAAACACTCCATATGCTCGAAACTTTACTAGAACTACATCTGGATCTTTTACTGGAACCTCTTACAATAGATCAATCTCCTATGCAAGAACCTTCGTTGGTAACTACTCACGTGCCTTATCATATACTAGAACAACCAGTCCTTTTAGTTATGTCTCTTCACCAAAACATTATTGGGTAGAATCTCCGGACTCAGAATCGGGCGCTGGTGACTTCGACCCCACATCTGGTGGACTCGTACTTACTGATATCGAGGTATTTAATGGTGGAGCATTAGTCGCTTCAACGGTGTCGACCCAGTTTACTAATGTTAGTTACATACAAAATATAAACGGAACTTACTGGCACAAAGGTACCTTACAGAACACTATCGGGGATAACAAGTACTATTCGATTGCATTAAGTTCTTCTATATTCCCCCCATCAAATACAACAACGAGTTATACTCGAAACTCAACCTATACACGAAATCGGTCAGTGGGATACTCTAGGACAGTAGATTATTCGTTGGTTCGTACTAGTAGTTATATAGGTAACTATGCACGTAACTATGTATCGGGTACAGTTAGGACAGAGAGCTATAGTAGAAACTTCACAAGAACACTCGACTATACTAGATCTCGTGATGCAAGTTATACAGGTAATTACGGCCGTAACTATGTGAACGGAACCGTTAGAACCGAATACTACACTAGAGAATTTACTCGAACTTTAACATATAACCGAACCAGTGCATCAAACTTTGTTGGCAACTATACACGTGATTATGCGGCAGGGACGGTTAGGACAGAGAACTACAGTAGAAACTTCACAAGAACTCCAGTTTATACTCGGACGACATTAACAGACTATGTCGGTAACTACTCTGGTGATGGCGGTACAACTTTCTATATGGGGAATAATGGAGAAGTCAGGGTATCTAGTCATTTGTACACTCGTGTCCGTAACTCATCTTTTACAGGTAACTATGCACGTAACTATGTATCGGGTGCAGTTAGGACAGAGAACTATACTAGAACCTCTACACGTAATTTACCCTATACTCGAACGAGAATAACGGACTATGTTGGTAACTATGCTGGAGCCGGTGCAGCTTTCTATATTATGTCTAACGGAGAATCTAGGGTATCTAGTCATTTGTACACTCGTACTCGTAACTCATCGTACATAGGAGACTATACTAGGGTTGGGGAATATAACCGAACTAGATCGTCCGTCTATGCAAGATCATCTACCAGAGTAAGTACGTATACAGCAAGTTACCTAGGCAATTATGCTCGTGACTTTACAGGGAACTATGTTGGTGACTATACTCGTGGATATGCAGGGAACTATGTTGGAGACTATAGTCGAACTCGTACAGCCGGAGCTTCCTATATCGGAGACTTTTCGGGTACACGTAATTTAGACTATACTGGTAACTACTCTAGAGGTACAACTTCTACGTTTACTCGTACTCGAACTTCTGCTATAACACGAACCAGTGTATACACAGGAACAAGATACTTTGCCGGTGATTTCATTGGTAACTATGTTGGAGACTATACCAGAGACAGAGCAAGTACTTTATCTTACAGTAGACCTCTCACCTTTGCAGGCAACTTCACAGGTGAATATAGTCGCACAAGCACTAATAATGCTCTTATTAGAACGTCATCGTACTCACGGTTTCCGGAATATACTAGAGAACCTACCGCAGACTTCACTAGGACTATTATATCAACTCGAACTTCTACTGGAACACGAACGAGTTCTTACACAAGAACTGATGGTGTTGACTATACAAGAGACTTCACTGCTAACTATGTAGGAGATTACATAGGTAACTACACAAGTGAGTCGACTCGTACACCATCCAATACCTCGGAGACAGGTTGGCAGGGAGAACGGTTTGTTATTGAATTGCGAAGAGGTTCTGATGCAACATCTATAGGTGCGGCTAGAGGAACCCTTGCAGTACTAGACTCAAAAGAATTCACTCTTTATGATGATGATCATGGGTTGTTCGTATCTACATCTCCACAGGTGATTCATCATACATCAACAACACATGATGTCACCTTTGATTTCTATACAGAAGGAACTTCATTAGTACCAGCAAGAATCTACCGAGGAAGTTCTATAATAGTATCGGACTTCAACCTGTCATCTAATCAGAGAACGACGAAGACTGTGAATGAAGTTCCTCCGGCTGGTTCAAGTTATACTTACAGTCTAAGAGTATGGAATGGTAATGCGTGGATAGTGTCGTCATACTATGTAGTGAGTAGGATATCCAATACGGACTATGTACCTCCAACGCCTACACCTACGCCTACACCAACGCCGACGCCTATGCCAACACCTACGCCAAGTGGACCAAACGAGAACCTAAATTAATTTAAAAACATATTGATAAAACTGTTATAAATAGTATAATGAAAAATGTAAGGTAACCCTGATGAATTTGAAATTCGTAGTATACGTAAAAATTGAGACTGGTAGAATATCTAGAATATCAATACCACATCACAACATCGATAAGGCAGGCATCTCTGAAGATGCTACTATGCGTATTATTCATATCTTTGAAGATAATATTCCAGAAGGGTGTCATGATACGAGATACTTCATGGACTATCACTGGTACAACAGTGAAACAGAGTCTTTTGATTTTATAGGATTACCACCTAACAGACACTCTGTATGGAGTTCTACAGATGGATGGTCTTGGGACGCAGAGTCATTGTTACAAGACATCGTAGTGGAAAGAAACAGATTTTTGTTTTCTTCTGATTGGACTCAGTCATTGGATGCTCCTTTGACCGAAGCAAAACTTCAAGAATGGAGAGACTATCGACAAGCATTAAGAGACTTGCCGTCAACCATTGGAAATGTAACATCAGTGTCAGAGGTCGTCTGGCCTACTGCACCGAAATAGAGGATAGGAATATACAATGATACTAGCTATCGTAAGACAAACCATGAGGTCTCGCATTGCGAGAGATTTATTGACAAATGTACAGGATTTATCAAGTCAATACTTTATTGGTATTGGTAAGTCTGACATTTTTCAAGATGATGATATAGCAGTTTCTGCTGTTGATGCGTCTCATGAAGAGAGAGAGTTTCGTAACAATTTACAGTCCATTAAAAGAGTAGAATCATCATCAATGGTGATACCTCGTGTCAATTGGTCTAGTGGTTCGTTATACTCTGTGTGGTCAGATAAAGAAACTACACATCCATACTATGTGATGAACGAACAGAAAGAAGTATACATCTGTTTGTCACAGGGTGGTACCGCAGAAACCCCTAACTTGTCTACTGTAGAACCTAACTATGGTAACGTGGGACCTGATGCTTATCTAACACCGTTCACCACAACAGATGGGTACGAGTGGAAGTATATGTTCTCTCTATCACCAGAACGTGTGGTCGACTTCCTATCATCTAACTATATTCCTGTTCTAGTTTCCGATAAAGACCCTGCACAAGCAGGTCCATTCGAAGATCTTCTCATCGAAGTTCAGAACACTGCAATTCCAAGACAACTAGTATCTGTTGAAGTTGTCGATGGTGGTAGTGGATATACCGATGGAACTTTACAAGTGACCGTTGATGGTAATGGTACAAGTGCCGCATGTACTGCAACTGTATTAGGTGGTAAGGTAGTTAAGGTCGCTATGGATAACCGTGGACAAGATTACACCCACGCAAGTGTCACTGTTGATGGTATAGGGTCTGGGTGCGTATTGAGAGCAATCCTTTCCGACCATAATGGTCTGGGTAAAGATCAGACAAATGATTTCAAAACAAGTTCAATAATGTTCACTATTAAACCAAATGGAATTGAAGATAACACCTTCATCGTAGAGAACACTTTCCGTCAAATGGGTCTATTGAAAGACATTGACAACACTGACGGAACACCTTTCTTAGGAACCAAATTAAAAGTTTTACCTTATGTCAGACTTACATCCGCATCTGGATTTACTGCTGGTAATCAGATTACCGGAACTAATTCCGAAGCACTAGCACACATCGATGAATCTGTGAACAACAACGTCTACTTCCATCAAAATGAGTCAACAGGATTCGGTGACTTTGAAGTCGGTGAGACTGTTACCGAGATAGGTGGAGACGCAACGGGAGTTGTTTCATTAGTGTATGCCGACAATGGTGTAGATCGGTTCTCTGGCGAAGTACTATATATTGAGAACAGACACAGAATACGACGTGACGCAGAACAACAAGAAGACATTAAGATAGTAATCACCGTTTAGGATTAATCATGGCAGATTTTACAAATAAGACGTTCAAAGAAACTTACCGAGATTTTTATAATCCTGAAGATAGTTATCATCGTGTATTATTCAACTCAGGTAGAGCACTACAAGCACGTGAGTTAATCGAATCACAGACAATTATCCAAGAGGAGATTGCACGATTCGGTCGTAACATCTTCAAAGAAGGTGCACTAGTCAATCCAGGTGGTGCTACTGTAAACAATAAATTGGAATACATTCGACTAGATGCAACTAGTATTATTGACCCTACCTTGGTAGGTGAGACATTAACTAATGGCACTATTGAATTCAAAGTAATTGAAGCACTCGAATCTACTGCAACTGATCCGGCTACACTTTACGTACAGTACACCGATACATCTGGTATAACTTATACCGAGAAGGCACCTCGTGTTTCTTCGTTGGATACTCTAACTCGTCCAGATACAACTACTCTTACTGTTGCTGATGACAGTGCAGATCCTATCCCAGCATCTGGTCGTGGAACCAAAGCATACTTTGCAGCTGGTGATTTCTTTGTACAGAATCATTTCGTTTATATGGAAGGTGGTAGTTCTTTTATCGACAAGTACAGTTCACTACCAACCACAGATATTGGTTTCCGTATTGAAGAAGCAATAATCACCGAAGGTGATGATGTTGATTTATATGATAACCAAGGTGATGTGCCAGACACTACTGCACCAGGTGCACATAGATACCAGATTAAGTTAGTACCTACTACACGTGACCAAGTAGAAGTTGAAGAGAACTTTGTTTTTGTTGCACGTGTTGTTGACGGTATCATTACTCGTGAAGTCAGTACCTTTGATGCATACAACCGAATCAATGACCTTCTTGCACAACGCACAAAGGAAGAGTCTGGTAACTACGTAGTAGAACAGTTCAAGGCAATCTTTGAAGAGAAAGATGCCACCAACTTGAACCTAGACGTTACTGAAGGTATCGCATACGTAGATGGTTACCGACTAGAGATTGGTACAACGGACATCAATGTACCGAAGGCAAGAGACCTTATTATAAAAACAAACGAACCTGTCCCTGCCGCATATGGTAACTATGTCTATATCGATGAAGCATTGACCGAAGGGTTTGGTCGTCTTGATACATTTGGAAACCAAAGACTAAAAAACTCTGCCGGTAATTTCATCGGTTATTGTAACGTGCGTGGTGTTCAACAAGATTCCGTTGGTACTCGACTATACATCTTCAACATCCGTATGGATCCTATACCGCCGGGTGGTTCTGGTTACTACAGTTTCTCTGACGTAGACAAGATGGTAGATAACATCCCAGGCAGTGGTCAACCAGAAATAAAGTTGGTAGACAGTGTAATTCACGAAGCATCAAATAATAACTTGTTATTTCCTTTACCTAGAACTAGTCCTTCTAAAGACCCTATCACTGCTAACTACACTATCCAACGATATACTAGACAAACAGCAGATGTTAGTGGTGAGATTAGTCTTTCTGGTATTGAAACTAACCAATGGATAATATGTGAAACAGAGGGCCCTATTTTATCAGTAACCCCAAATATGTCGGGTACTTATACGGGACTAACTTCTGGTCAAGAGTATGACATTGCATACTACGTAGAACTCAGTAATGTACAACGACGATCCAAACTGATTGCAACTGGAGTTAAAACTCAAACCATTCCCACCGTAGACTGGCAAGCACGTCCAGTATTCACTGGAGAAGTTGATGGTATTGCTCTACAATCGGTCAAGTTCAGAGATGATGTTAATACCGCTTGGTCAGCCGCAGAAGACATTACTCACCAGTTCACCCTAGATGGTGGTCAACGTGATAACTTCTATGACCAGATAGTTGCATACGTTAAGCCAGGGTATGTTATACCGAACGGTGGTGATTCTGAGATTCAGGTAACCTATACTTATTACGACCATCAAGATGACGGTGTTTTCTTCACCGCAAGTTCTTATTTGGACGACACTTACGAAAGTATCCCAGACTACACCACCGCAACAGGTCAAGTAATCTCTATGCGTGACGTTTTGGACTTCCGTCCTTCTCGTGCATTTACCTACCTAGGTGAGTTTGATGTTAGGGCCGAACTACCACAGAATGCCTCGGCAATCACAATTAACAATATACAGTACTACCTACCACGTATCGACATTCTAGTTGCCAACGCAACAGACAGTCGTGGTGACATCGGGTTCGGTGAACTACAGGTGATTCAAGGTGAGTCCAATGTAATCCCACGTGAACCAGAGATTCCTACAGGTTCAATGGCACTGTACAAGTTCCGATTGAATCCATACACATTTGGTACTGCCGACCTTACTAGCACATTCATTCCAAACAAACGATTCACAATGAAAGATATCGGTAAGTTGGAACAACGTGTAACAGACCTATTCGAACTAACTACTTTGAGTCTGTTAGAGTCCAACACTAACGCATTGACTGTACTAGACGGTTCGGGCAATGCACGTACTAAAGCGGGATTCATTGCGGACAACTTTAGTTCGTTTACCTTCTCAGATATCAACAATAATAACTATCGTGCGTCTATCGACCCACAGGGATTGTTGAAACCATCCTTCCGTGAGAACTCAGTTCGTCTTTCTTATAGTACGGACAATGTCGACGCGGTTGTGAAGCATGGTGACCTAGTAACTCTACCTTACACAGATGTCAATCTAGTATCGCAACTACTTGCTACAGATACAATGAACGTAAACCCATTCGCAGTATTGACTCAAACCGGACATATGGAACTATCCCCATCTTCGGATGAGTGGGTTGAGACTCGAACCCTACCACCTGTTATGCAGACCACAGTACGTCGATTAGAAAACTTCGAAGCCGACCTATGGGTTAATTCAAGTGAAGGTCGAGGGTTTAGTAATATCGGTAATTCAGGACTCTTCACTACAATACCAAGAGACGTGTCGTTCAGAGATACAACTCGAAGCATTCAAGACTTCATCGGTGAACAAGTTGCAGATGTAGATATTGTTCCGTTCATGCGTTCTCGTAGAATCCACTTCACTGCCAAGGGTCTTCGTCCTAACACTAAGATGTTCGCATTCTTCGGTAATAAAGACGTGAGTTCATGGGTGCGACAAGAGACAACTGCTTCAAGATTCTCGGACGATCCTACAGAGTTTGGTAGTCAGTATGCAAATGAACCAGAATATCCATCTGCTCTGGGTGGAAAGTCTCCACTACAGACAGATGCAAACGGTGAATTGATTGGTAGTTTTTTCTTACCTAACACACCGTCTATCAACTTTAGAACTGGTACCCATGAGTTTAAACTTCTTGATGTAAGTCTCAATGACGAAGACGAAGCAACAGTTACAACTCGTGCGGCATACACATCAACAGGTTCTATCGAGAGTGTACAGAGAACTGTACGCAGTACTCGTATAGTGGGTAGACGTGCTGGTCGTCAAGACCCTCTCGCACAGACATTCTTCGTTGACCAGATAGAGAACCCTAACGGTCTATTCATAACTAAAGCAAGAATCTTCTTGTCGACCAAAGATGATAACATTCCTCTACAGGTTCAGATTCGTCCAGTAGAGAATGGTATACCAACTACACGCATCGTGCCTGGCGCAGTCAAGTTTATTGACCCTGCTGACATTGCGATTGCGACTAATCCCGAAACAATTGAAGATGTACAAGGTTCTCCAACAATAGTTGAATTTGATGAACCAATTTACTTGACAAGTGGTGAAGAATACTGTATAGTATTACTTGCAGAGTCAGTGGGATATAATGCTTATATTGCTGAAACTTATCAAAACGTTTTCGGTTCACGAGAAGATAGAGTTACAAGACAACCTACTTTAGGTTCTCTGTTCCTATCACAAAATGGTTTCACATGGACTCCAGACCAGACTAAAGATCTAATGTTTGAATTAGACCGTGCTGACTTTGATGCATCTGGTGACCTTGTTCTTGATAATGCACCACTACCAAAGGTTACTCTTGGTTCTAATCCTATCGATACTACTCAAGGATCTTCGATTGTTAAGATCTACCAAGAAGGTCACGGATTCAGTTACAACGATACAGTATCTATTTCTGACGTACCCAATGCAATTGGTGGAGTTCCATCAACCGACTTCGTGGGAACATTCCTAGTATCTAACCCAACATGGGATGGATACAACATCAATGTGGCCACTACCGCAACATCTTCCGCTCAAGGTGGTGGTGATGATGTTACTGCGTCTCAACAAGTTTACTACGATGAGTTCGTGCCACAGATACAAACTGTGACACCAAACTCAACAACCATATCTGCTAAGTTGTTTAGTCCTTCTGTTACATCTTATGGTGATATTCGTTCGACCAATCAGTTTGGTTACGGCTTGCCTGATGATTTAAATGATGCGAAACCCGTATTCTTAAATGACTACAACACCAACACATTACCGAGCGTTGTGGCATCGTCGGATAATGCTGGTGGTTCAGAGACCATGAAGTTCAATCTTCAGATGACGACAAATGATACTAAAGTTTCTCCAGTCATTGACCTACAGAGGGTCTCTGTTCTTGCATTAGAAAATGTCATTGACTATAATGTTTATAACGAGACGACGAATACACCTGACTATAACACATTTAGGTACGCAGCACAACACATAACTGTACCAGTGACCGTCGACGAATCGTCTGTTGGACTGAAAGTTATCTTTACTGCAAACCGTCCATCTCCTTCTGACTTTGAAGTGTACGTGAGAGTTGCAGCAGATGAAGATGCTTTGGCTGCTACTGACGGCACAGATGATAATAACTTCATATCAGAGTGGGTACAAACTACCATAGACAAAGAACTTCCTTCGGATGAGAATCCTTTGACATACCGTGACTATGAGTACACTATTGATACCGATCAGTTTACCGCATTCCAAGTGAAGATTGTGATGCACTCAAGTAACTCGTCTAAGTCTCCGGTAATTAGAGACCTACGTGCAATTGCACTGGTAACATAATGAATACCCATCAAAGAGTAGAAGGTCACAGTAATTTGGTAAGGGATAGACGCACAGGCGCTATCCTAAATACCAACAAGACAGAAATAGAAAGGTCAAGAAAACTTAGAACAGTTCAACAGGAAAAAGAACAACACATCATACGTCTAACCAATGAGGTAGACACATTGAGAGATGATGTTACACAAATAAAAGAATTGCTTTTTCGTTTATTAGAGGATAAGAAATGAGCACAGGTACTATACAAACAGTCAATCTCGCAGATAATATCAATGCGGCATTCGATAAATTAAACGAAAACTTTGCTCTTGTTAAGACTGGGGTCTTTAATAGTGTAGATTCAAATTCGGTTACGAATATCGTCAACAATATTCTTGATTCGGATTATTTTCTTACAGTCATCAACCAAGAATATCTACAACAATTTACCATAGACGTTAACGTAGATTTAACCGATCTTGAAAATGCTGTTGCTGCTAACGCGGCTTCCTTGTTGACATTACATGCAAGTATCACTCAGACCGATAGTGGAATCACTGTTCTCGCAACTCAACAGGCGTCAACTCAAGCGCAACTCGAAGGTCTTGTTCTAGGTGGTATTGATTCGGACTTACTTGCAGATGCTATTGCGAATGCGAACACTACTTTAATCTCACGCATTGATGCGACAGATAGTAGTATTAGCGTTTTTGGGGGAAGAATCGATAGTGTGAGTGCGGATCTACTTCTTTTAGATTCTGCGACCAATGACCGAATCGATTTACAGACTAGTGCCGTAAGTGCATTGACCTCTACTGTGAATGCAAACACTAGTGGTTTGAGCGCAGTTGTGGCAGACGTTACTGCTCTAGAACTTTCCCTCGATCAAGTTATAACTGATGGCATAACCCTTACTCCAGAACAAATTACCGCTGCACTTGGGGGTGCGACCGAAGAGTTGACACTCCGTATGAATGCGGACAGTGATAGGTTGGTATTGGAAGCTGGTAAAATAGTAAACCTAGACACCTTGGTTAGGGCGAATGATTCTGATACAGGTGCCCTAATCACCGCAGAAGGTAGCGCAAGATCAGCTCTAACTTCTCGTGTGGAAGTCAATGAAGGAAATATCTCGACTGTACAGGGAGATATTACTATTCTTGAAGGTAAAATAGATACTGTAGACTCCGCAGGCAATCCAACTACATTCCTTGCTCAAGCTACAGAATCCCTACAGACAGAAGTCTCACGAGTAGAAGGATTAATAACAACAAATGCATCTTGGGGTATAGACCTAGTTGCTGGAACTGAAGCAAACCCACACATTGCTGGTATCAAGTTCGGTAATGACGGTGCAACCGCAGAGTTTGCATTGACCGCAGACACCTTCAAGATTGTAAATGCTTCTGATAATGAAATCCAACCATTCACGGTTTCTGGTAATGACGTGTTACTTTCTAACGCGACAGTTACAGGACAACTAGATATAGGTACAGGTCAAACTGGTGCTCGAATGGAATTAACAAATGACGCCACTAAGATATTTGATAGTTCTGGACAACTACGTGTACAGCTAGGGAACTTGGCAGGACTATGAGTCACGGACTATACATAAGTGACGGTATCAACGGAGGAGTTATAACTAACTCCGATGTCATATTCAATGAAGAGTATGATTTTGAACTTACTAGTCAATCTATTGGAGGAAATTCTTCTATTAATATCCAAACAGAAGGTGCTGGAAATTCAGCATTGATTGGAATAGACTTAACAACTTCGAGTGAAAATATAGAGATCACTCGAAATTCTTCTAATGACACTTTGACAATCACCAATACGAATAATGGAAATGCGGTATTTTCCGCAAAACTTTTTAGGTTTCAGTAATGTCAGATTATGGTCTTACAGTTTATAATGCTAACAACGGATTAATGTTTGATTCTCGTAGAAAGATGAACAGTTACGTTGTTAGTGAAATAGGAACTGGAACTGGCCCTAGTGTAACGACAAATGGTCCATTTTCTACTAGTGATGCGGATTTCGTTTTTATTAAGATACCTGATGGTCAGATAAATGCCTTCAATGATCAAGTTATTTTTTATAACCAAATATCTAAAAAGTTTAATAAACGTCAGATGACCAATACTTCTTCGGGAGGACAGTGGACTACTACTTTTGGTCCTGCTACTGAAGCTACACTGGATTATTTTACGGTAAAACATTCGAGTAAAGTTTCATCCTCAGATGATTATGGTCTAGTGGTTTTCAATGCAGATAATACCAAACAGTTTGATAGTCGTGCCATACAACTAGGACACCATTTTAAAATAAATACATATCATGAACCAAGAAGTGTGGACGCATGGTCTACTACAAATGGTGGAGTTAGTTTAGGTTCATCTTCAGACTACTGGGAAATATCTAACTGGACGAGTGGTTTAGCCGGCACCTTCGAAGGTGATACTGACATAGTTGGTATTTGGTTTGCTGGTGGACCTTATGCTATTGGTTATTATAGTGTTGGTAATAATACTGGTACTGAAGGACAGACTTCCGCAACAAGTGATGAAAGATGGGCAACCAGTATCACCGGAATGATACTTTCAGCAGAATTAACATAAAGAGAAGATAAATGATTTATTATATTGCTTTCATTAGAAATAATGAAATAGAAGTTCTGAAATTAGCATCTGGTAATAATGAACCAGAAGGATTACGTGAAGACGGTTCTGAAGTGGTTCATATTGATTTTGCTATAGATAATAGAAATGACTTCATTATGACTCACTATTGGGACGACGAGTGGAAAGAAAGGGAAGTATCTCCCAACAAACATTCCAAGTGGGTGAACGATCAGTGGGAATGGTCATGGGACGATCTCATTCAAGAGATAAGAGAAATTCGTAATCTATTGCTTCAGAGTAGTGACTGGACTCAAATGCCAGACTCTCCGTTATCAGAAGATGATAAGTTGGACTGGCAAATATATCGTGAGGAACTAAGAAGTCTATCTTTTGTCCAAGACAATATATCTAATGTAAAAGATGTTGATTGGCCAAAAGAACCAAAATAATTACTTGCTATTTTCTAGATAATAGTGTATAATAGTGAATGTTGCATACACTATAAACACATTCTAAAAAATGACTCAAAAAATGTGCTTAGACTTTGTTTATGCACATTTTTTTTATTATAAATAAATGATGTTATAAACCTTAAATTTAACTTTAGCTAAAGAGAGACGATATTGTGTCAGCATCTAGTATACCACTAAAAATTAAGAATACTAATGGTGACCTACAGGAACTTACTCCAGCAGAAGAGAACTACCTTGCTGTTAAAGTAGGAGAAGCACTAGCAGAGGCCACTGCTGGTGATATTGGTGACATCAGTTTAACCAACGGTACAAACATCGGTTCATTTGTAGATACCTTCTACAACGAACCAGCGGGTACACACCCGATGTCTGCTATCACAAACACGAGTGTGACTACAACCTTGAGACAGGTTAGTGGTTCCGCAAGTGAGTCTGGTTCTGATTTTGCTCGACCTGTCGGTTATTATGCAGATAACGCAAATCCTGGCTTCTACGAAATGGTAGACGCAGATTTGGATAACCTCACAAACCGTGCATTAAAAAACATTGAGTCTAATGGACTTCAAGGTTCGTTTGTACTACAAGTTACCTCGCCAGGCAGTGAATGGACTAAACATGTCGATAGTGTTTTTTCTAATACATTAGGTGATGGTACAACAATAGATTATCATATTTGGAAGAAGACTGCATCACCTTCTGGTGTTTCAGTAGTTCGTCCAGTTGCAACCGATTATGATGGAAATTCATCATTTAACGGTCTTAAAGAAATGTCAGACGCAGAGATCAAGTACACACTTGGTCAACGTGCTAAATCACTTCGATCAACCGCAGGTGCGATTGGTTCTTACCAGTTGCGTTCATCTGCACAAGGCGCACCAACTTCAGCAGGTACTTGGGTACCTCGTGGTACTGCCGCAAACACTCAACGTACTATTGTTGACGCATCTTATTCTCGTACACGTAACTCTGCTTACACTCGTACTAGGGTTTCTGCATACTCACGTGACCGTGTTTCTACTTACACACGTAACAGTGTAGATACTTTCTCACGTACATTTGTTGGTGAGTACACTGGTGCATACTCACGTGACTTCGTAGGAAACTATTCTCGTGACTATGTAGGTAACTATGCGAGAACTCGCGTTTCATCATATACACGTAATAGACTAACTGCATTTACTGGATACTTTGCCGGTACTTACAACCGTTCACGTGTTTCTACATATGTTCGAAACCGCATCACACCATTTACCGGAACATTCTCACGTACTCGTGCATCTTCGTATACTCGTGGTCGTGTTTCAACTTACTCAGGTACTTACTCACGTACACGTAGTTCTTCTTACTCAGCAGACTACACTCGTACACGCGTATCAACATACACTGGAACTTACGCTGGAACTTATTCTCGTAACCGTGTATCTGCATATGCCGGTACCTATTCACGCAACCGTGTATCTGCTTACGCAGGGACTTATACTCGTACTCGTACTTCAGCATACTCTGCTGATTACACCCGTACTCGTATTACCAATTATACACGTGACCGTGTAACTAACTTTGCAGGCGTTTACTCTCGTGCACGTGTTTCTACTTACACACGCAATCGAGTCACTAACTTTGCCGGTAACTTCGTAGGTAACTATGCTCGTGGATTCGTGGGTGACTACTCACGTGGATTCGTGGGTGATTATTCCCGTGGTTATGCTGGTGATTATGTTGGTAACTACGCTCGCGTTTCTACTCGTACATCTACTCGTACACGTTATTCAGCATATGCTCGTACGTCAACTCGTACTCGCTACTCTGCATATACACGTGACCGTGTCACTAACTTTGCCGGTAACTTCGTAGGCAACTATGCTCGTGACTTCGTTGGTGATTTCGTAGGTAACTATGCACGTAACTTTGCTGGTGACTATGCCGGTGATTACGTAGGTAACTATGCAACCACATTTACTGGCGACTTTGTTGGTAACTATGCTCGTGGATACGCTGGTGACTTCGCTGGTGACTTCGTAGGTGAATATACGCGTGACCGTGTAACTAACTTTGCTGGTGATTTTGTTGGTAACTATGCAACAACGTTCACAGGTGACTTCGTAGGTAACTATGCTCGTGGATACGCTGGTGACTTCGCCGGTAACTATGTTGGAGATTATGCAAGGACTTCAACTCGTACTCGTAACAGTGCATTTAACTATACTCGCACATCAACACGTACATCAACTCGTACACTAGCATATACTCGTACATTGTACTATGCCGGTGATTTCGTAGGTGATTACTCACGTAACCGTGCGTTCTCATATGTTGGAGATTACTCACGCAACCGTGCATTCTCATATGTCGGTAACTATGGACGTACACGTACTGGTAACTATACTGGTAACTATGGTCGTACTCGTGTAACTGACTTTGCTGGTGACTTTACTGGTAACTATGGACGTACTCGTGCCGCATCTTATGTTGGTAACTATGCTCGTACATCAACTCGTACACGTAATGCAACATACACTGGTAACTATGGTCGTACTCGTGCGGCATCTTATGTGGGTAACTATGGACGTACTCGTGCAACCAATTATACCGGCGACTTCGTAGGAAACTATTCACGTAGTTACACTGGTGATTACTCACGTGCATACGGTGGTGATTATTCTAGTCTACAATACTTTACCGGAAACTTCGTGGGTGACTTTACTAGAAATCTTACATCAACTCGAACTTCTACTAGAACAAGTGTTGGTGGTGGCGCATCATACACCTCAGCATCAATGTTCGTTAACTGGCCCCATACATATTGGAGAGTGGGACCACCATCTGGTGGTGAACCATCTGAGGCAAAACTTTTCTGGAATGGGGTTGTTGTGAAAATATGGTTTAATCCCAATATTACGACTTTGACTGGTATTGATGGTAATACTTACTATAGGGGTGCTTATAATAACACATCTGGAAACTGGGTTTACTACAAGATATCTCGTACAAGAACCACTGCATCATCTAACTATACTGGCGACTTTGTTGGTAACTTTGTTACTGCCATGGCGTATACGACAACTCGTGCAACCAACTATGCTCGTACAAACTACTACTCAGGTGCATACGCACGTAACTTTACACGTAACCGTTCATCTGCATATGCAAGAACTCGTGCAACCAACTACACTGGTGATTTCGTAGGTGATTACTCTCGTACACGTGCAGCATCTTATGTTGGAGATTACTCACGTAACCGTGCTGCATCTTATGCCGGTGATTTCGTAGGTGATTACTCTCGTACACGTGCAGCATCTTATGTTGGAGATTACTCACGTAACCGTGTAACCAACTTCACAGGTGACTTTGCTGGAGATTACTCACGTAACCGTGCGTTCTCATATGCTGGAGATTACTCTCGTACACGTACTGGTGCTTACACTGGTAACTATGGTCGTACACGTACTGGTGCTTACACTGGTAACTACGCAAGAACTAGTACTCGTACTCGTACTGAGACTGGTTACTACACTCGTACTGGTTACTATGCTGGTGATTACGTAGGTGACTATGGTCGGACTCTAGCATACGCTGGTGACTATGTAGGTAACTACGCAAGAACTAGTACTCGTACTTCAACACGTACTCGTTACTCTGCTTACGCACGTACTCGTATCACTAACTATGTTGGTGACTTTACTCGTAACCGTGTAACTAACTTTGCAGGCAACTTTGTCGGTAACTACGCAAGAACTTCTACCGCAACGTCTACTCGCGTTCGTTATTCTGCATATGCTCGTACTCGTATCACTAACTACATTGGTGACTTTACGCGTACTTCAACACGTACTTCGACTCGTAACCGTGGTTCTTCTTACGCACGTACACGTGTGACTAACTACATTGGTGACTTCACAAGAGATAGAGTAACTGACTTTGCTGGAAACTTCGTGGGTAACTACTCACGTGGATATGCCGGAGACTTTGTTGGTAACTATACTCGTGGATACGCTGGTGACTTTGCTGGTGACTTTACTGGTGAGTATACTCGTACATCAGCTCGTACTCGTTACTCTGCATATGTAAGGACTCGTGTTTCGGTTTACACACGTAACCGTTCATCCGCATACACTCGTGATCGTGTAACTGACTTTGCTGGTGACTTTACTGGTAACTATGCAAGAACATTTGCTGGTGACTATGCTCGTAACTATGCTGGCAACTTCATTGGTGATTTCGTTGGTGATTTCGCTGGTAACTATGTCGGTAACTACACTAGACAGTTCGGTGGTAACTATGTTGGTAACTATGCCCGTAACTACGTAGGTGAATATGCTGGTACATATAGTCGTGGATTCGCTGGTGAGTACACAGGAACTTACACTGGTGTCTACTCGAACACGTTCGGTGGTAACTATGTTGGTAACTATGCACGTAACTTCGCAGGCGAATACACTGGTACTTACTCTAACACATTCACAGGTAACTACTCACGTGATTTCTCCGGTCAGTACACTCGTGACTTTGCTGGTGACTTCGTAGGTGACTATGCAAGAACGTTTGCTGGTGAATACACTGGTACATATGCTCGTGACTTCGTCGGTGACTTCGTAGGTAACTACTCTCGTGACTTCGTAGGCAACTACTCTCGTGTAAGGGTTTCTGCTTACTCAAGAATCCGTAGTTCTGCATACTCTGGTACTTACTCACGTGATCGTGTATCTACATACGTAGGTGACTTCACTGGTAACTACACACGTGAATTTACAGGTGATTACTCACGCAACTTCGGTGGCAACTACTCACGATCCTTCCTAGGTAACTATGTTGGTGCAACGATTAGTGACACTCTAGTACATACACCAGAAACTTATACTTTATACTGTAGGGTTGCATAATCCCCCTAAGTATGGTATAATATGAGAACAAGGCGGGTCATTCATTTGACCCGCTTTATCTCAACACTATATACATTATAATTTGAATTGAACTCTCTGGAGATATTAATGAGTCGTAAGCAATGGATGGATAATGCATTCTGGGAAACAGAAGAAAAGAAAGAACTAAACTGTATCCTAGAACTTGAAGATGATGTTGGTAGAGTAACACGCCAACAAATGTTTTTACACCGTCACGATAAGGGTGGTAGTGAGAACGAACTGTTTAACGAAGTTGTTGATGCCCTAGGTGAAGATGCGATTGACAAGGAAACTGTTGACCGTGTTGAACGAAAGGCTGCAGAAGCAGAAGAAGAGAAGGTACGTGATGAGGAACATAACAAAGCACGTAAACTAGAAAAACTCTTCAATTATAAGATGGAAGCGTTCGAAGTCGAAGAGATTAAGAACTCTAAGAACCGTAAGTTAAAGGCAAAATTGCGTCGTGCAAAGTCTAAGATTGAAGTCGATATGTACTCAATTATGATTTTACAAGACCAACTAGAGGCCGAGACTAATGGAAAAGACTAAAGGATTTATAATTGTTGCGTCTAAGAAACGCAACTTTTATTTGTATGCAATCAATCTTGCGGAGTCTATTCGGGACTATTATGAACCTGAAGAAGAATGTAAGATTTGTTTGGTAACAGAAGAAAGATTTCTTGATGATCGTGGTCGTGATGTTGCGGACGATATTTTGTTTTGTGACGACCATTATCGTGCCAAGTTATGGGGGATGGCAAAATCTCCATATGACTTGACGATGTATATTGATGCTGACATGGAATGTGAGCACGAAGATATTATCAAGGTTTGGGATGAGATGAAAGACCATGACGTGGTTTTCTCTGCATTGACAGATGATCGTGATTATATTTACGCAGAAAGAGACTTTGATACGCCAGAAGGTAAATCTAAGTTCACACTATGCGGTGGTGTTTGTTTATATGATATGTCTAAACCAATTGTTCGTGAATTTATGGATGACTGGTGGGACTTAACATTCAGACAGATGAATGATTCTTGGTGGCCGGAAGGGTATGTAGATAGTCTCAAATCTTGGGACCAATTTTCTCTCTGGTGGTTAGTCGAGAAAGAAGAGAAATATAAGGACCTCAAAGTTGGTATCTTTGATGACGACTTGAGGTGGAATTATTACAACGCCCTGAACTGGGCAATCACACAACCTGAAACGGGTCCAGTGATTTTGCGTCACTTCTCGGCAGGGTTAAATAAGGATACTCCAATCGTATGACACAGGTA
>Ga0233444_10000620_pt1 | contig 44829 bp, 38 predicted proteins | sample SI_124_October20_6_FD_182792 | JGI IMG/M metagenome (GOLD analysis project Ga0233444, IMG submission 182792) | Seawater microbial communities from Saanich Inlet, British Columbia, Canada - SI_124_October2016_10_MG | ecosystem: Environmental > Aquatic > Marine > Inlet | place: Canada: British... | reverse complement strand
ATTTATTTTATTAATTACAATTTTATCATGTGATAAGATAGAAAGTCCTTTGCCAGAAGAATTTGGGAAATTTGATTGGAGCCTTTATCCAGGTGATCCATCAAATTATCCTTATGACATATCTAACCCATCAAGTAATTGGGGAGAAAACACCAATACAAAAGGAATATTGCTAGAAGATTATACCGGCCATAAATGCACTAATTGCCCAGCAGCAGCACAAATAGCTAAATCTCTTGAAGACGATTCTATTAAGAATGTTATTGTTGCCTCTATCCATGCCAGTGCAAATGGGGCTTTTCAGCAAACCGATGGTTTATATTTAAATGACTATCGAACAGATGCAGGAGATGAATATGTTAATGAGATGACTGGGTTCCTAGGAAATCCAATGGGAACAATTAATAGAAATAGTCAAGGTCTTTCTGGAAGTGTATGGTATTTAGCTACTGAGTGGGTTAATGGTGTAAATAATGAAATTAACAAACCTCTAATTGCAAATATTCAGTTGAAGAGGAACTATTTCGAATCAACCAATGGATTATTTATTCATACAGAGACTTCATTTTTAAGCCCTGTTTCAGGTGATTTTCATTTAATAATTTACTTAATTAGAAATGACGTTGTATCTGCTCAAAAATTTGATGCCGGAGTAGTAGATACCAACTATCACCATCACTCGGTTTTGTCAGATAATATCAACGGAACTTGGGGTACTCTAATTAATGATGGGGGATTGGCAGATGAAAATACTGTAGTTTACAATGATTTCACTTATGAACTTCGTGACCCTTCTCTATATCCAACATTTAATATCGAAAATCTTTCATTAATTGCTTATTTGTGTGATAGGAATACTTATGAAGTATTACAGGTTATCAAATCTGATATTTAAACTTTAGCTCAAGCCTCTCATTATTCCTTTCGTTGAGTTTCTTATAAATTCTAAAACAACTTCTTTTTCATCTGAAACAGGAACTTCTAATTCTGCTACTCTTAATGCCGTAGTCATATTACTATTCTGAACGTAGATTACTCTATAAATATCTTCAATATTAATAATCTGTTGGTCGTTGAATCCTCGTCTTCTTAAGCCAATAGTATTTACTCCAATATAGGAAAGTGGCTCTCTTGCAGCCTTTACATACGGAGGTACATTTTTACGAACCAAAGAACCTCCTGCTATAAATGAATGTTCTCCTATACTTACAAATTGCTGAATTGCGGCAGTTCCTTCAATTATCACCCAATTACCAACAAAAACATGACCTGCTAACTGCACTAAATTGGCTATTACCACATTATTTCCTATAATGCAATCATGTGCCACATGTACGTATGACATTAGCAAACAATTACTACCAACTATGGTTGTTTTCTTATCTGAAGTCCCCTTATGAATTGTAACATATTCACGAATAGTAGTATTATCTCCTATTACGGTAGTAGCATATTCACCATTGTATTTTAAGTCTTGTGATTCCGCAGAAATTATAGCTCCAGGAAAAATTTTACAATTATTTCCTATTCTAGCACCATCCATAATAACTGCATTTGATGCAATCCAGCAGTTATCTCCTATTACCACATCTTCGTAAACCGTTGCAAAAGGCTCAATTATTACATTATTTCCAATTTTTGCTTTTGGATGAATGTTTGTTAACATATGATTTGTCATTGATTTGAAATTTAAAAAAAAGAAATTATAAACTTATTCTTCAGTTCTGTCCTTAGCAACATGAGCCAGCATTTCTGCTTCAATACATACTTCTCCATTTACATAGCCCTTTCCGCCCATATGTACCAAACCTCTTCTAATTGGAGACAGTAACTTTAATTCAAAAACTACAGTATCTCCAGGTATAACTTTTCTTTTAAACTTTACATTGTCAATTTTCATAAAGTAGGTAGTGTAAAGATGTGGATCTTCAACCTTACTAAGAGAAAATATACCACCAGTTTGAGCCATTGCTTCAATTTGTAAAACTCCAGGCATTACTGGGTTCTTAGGGAAATGACCCATGAAATAATTTTCATTCATAGTAACATTCTTTACACCAATAATTCCATCATCACTAATTTCCATGATTTTATCTATTAGTAAAAATGGATACCTGTGAGGCAGCATTTTTTCAATCTCTACAATGTCATAAAGTGGCTTTTTAGTTAAGTCAAATTGTTTAGGTAGTTTTTCTTGGTCTTTCATGGCTTTTTTAAGTATTTGAGCAAATGAGATGTTTAATTTATGGCCCGGTTTTTTGGTGATTATATGACCTCTTATTGGCATTCCAATTAAAGCTAAATCTCCAATAACGTCTAATAATTTATGCCTTGCGGGTTCGTTGTAAAACTGCATTTCACAATTGTTTAATATATTTCCATTAATTTGAATGTCAGAACTATCTTTACCCAAAAGATGGGCTAATTTTTTTATCTCTGAGAGTTTAGTGTCTTCTCTATCAACTACAACAATGGCATTCTCTAATCCTCCCCCTTTTATAAGATTTGCCTTTGACAATTTCTCTAGTTCTGTTAGAAAAACGAATGTTTTACAAGGTGCTATTTCTGTTGAATAATCTTTTAAGTCTCTAATTTCAGCATATTGGGTTCCTAGTGCAAGATTCTGATAATCTAAAACTACAGAAATGATAAAATTATTTGCAGGAACAAATAGAATTTCAGAACCTGAATCTGTGTCAGTATAATGAATTGGGGTTGGAAGGTCAATATATTTTAAAGCTGCATCTTGAACTTCAAGTCCTGCTTTTTGAATCTCCTCAACAAAATACTTTGCACTACCATCCAAAATTGGGACTTCAGAGCTGTCCATTTTAACTAATACATTATTAACTCCTAGTGCATATAATGCAGACATTAAATGCTCAACAGTGACTATTTTAACATTGTCTTTTTCTAGAGTAGTACTCCTTTGAGTATCGGTAACCAAGTTAATATCTGCTGGCAAAATAGGTTGGTTTTCTAAATCTATTCTTTGGAACTTTACCCCATGATTTATTTTAGCAGGCTCAATGACCATATGTACATCTTTACCTGTATGAAGTCCAACTCCAGTAAACTCAATTGAGCTATTTAATGTTTTTTGATTATCTGACACTTATAGATTATTAATTTCTTTAACTAAATCCTCAACTTGTTTTTTTAGTTCTGGGAAGTTTTTAAATAAAACATAACTTCTTTTAAAGTCATTGGAAGAAAAAGCTGGTGTTCCTTGAAGAACGGTATTTTCTTTGAGAATTGATTTAGTAATACCACTTTGGGCTGCGATCTTGGTACCTTTGGAAATTTTTAAATGACCTGCGATTCCAACTTGACCGCCAATCATGACATTGTCATCGATTTTAGAAGAACCTGAAATACCAGTCTGAGCAGCAATAACAGTGTTTTCTCCAACTTCCACATTATGGGCAATTTGTACAAGATTGTCAATTTTAACCCCTTTTCGAATAATGGTAGACCCTATAGTAGCTCTATCAATAACAGTATTTGACCCTATTTCTACATGATCTTCAATTATGACATTTCCTATTTGAATTATTTTCTGGTATTGATTTTCTTTGTTTGGAGCAAATCCAAAACCGTCGGAACCAATTACAGCACCAGAATGAAATACACAATTATTTCCTATTTGTGATTTATCATAAAATTTAACCCCGGAATAAATTTTAGTATTTTCTCCTATTTTACATCCTTTACCAAAATGACAATTCGAAGATATCTGAACATTATTTCCTATTACTACATCTTCACCAATATAAGTGAAAGGCCCAATATATGCAGACTTGCCAATTTTTGCAGTTTTATGAATAAATACTGGTTCTTCAATTCCTGATTTAGGAGTATCGATATTTTCGTAAAAGTTTAACAATTGCGCTAAACTTTCATATGCGTTGTCTACTTTTATTAGAGTTAAGGTAGAAGGAATGGGTTTTGACGGGGTAAAATCAGAGTTTACAAGTGCTATACTGGCTTTGGTATTATAAATAAAAGATTCGTATTTAGGATTGGCTAAAAAGGTTAAAGAGAAAGGTTGCGCATCTTCAATCTTAGAAAAAAAATTAACCTCAACATTATCATCCCCTTCAATATCTCCATTTACTAAGTCTGCTATTTGTTGAGAATTAAACTTCATTAAGAGTTAAAATTAAGCATTATGATTAGATTCTCACAATAAATCAAAAGTAAGGTGCAAATAAATAGTACTTTTTAACTGGTTTTGCTAAAGCGCTGATATTTAAATTATCGGATGCTTGGGTAATATCTTTTAAGGAACCATCATTGAATAAGATTTTTATTTCATCTTTTCTTGGGTCGTAGGCATTGTTTTCCATTTCTTTTTGATAAACAAAATAGTTTATTTCCTCCTTATTAAAACCAAGATTTCTTTGATGAATAGATTTACAATTTTCTACTTCTTCTACTGAAAATTTTTGAGCACTTATTTTCACTTTTGGCAGTTTCCTTTCAATCATCATTTTACTTAAAATAGATAAGATTTTATCTTGACTATCAACCCAAACCTTCACACATGTAAAAACATCGTAATCATCTACTTTAGAAAAAGAACTTAAGAAATCGATTTGAGAAATATTTTCAGATGTGATTTTTTGACTTAGTAGTATTTTAAGGCTTGGGACAACAAATAATTTTGATCCAGAAAGTAAAATCTCTCTAGCTCTTTCTAATATTTTAGCCAAAAGAAATTCTGCTGAAAGCACAGTTTTATGTAAATAAACTTGCCAATACATTAACCTTCTTGCTACAATAAATTTTTCTATTGAATAAATACCCTTTTCTTTAATTACAATTTCATCGTTTACAATGGAGAACATTTTAATAATTCTCTGATTACTAACCACCCCCTCAGAAACACCTGTAAAAAAACTATCTCGTTTCAAGTAATCTAATCTATCCATGTCTAATTGTGAAGAAACAAGATGGTGTAAAAACTTTTTAGGGTATCTATTGTCAAATATTTCAATTGCCATATCTAAAGCGCCATCCAGCTCTTTATTTAAAGAGTCCATAAATAAACTAGAAATATTTTCATGGTTAATTCCCTCCACAAAACTATGCTCCAAAGCATGGGAGAATGGTCCATGGCCAATATCGTGTAATAAAATAGCAAGTGTTACAGAAGTACGTTCTTCCTCAGAAATAGAAAATCCATTTTCTTGTAAGGTATGAATGGCTTGTCCCATAAGATGTGCAGCACCAATAGCATGGTGAAATCTTGTATGATGAGCCCCTGGATAAACTAAATAAGTTAACCCAAGCTGTTTGATTCGTGAAAGCCTTTGAAAAAAAGGGTGATCAACAATATTCAATAAAATTCCTTCATTTAGTGTAATAAAACCGTAAACTGGATCGTTTAATATTTTACTTACTTGATTTTTTCGCATATTGATCATAAGTTTAAAACAAATCTAATTAAATCATTAAATAAGTGGCAAGAATACTTTGGGCAGACGACGAAATTGATAGTTTAAAGGCTCATCTTATTTTTTTAGAAAATAAGGGGCATAATATATCACCTGTGAACTCAGGAAATGAAGCGGTTGAAGAGTTTAAAAAAAATAGCTTTGATTTAGTTTTTTTGGATGAAAATATGCCAGGAATGAGTGGGCTAAAAGCGCTAGAGGAAATAAAAATATGGAATCCTAATACACCAGTTGTAATGATTACTAAAAGTGAGGAGGAGATGATTATGGAGGAAGCGATAGGCAAACAAATATCTGATTACTTAATAAAGCCTGTTAATCCCAATCAAATACTGATGGTAATTAAAAAATTATTGGATGGCAAAAGACTTATAAGTGAAACCAATACTTTATCCTATCAACAAAATTTTAGAGGAATTAGCAATGACTTGAACAATTCTATGGATTTAAATGAATGGATAACTCTGTTTAAAAAATTAAATTTTTGGGAACTTCAACTTGAAATGTCAGATGAAAACATGTATGAGATATTTGACATGCAGAAGGAAGAAGCTAACCAATTGTTCAGTAAATACATTGATAAAAACTATATTGATTCATTAAATGACAAGGAACATACTACAAGTCACAATCTTTTAAAAAAAGAACTTTTTCCAAAATTAAATAACGAATCTTATTTTTTAGTTGTCATAGATAATTTAAGGTATGACCAATGGTTAATAATTAAGCCTGTAATTGAAGAGTTATTTGATATAGAAAAAGAAGAGATATACTGTAGTATTCTTCCAACAACTACTCAATACGCAAGAAACTCTTTGTTTTCAGGACTTATGCCTCTAGAAATTAAAAATAAATTTCCAGACAAATGGGTAGATGAAGATGAAAATGAAGGTAAAAACTTACACGAAGAGTTTTTCTTAAATGAAAACCTAAAAAGGAATTCTATTGGTGGAAAATTCTCTTATAATAAAATAACCAACCTAAGTAAGGGGAAAAAACTATTAAGTAATTTTAATAATTTGCTGCAAAATAATTTAAATACCATAGTCTATAATTTTGTAGATACACTATCTCATGCAAGAACTGAAATGGAGGTTATCAAAGAACTTGCCGAAGATGAATCTGCTTATAGATCCTTAACCCTAAGTTGGTTTAAACACTCACCGCTATATGAGATGATGAAAAAAATGAGTGAAAGTTCTTCCAAAGTTTTTTTAACAACAGACCATGGCACAATTAGAGTTAAAAACCCTACAAAAATAATGGGGCCAAAACAAACCAATAGTAATATGAGATATAAGGTTTCTAAAAATCTATCTTATAATAAGAAACATGTTATGGAGAGCTTAAATCCACATGAGATAATGCTACCAAAAAATAACTTAAGTAGTTCATATGTTTTTGCAAAAGAAAATAACTTTTTCGTATACCCAAATAATTACCACCAATTTGCCACTCTATATAATGATACATTCCAGCATGGAGGAATTTCTTTGGAGGAAATGTTAATTCCTTATGTCTTTTTAAGCAGTAAATAATTATTCTTTTTGAAAGTTATTTGCCAAGTCTAAATAATCGTAAATAAATTTAATTTCTTCGTTGCTACAATTTTTACAATATTTATAAGCAAGATTTTTCATGCTAATAATGGTAATTTCATTTTGAGATAAATATTCTTGGACATAAGAGGATATAGCAATTAGAAAACAATCACTGTATTGGATTTCCATTTTTTTAATATTGGAGATGTACGATTTTGGTTGGTGAATAAAGTAATTAAAAAGTGCTGCTTCTAACTCTAACTTCTGGTTAATTTTTAAGCTATTGCAATAAAAAGTTAGTGCGTTAAAATAATATGGGCTTAGTTGCTCTGAACTTATATTCAATGCTTTAATTAATAATTTAAAATTCTCTTCGCTTAGGGTGGTATCAATTTTATAAATTAATTCTAACGAATGTTTTTCTAAAGTTTCAGGACCATTTAAAATTTCTTCATGATTTAATCCATCTATATTGGAATAAATAGATATTTGCTCTTGATTACAACTCAAAAAAAACAATAAGAATACCGTAAAAAAGTATTTCACGTTTTATCTATTTGGTAATTAACTACTATCCTTGCTAAGCATCCAAAAGATACCATTGCTAATAAAAGATGAATTGGTTGAAGTAAGGCTGGTAAATTAAAATCTGCAAGAACTTTACCGACTAAAGCTTCTGCCAATACACATATTGCAAATAAGTAGATTTCAATAAGATTAATTTTTCTAAAAAAAGCATAACTCCCAAGAATAATACTATAAATAACTATGGCTAATGCCAATGTCCTGTGAGAAAGAAATAAGCTGAAATCTTGGAAAATTAATTCGTTTCTTGAACTAGAATCTATCCAATGATCCACAATTTGTCTTACTTGTGTTCCTAAAACAATTTGAAATAAAAAAAATACTAAACCAATGAATGCTATTATTTTTAATTTTTTTGGTATGGCTACAGTGGAATCTGACCAGATAGAAATAATAATAATTTGCCATAATATCATTAAAGCTGCAATTACCATATGAACGGTTAAAACCCAAGGAACAATATTGGTAGCTACTACCATTGAACCCCACCAAGCTTGAAAAAGAGTTAATATAATCAATCCCAAACTTAAAAATATTCTCAATCCTTTTTGGCGCTTGGTAAATAGTGCAAATATGAACCCTATAAAAATAAATATTCCAGCTAGTGCACCAATAAGTCTATTTATATATTCTAACCAAGTATTCCAAACATTAAATGGTTGCTCGTAAAGCAAAGATTTATCTGCTTGAATTAAAATTGCTTTTTCTTCAAGACCAATATTGGACAGAAAAGAAGTAAATTTTTTTATTTTTTTTTCTCTTTTTGTGGAATAAAATAATTGATAATTTTCTGGTAGCTGACTGACATCTGTTGGTGGGATATATTGATCAAAACACTTCGGCCAGTCTGGGCAACCCATGCCAGATTCTGTTATACGAACAATTGATCCAGCTATAATAACTAGATAAATCATAATTAATGTTATCCAATGAAATCTTAAAATCATTTATTTAAAAAATTTATATTCCTTTTTAAACCTTTAAACTTTGTTCTCTTGACAGCAGAACTCTTAAATAAATTTTCAAAAATCTCCTCATCTAACTCATTCCATTCTTTCTTGGTTAAATTAATTAAATCTAATGATGGCTCGAATAAAGGTTCTTTATGGGTGGAGGAGAATCTGTTCCATGGACATACCTCTTGACAAGCATCACATCCAAACATCCAATTGTCCATTTTTCCATTAAATTCATCAGGTATAATTTCGTCTTTCAGCTCAATTGTTAAATAAGAAATACATTTTGAACCATCTACGACATATGGCTTAATTATAGCATCTGTTGGACATGCATCTATACATTTGGTACATGTTCCGCAATAATCTTTTATTGGCAAATCAGTATCTAATTCTAGGTCCAGAATTAATTCTGCTATAAAGAAATAAGACCCCTTTTCCTTATTTATAAGGTTACTATGCTTTCCAATCCATCCTAACCCAGATTTCTCAGCCCATGCCTTATCCATCACTGGAGCTGAATCTACAAATCCTCTAATATTAATATCTCCAAAATTTTCTGTTATAAAATATTGTAACTCTTTAAGTTTTTTTTTAATTACTTTATGATAGTCTGCTCCATAAGCATACATAGATATCTTAGGTGCTTGCTTGTCTTTTTGTTTTTTAGGAGAATAATAATTATATATAAAAGTAATAACAGATTTTGCTCCTGAGACGAGCTTTGTAGGGTCTGTTCTTAAATCAAAATGATTTTCCATGTAAGACATTTTCCCATGAAAATCGTTATTTAACCAACTTTCTAGTTGGCGGGCTTCTTTTTCTAAAAACCCTGCTTTTGAAATACCTACATGAGAAAACCCTAAATCAAAAGCCTTTTCTTTTATTATTTTGGTGCGTTGGCTAGTATTCAAAATATTTCTTGTTGTCCGAGATCGTTTTTGGGTTTATTTAAATGTTTGTATGCCATATCGGTAACCATTCTTCCCCGAGACGTTCTTACCATATAGCCCTGTTGAACAAGAAATGGTTCGTAAACTTCTTCAATAGTTCCCGATTCTTCCCCGACAACTGTTGCTAAAGTATTTATTCCTACTGGACCTCCTTTATATTTATCTATAATAGCAGTTAAAATCTTGTTATCCATTTCATCTAATCCGTGCTTATCAACTTGTAAAGCTGTCAAGGCCATTTGGGTGATTTCATTGGTAATGATTCCGTCTCCTTTAACTTGAGCATAATCTCTAACTCTTCTTAATAATGCATTGGCAATTCTTGGGGTTCCTCTACTTCTACCTGATATTTCTTTTGAAGCATCTTCTTTCAAAGGTATTTGCAATATGCCTGCAGATCGATTTACAATTGCTTGTAATATTTTCTGATCATAATAATGCAATCGACAGTTAATGCCAAATCTAGCTCTTAAAGGAGCTGTTAAAAGTCCACTTCGTGTAGTGGCTCCTATTAAAGTGAATGGATTTAAGTCTATTTGAACAGTTCTTGCGTTCGGGCCGGTATCTAAAACAATATCAATTTTATAGTCTTCCATTGCTGAATATAAATACTCTTCAATTACAGGACTCAACCTATGTATTTCGTCTATAAAAAGAACATCTCCAGTTTCTAAATTGGTAAGTAATCCTGCTAAATCTCCTGGCTTGTCTAAAACAGGGCCTGATGATATTTTAATTCCGACCTCCATTTCATTTGCAATAATTTGGGCAAGTGTAGTTTTACCTAATCCTGGTGGGCCATGAAGCAGAACATGATCGAGACTTTCTTCCCTCATTTTAGCAGCAGAAACAAAGATTCTTAAGTTTTCAACCACTTGGTCTTGTCCCGAAAAATCCTCTAGGTGCTTTGGCCTTAAAGCAATCTCATAGGTCTTATCTGTTTTGCCTTGTTCGTCGGCTCTAAAATCAAACTCTTCTATCATGATGTAAATATAACGATGAATTTGAAGCGATAAAAAAGTGACTATATATTTCTGACAACTTGAACGAAAATCTTAATATTAGTGTAGGTAAAGTTAAGCTATTAGAAAGAACTGAGCGGTCGCTTCTAGTTATTCTAATACCTGAGCCTAATCCTAAACTAAAAAAATTAAATCCTTCATAATTTAAAATCAAGGCAGGTTCTAAAAAAGAATAAATTCCTTTATAACTTTCGTTATTTATTTGGATGGATTTAATTTTACCTAAACCAAAATCTAAAGTTGTTTCAGCAAAAAATATTTTTGAAAGGGTCCATTGTTTTGAAATAAAAAAATTTGATGAGGAAAATGAGAGCAAGGAGGAATCTTTAAAATAGTTATTATTGTTTTGGAGCCAGCAGTAACCAATACCAACTTTAACATTCTCACTAAGTTTAAAATATGGTTTGATCTCTTGGATTTTGAATCGATTAGATTCCAGGTAAAAATTCTTAAGTTCCAACCTAATCCCCATTTCTGGAATTTCACTTGAAAGAAACCCCTCGTCTTTATTCTGTGAAAAAAAACAAAGATTTATTAAGCAAAGAATTGCAATAAAAGAAGTCCGCATACTATAAAGTTACGGACTTAAAAATAAAGTTGGCTATAAAGACTTAATGTTCTTCTTCATTATCGTCTAAAGGAATATTTTGAGGAACAAAATCTTTTTCCTTTCCGGGCTTACTATAATCATAAGGCCACCTATATACAGTTGGTATTTCTCCTACCCAGTTACCATGAACGTGTTCTACTGGTGTTGTCCATTCCAATGAGTTGGCATTCCATGGATTTTGAGAAGCTTTTGGTCCTCTAAAAATACTGTAGAAAAAATTAAAAAAGAAAATAACTTGTGCTAATACTCCAACAGAAGCAAAAATAGATATCAAAATATTTAAATCTAAAAAATGATCAAACATTGGGAAATTGGTGTTTTCATAATATCTTCTTGGCAATCCACCTTCCCCTAGGAAGTGCATTGGAAGAAAAACTCCATACCCACAAACAATGGTTATCCAAAAATGAGCCATTCCCATTCTCATGTTCATCATTCTACCATAAAGTTTTGGGAAATAATGGTAAATACCTGCAAACATTCCTAAAATTGCAGTCATTCCCATAACGATATGAAAATGCCCAACTACAAAATAAGTATCGTGTTGTGAAATATCTAAAGCAGAGTCTGCGAGAATAATACCTGTTACACCACCAGAAATAAATGCCGAAACAGCTCCGATACAAAACAACATTGCCGGTGTCATCATTACATTTCCTCTCCAGATAGTAGTGATAAAGTTAAAAGCTTTTACTGCAGATGGAATAGCAATTAACAAGGTAGTGAATGTAAATACTCCACCAAGAAATGGATTCATTCCAGTTAAAAACATGTGGTGTCCCCACACAATGAATGACAAGAACCCTATTGCTAGCATAGATCCAATCATTGCTCTATATCCAAAGATTGGTTTTCTAGAGCAAGTAGATATAATTTCTGATGTCATTCCCAAAGCAGGAAGTAATATTATATAAACTTCAGGATGTCCAAGAAACCAAAACAAATGCTCATAGAGAATTGGACTTCCACCAGTAGCGTCCAAAGCTCCAGAAGAAGTTACAATATCACTCATGTAAAAACTGGTTCCAAAGCCTCTATCCATTAGTAATAATACAGCGGCAGAAAGCAAAACTGGAAAAGACAATACCCCTAATATTGCAGTAATGAAAAAAGCCCAGATAGTTAATGGAAGTCTGGTCATACTCATACCCTTTGTTCTTAGATTTAAAATCGTGACTATATAATTAATACCACCAAGTAAAGAAGAAGCTATAAATACTGTCATAGAAAGCAACCAAAGAGTCATCCCTAGTCCAGAACCTGGCTGGAATTCTGCTAAAACACTTAATGGAGGGTATACAGTCCATCCAGCCATAGCAGGACCAGTTTCGATAAATAAAGATGAAGCCATTAGTACACTTGAAAGAAAGAATAACCAATAACTAATCATGTTCATTAATCCAGATGCCATATCTCTAGCACCAACTTGCAAAGGAATTAAAAGATTAGAAAATGTTCCAGAAAGACCACCAGTTAGAACAAAGAATACCATAATAGTTCCATGGAGAGTTACCAATCCAAGGTACCAATTACTATCTAATAGACCATCGGGTGCAGCATCAGAACCTAATATAGATTCTAAAATTGGGAATTTGTCATCTGGCCATCCAAGTTTAAGTCTAAACAAAGCTGATAGAGCAATACCAATTGCTCCCATAAAAATTGCTGTAATTAGGTATTGCCTAGCAATCATTTTATGATCCTGAGAAAATATATATTTAGTTATAAAACTTTCTTTATGGTGATGATGCGTATCGTGTGACATATCAATATATTTTAAATAAATTTACAAATCAAAGAGACGCTTGTGCTTTTGTCTTACTCCAATTGACCTCTTGGCCAGAAAAAGTTAAACGTTTTTTGTCTCCATTATTTTCTATCCATTGATTAAATTCTTGTTGTGTTTCAACAATTACTTTTAATTGCATATTTGAGTGACCTGCTCCACATATTTTATTACACATTAGAACATAATCAAATAAAACTCTTTCTTCAGGTTCTCCAATTCTTCTTTTTCTTTCGTTGTGTATAACATTAATATTTTCCCAATGCTTTTGAACATCTGGATTAGCTCTCATTTCTTCAGTAGTTATTGTTGGAGTAAGCGCAAAGCTTGTTTCCATTCCAGGAACAGCATTTATTTGTGCTCTAAAGTGAGGAAACCAAGGGCAATGAATAACATCTTTAGATCTAAATTTAAAGGTATAGGGTTGGTCTTTAACTAAATGAATTTCTTGGACAACAATATCATCATTACTAGATTCATAAGCAGTAGAATTATTGTCTTTTCTGTCAATAGATGCTTCAATTCTATATTTCCTTCTTTTAAGTCTATCAAACTCTTCTTGAAGTTTGTCTACTTTTTTTTCCGGCAATAAATATTCTCCATCTACATTAATATTACTTGAAAGTATTGAATCAATATCATTTACTCTTTGATCAATTTCTACATAGGTGTCTTGAATTGTTTTTCTAGTAATTACGCCCAACGGATTAGATGAAGAAACCATTTTAAAGTCTGCTTTCCCTAATGTATTATCTACTCCCGAATACCTTACAATCCAACCAAATTGGTATGCATAAACCTCAACAACCTCTCCTTTTTCTTGATTGTACATTATCTTGTTCCATGTCATTAAACCATAAATAACTATAAATGCAAGAGCTATTGCAGGAACAATAGTCCATACTGCCTCAAGTTTGTTGTTATGAGGGTAATATAGAGCTTTTCTTTCTTCTCTGTAATAATATTTCCAAGAAAAACCAAAAAGCAAAGAGTTAGTTATGAAAAATACAGGCAATATAATATACCAATTAATCATTAATAATTCATCAATATCTTTTCCATGAGCACTAGCTGCTTGGTAAAGACCAGAATTAGATCCATATTTAGCAATTAACCAAATAATGAATCCAAAAAATGCTGCCATGAAAACCAACATAAGATTCGCCATCAGCAAGTTTTCACTTCTTGATAATTTCTCTTGTGATTTTTCACCTCTAACTTTGGCTGCTAGATCATAAATCTTCATTAATTGCACTAGGGCAACAAAGAAAAGTGCTACAGTAATAATTATAATAAACTTAATTTCCATAATTCTCTAATTAATATTCATGGTGTTTACTTTCTTCAAGAAAAGGATGGTTCTTTAATAACAAAGGAGCTTTTGACAAAGATTTAAGAACGGAATAAACGAATATCCCAAGAAACATCATAAACATCCCAAGTTCTAAAAGACCTAATTCCCATTGGTCAAAAAGTGTTCCTGGCATTACCATATTAAAAACGTCGAACCAGTGACCTATAAAAATCAGCATTCCTATTACAATTAGAAAACCAGCAGATCTTTTGGTATCTCTTGACATGAAAAAAACCATAGGAAAGAAAAAATTAACAATGAAAGTTCCAAAAAATAGAATGTTATAGTTGTTTATTCTTTCTGTAAAATAAATTACTTCTTCTGGAATATTAGAATACCATATAAGCATAAATTGAGAAAACCATAAATAACTCCATAGGAAACTTAGTGCAAACATAAATTTACCTACATCGTGAATATGACTTTCATTAACAAATGGTAGATAGCCACCTTTTCTTAGGTAAAGGGTAATCATCATCACCATTATCATTCCACTTAACCAAATCCCAGAAAAAACATACCATCCAAATAATGTGCTAAACCAATGTGCATCAATAGACATAATAAAATCCCAAGACATAGTTGAAGAGAAGACAGCAAAGAAAACTAGGAACAAAGCAGCTCTTCTATAAATCGTAAAATGAATTTTTGTTCCTCCTATCTCATCTTCTTCTTTAGTTTTCTTTTTAAACCATCTTAAAAACAAAAGAAAAGTTGTGAAATATGCCGCAACTCTAATCCAGAAGAAAGGGATATTTAAATATGCTTTTTTTCCATAAATAATAGGGTCAAAATGGCTTGAATTAGGATCTAAAATATGAGAATCCATCCAAGCATAAATATGGTGGCCACCAAATGTTCCAGCTATAAAAACAATTAGTAGTGCAACCATACCTATTGGCATGGCAGACATAATACCTTCGAAAATTCTAAGTAGAACAACCCCCCACCCAGATTCAGTTGCATAATGTAATGCTAGGTAGAATAAAGCACCCAAAGCAATTCCAAAAAAGAAAAAACCATTTACTAATAAGTTAGACCAAAAACGTCTAAAGCCTTGATCAAAAAAACTTACATCTCCACTATTTGCCATATCTAAAAGCATATCTGCTCCAGATTCATGACTGCCAGTATTTGCATGATCATCCTCGTGAGCTGCATGGGTTACATGAACTAACCACTTAAAAGTTGGGCCGTGGTGACTGTCTTCTTCAGGGTGAGAATGTACTTCTTGATTATGCGCAGTTGCTTCTTTGTGATTACCACTAGAACCATGATTATCAGATTGCATAGAGTCATGAAATTCGAGTTGATAGCCATGCATTTTAGAAATGATGGTTTCTTTAAGTTGGCTTTGAGTTTCTATATCAGCATTTCCGTTGTATAATAATTCTACAGAATGGTCATCTACTTTTTTAGCATAAACAAAATCTTTTTGTTGAAAGAATCCAATGATCAAAAAAACCAAACCAAGAACAGCCGTCCCCAGTGTAACTTTTTTTGCTCTTTCAGAAATTTTATAATCCATTTTATTTAATTTATCAGCTAAATTTATTCTTTAACTACATTTTCAGAAACCAATTCTTCTAAATTCAAATCTCCGTCAAATTGCATGGTTCTAACATACATAGCCACTTTCCATCTTTCGTCTTTATTAAGTTGTGAAGCATGAGGCCCCATTGCGTTCTTTCCATAGGTAATAGTGTGAAAAACTGATCCTGGTTTTCTATCTTTAAGTGTGTTATAAGCAGGTGGAGCAGCAGGATAACCGCCAACAGTAATAACTAATCCGTCACCATTTCCTTTGTCTCCATGACAATGCGCGCAAAATAAACCATATAGCCTTTTACCCTCAGCAGTATTGGATTCTTGAATACTTTCTTGACTGTAGTAATGCTTTGGTAAGGGTACTTCTTCTCCAGCTCTTATTCTCTCTTCTTCTGAAGATCCATAATAAAATGGCATATTGGTAGTAGAAGTTTTTTTACTCTTACTAAAAGCAATGGTTCCTTTTACTGGAATTCTTGCAGAGATAGTGTTTTTAAGCGTATCATTAACTTGGTCACCTACTAAACCGTAGTCTATATATGCCTCAATTGCTTGAGACCTAAACATGTCATCTACGTATTCATAACCTGGTGAGTCAGGATGTTTTACACAGGAACTAACTAGTGTTAAAACAAAGACTAAAAGACAAAGTTGATATAATGAAAGGATATACTTTTTCATAAAATACTTTTTTCTTCGATTTCTAAAAATCCAGTGTCTTTAATCAACTTTGATAAAACACTTTCTTTAATATGGGTATTTTCTGAGGTCTTGATTTCCATAACAAACTTATCATCCGTTGTTCTAGGATCTGGATTTCTGGGGGGCATTCCAGGCAATGTTTTGTTTCTTATTAAATAAGTAATTGCCATTCCATGTGCCGCACACAAAACAGTGAACTCAAAAAATATGGGCACAAAGGACAACATATTTTCCTTTAAACTGAAGTTTGGTTTTCCACCAATATTCATTGGCCAATCTACTATCATCATATATCTTATACCAATAATTGCAAGCATAACTCCTGTTATTCCATACATAAAAGCAGTAATAGCTAGCCTTGTAGGTTCAACCCCAATAATAGAGTCAATACCGTGAATAGGCATAGGCGAATACACGTCAGATACTTTGACATCATTAGCAACAAGATGTTTTGCGCCATCCATTAGCTTATCATCATCATCATACATTGCGAATATTACTTTATCTGCCATAATCAATTTTTAATGAGCTGAATGTTTATCCCAATACCCTTTTCCTTTACCGTATCCTTCTTTGTAATTCTTTCCGGAAGACTTCAAAATAGTTTTAAGTTCTGCAATAGGTAATACTGGGAAATACCTTGAGAATAATAAATAGAAAACAAAGAATATGCCTATAGTTCCCATGTAAACGCCAATATCAACCCACGTTGGGTGGAAATAAGTCCAAGATGAAGGGACGTAGTCTCTATGTAAAGAAGTAACAATAATTACAAACCTTTCAAACCACATTCCAATATTTATAATGATAGACATAAAGAAAGAGAACATTAAGCTAGTTCTTAGTTTTTTAAACCAAAATAGCTGTGGAGAAATCACATTACAGGTCATCATCGCCCAATAAGACCACCAATAAGGGCCAGTAGCTCTATTAAGAAATGCATAGGATTCATACTCAACTCCAGAATACCATGAGACAAACAGCTCGGTAATGTAAGCAACACCGACAATTGATCCTGTAACTATAATTACAATATTCATATATTCTACATGCTTAACATGTAAATAGGCTTCCAACTTATATGCCTTTCTTAATATTAACATTAAGGTTTGAACCATTGCAAATCCAGAAAAAACCGCACCAGAGACAAAATATGGAGGAAATATTGTAGTATGCCATCCAGGGATTACTGATGTAGCAAAGTCAAATGAAACGATGGAGTGAACTGAAAATACTAAAGGTGTTGCAAGACCTGCTAATACCAAAGACACCTGCTCAAATCTATTCCAAGCTTTTGCGTCACCAGTCCAACCGAAACTTAAAACTCTGTAAACCTTTTTATAAATAGGCTTAGTTACTCTATCTCTTATTGTAGCAAAGTCTGGAATTAACCCAATATACCAAAAAACAAGAGATACAGAAAGATAAGTACTTATAGCAAATACATCCCAAAGTAATGGAGAATTAAAATTAACCCATAAAGATCCAAATTGATTTGGAAGTGGAAAGACCCAATAGCCGAGCCATAATCGACCCATATGAATTAATGGAAATAAACCAGCCATAAAAACAGCAAATATAGTCATTGCCTCAGCAGCTCTATTAATTGCAAATCTCCATTTCTGTCTAAATAAAAGTAATACTGCAGAAATTAAAGTTCCTGCATGACCGATACCTACCCACCAAACAAAATTGGTAATATCCCAGGCCCATCCTACTGTCTTATTTAGACCCCATGAACCAACACCAGTTCCTAAAAGATATACAATACATCCTATTCCCCAAAGAGCAATAACGATAGAAATCATTAATAAAATATACCAAGTTTTAGGTGGATTTGCTTCAATAGGACGAATAATATCATCCGTAATATCCTTGTAGGATTTATCACCTAATATTAACGGTAACCTTATGTCTGATTCTTTATGCATTTCAGTTTTTTATATTAATGGCTTTTAGAATGTGATTCATCAGATAAGACATTCTCAGCTAATTCTTCATCAATATTACGCACTTTAAGTTGGTACCATATATTTGGCTTAACACCAACTTCTTCTAAAGCTTGATAAGCTCTGTCAGAACCCGACACTTCTCGGATTTTAGATTCTGGATCATTCCAATCACCAAAAGTGATACAATCGTTTGGACAAGCATCTCCACAAGCTGACATTACATCTCCATCTATAATTTTTCTGCCTTCTTTCTTAGCTGTTAGTTTAGCTGCCTGAATTCCCTGAACACAGAAACTACATTTTTCCATGACCCCTCTAGATCTTACAACAACATCAGGATTTAGTACCATTCTAGCCATCTGATCTTGATTAGGATTAAAGTTTTTAAATTTTTTGTAGTCTCTATAATTAAACCAATTAAATCTTCTCACTTTATAGGGGCAGTTGTTGGCACAGTATCTTGTCCCTATACACCTATTGTAGGTCATCATATTTAAACCTTCATTACTGTGGGTCGTTGCAGCAACAGGACAAACTGTTTCACACGGCGCATGATTACAGTGCTGACACAACATTGGCATAAATATAACTGATGGATTTTCTTCTGGAACTTCTAAATTGCCATAATCAAAATCACCATCCACCTTATTAGAATCTGCCCATTCTTTTCTATTGTCATCTTCAATAGATGAAAAATATCTATCCATTCTTAACCAATGCATATCTCTTGACCTTCGAACCTCATCTTTCCCAACTACAGGAACATTGTTCTCAGAATGGCATGCTGTTATACAAACACCACAACCGTTACATGAAGATAAGTCAATAGACATTCCCCATCTGTGACCAACTTGTTCTACAGGGTGTTCGTCCCACAAAGAATACTCTGTAGCATTAACTTCAGAATGTCCTCCTTCTGCATGGCTATGAAGCTTTACTTTTGGATTATAAGCTTCTTGATTAGATTTATGATTGTCTTTCCAAAAATCATACGTGGTTTCTTTAACGATTGAAGTTCTTCCCATTATTGTGTGATGGGTTTGAGTTCCTGCAAGAGAATACCTTTCGTTAGTTGCAATAATATCACCGTATCCACTGTAACTTACAGAGCCGTTTTTGAAATTACACAGTTTGAAAGCGTTAGCCCCAATTGGAACTAAATCTCCTTCAGCATTTGTCAAGTGGTTTCCGTATTCGTCTGCTTGAAAAGCTGCATTTCCTATATCTTCATTATTCTCACCTCGGCCATATCCCATAGAAACACCAACAGTTCCACTGGTTTGCCCAGGCAGAGGATAAACAGGTAATTTAATTTGTTTTCCATTAACTTTTAAGGTGGCAACGAACGCTTTTTCTTCTTGTCCTAAATGAATACCATCCCAGGCTGACTTAGAGTCGGAAGTATCTATTCCAAATAATTTGTAGCAATCAGATGGGGCCATTGTTATGTAGTTGTCCCACACTATTTTAGATATTGCATCAGGAAGTTCTTGTAACCAAGGATTAGCTGCGTGATGACCAACACCAAGTTCCTTTTGATAAACTATATATTCCCAATCTAATGTACTTTCTTGGGGATCAATTTGTGCAGGATAGTCATTAAAAACTAAAATAGATGGTTCTGATTCGTTTGTGCTTGTGGTGAATCCATTGTGAACAGTCCAGTTCCAAAAATCATCAAAATTTGGATAGAGAGATTGGTCTCCAATTGAATTATCTAACCAATATTTCCGGATATAATCATAAAAAGCTTGACTTTCTGAGTTAGATCTTTCTGCAAGCCCAGACCAAACTAGTAAACTTTCTTGAGCTTGTCTTGTGTTGTAAAGAGGTCTTATCAAAGGCTGTTGCAGAGAATAATTATTAGATCCAGGATTTAAATCACACCAAGACTCTAAATAGTTGTGGTCAGGACAAACAAATTGACATACAGAAGCAGTTTCATCCATAAATTCTGAAAACGAAACAGAAAAATCTAGCTTACTTATAGCTTCAGATATATCAGAACCATTTGACATTGAATAAACTGGATTAACACCGTAGAAAACAACTCCATCAATTTTACCACTTATTAAGTCTTTTTGAAAACTGTCCACTGCTTCATCATTGCCGTTAAATAAGTTTATCTCATTGTCAACATCAATAGTTGTACCATAATTATCTAATTGATAGTTTATTTTATTAACTAGCATTTGGACATTTGGATCATTAGATCCAGCTACAACAAGTGAATTTCCTTTATTTTCAAGAAGAGATGTAACAGCAGACTTAATTTTTTCCTTAGTAGCTTCGTTAAGGCTGGAATTAGAATTTTTATTGTTTAGAGAGCTTAAAATAGAGGACGCAACTAATATCTCTTCTGAAGGTTTTATTTTCACACGAACATCTGAATTAGCTCCAGTAAGAGAAAGAACTGACTCAAACTGAAAATGCTTAGACATCCATCCATTCTCAGGCTTTCTTGCTTTACTAAAATCCGTTGAAAATTTGGAAGGAAGTAACCAATTGCATATAAAATCAGCATTTATTGACACGATAGTCTTGGCTTTTGTAAAATCATAGGTAGGAATAAACCCTTTACCAAAAATGTTTTCATTTGCTTTTCTAATACCATAATAAGATTGAGCATCGTATTCAATATGTTTAATATCGCATCCAGAAACAGAGTCATCAGATGGCGAAAATTTATTAATGAAATCTTGAATAACCGATTTTGTAGAAGGAGATATTATAGTATTAGAAACTATTCTTACTTTCCCATTATTATCTTTTAAATTATTTAATTTTTTTAGGATTTCTTTATCGACACTAGACCAAGACTCTGAGCTTTTATTTACAGAAGGACCATTTAGTCTTGAACTATTGTATAAATTTAAAATAGATGTAGATACTCTAGGAATTAATCCACCTTGTGTAAAACTGTCTCTTTTACCTTTTAGCCATATAGGTCTTCCCTCTCTAGACTTTACTAAAACATTGGCAAAATCGTTTCCGTCATAATAGGCAGAGGAATACCAATTTGAAACTCCGGGTGTAATCTCTTCTGGTTTATTGACATAAGGTATAGATTTTATCACTGGTGATTCGCAAGAAGCAAGAGTTGCTGCAGCTACACTAAATCCCATAAATTTTAAGAAATCCCTTCTTCCTGTCTTTAAGTCGTCAATCCCATCTGAACCTAAAAACTCATCTACAGGGACATCATCTTGAAATTCTTTTTGACTAGAAATAGAGAAATCTGGAGTATGATGTTTCTCCGAGTAACCTTTCCAATATGTTTTTGTTTTGCTCATAAATTATTTATAAGTAAATTTAGTAATGACATTTTGCACATTCCCAACCTCCTAATTCTTTCACTGTTACCTTATCATCTTCAAAAATCTTGTTATTAACGTCAGCTCTCAGTTTAATTCTTTTATGTATTTCTTCATAATACCCAGAACTTGTTAAATCAATCTCTTTTTTATTGTGACACTCAATACACCAACCCATAGTCAGCAGTGGTTTTGTCAATTGAATTAAACCCCGTTCCATTCCGTCATCAGTTGCTGCATATGCATTAACTTCATCAATTGTAGAAACTCTTCCAAGTGTGTAGGTCTGAACAGGACCATGGCATTGTCTGCAATCAATGTTTGCAGTATTAGTATGTACGTGTTGAGCATGACTAAAGTAAACATGGTCTGGTAAGTTATGGGCTTTATTCCAAACTATTGGCTCCTCTATTCTGTCACCAAATTCGTCTAAATTATATGCCTGCTTGTTTTTATTGTAGCCAGAAGCTTTATGTAATTTATCTATTTCTTCAGTGCCATACTCAGGTCCTTCATGAACAATTGCATGACAATTCATACATACATTAACAGAGGGAATACCAGCATGTTTTGATTTTTCAGCTGAATGATGACAATACTTACACTCAATACCCATTTTTCCAGCATGAAGTTTGTGTGAATAGGCTACTGGCTGTGAAGGCATATAATCTTCGTAGACCCCCAGTTGATAAGCTCTTCCAAATAGTTCAACTCCAGAAAATAGTGCAACACCAACAATCAATAACATGGTTACAAACCAATTTCTTAAAAGCCACTGTTGAGCACTAGTAGCAAATGTGCTAGTAGGGTCAAATTCTTTTCCTTCTTTAGCAGCGACTGCAGCTGTTAATTCTCTTCTAACACCAAGTATAGCAAATAGTACAAATACTAAAATAAATGATATTATCCACCACCAATAGTCCGACGAATTAGCATCATCTGATAATGTGTCGTTCGCTGCTAAACTTCCACCACCAACTGCTGCAACGGGTGGTGCGTAATTATCTACATAGGTAAATATTGATTCTACTTCTTCTCTTGACAAATGTCCCTGTGGTGTCATTGCAGTAGGAGACCAATCCCATATAGCTTTTGCCATTTTAGATTTCCCACTATTATAGAGCTTAGAAGGGTTAGAAACCCATTGGTAGATTAATTCTTCTTCACCAGCATCTGTCCACTTTTGCAATACGCCTTGCATTTTGGGACCAGTGGCATTTTTTACAGGGTTGTGACACGATGCACAGTTTGCCTTAAATAATTTTTCGCCATCTTGCGAAAAGGACGATAGTGTGGCAAAAGCCATCACAATTGTCAAACTAATTTTAACTGAAAACTTAATAAGTTTGTTTACCATTTAAATTGAATAAAAATTAATGCATTTAAAAAGCTTCAGCAAATGTAATAGGTCAAAATAATTTAGACCACATTGTTTTAAGAATTGTCATCAAAATATCTTAATTTAGAATGTTTCTAAATAACTTGTTTGGAGATGGGTTTAAAAAGCTAAACAATAGGGATTAAATCCAATAAATAGTTTTAATTAAATTTGTAAAAGATATTTAATATGAAAAAAATTCTTTTTTACACATCGTTAATGATTTGCTCCTCTTTTCATTCACAAGATGACTGGACCTTATATCCAAAAAAAGAAGCTCTAGACAGTTTAAATATACGATCCACTGAATCATTAAAACCAATAAAGCATGATTCTATACAAGTATTAGATACAACATATACTGATTCATTATACTACCTATCTAATGAAGGTGTTTTAGTAGAGAATAAAGATTCTAAAATTGACTCCATAAATAATTATTTATCGGAAAAGGGGAAATACGTTGGATATACTGTTCAATTATATGTTAGTCAAAAAACAGATAAGGTCAGAGAAATAAGAAAAAAATTCATATCCAATTTCCCAGAAATGGTTTTATTTGACGAGTACATAGCTCCAAATATATTTTTGTACTCTGGGAAATTTCAAGACTACAATAACGCTGTTTTTTCAAAGATGAAGCTTGAGGAGGTTTTTGAAAACACTTTAGTAGTTAGGAAAAGTTTCCCCTACCGTGTGGAAAAAAAAATGGAGGACTAAGCCCTCCATTGAAATAAATAATAAAAACTTAATTTCTAAAACATTGCAAGGAAATCAGAGTTTTCAAAAAACTTTATAAATTCTCTATCTTTTTTAGCCTTATCTTTTAACGAAGCATCTTTTTCAAAAGAAATTTTAAGATTCTCCATTACCATTTCTGTATTTGAAGTTCTAGCACCAATAATAGCTTTAAGATAATGAGACTTAGCGTTTTTAAGGTCTAAATCGTCAATAGCATCTAAAGCAGCGTCATAATGCTCTGCAAGAATGTTGGCTAAAGCGTAGTTGTTAGATTTCGTATCTCCCATAGACGTAATAGATTCTTCGTATTTACCTTCTTCAATTTGAATAAGACCAATATTATACTTTGACTCAGCAGTGTTAGAGGACTCGAATAAAGATTTAATTTCATCTGTGGATTTACCATTTGAGACATGCTTAGCTGCAGCAACATTATTACTAACTGTTTTATTGTCTGTAATTGCAAGAGCTTCTTCAAAAGATTTTGTTGCTCCATCATTATCCCCCATCATATACATAATATAACCAGTATTGTTCTTTATTCTCCAATCATTAGGATATATTCTTGCAGCATTATTATAATTTTTAAGTTGTGTATTCATATCTTGCTCATTTAGTGTTGCCTTAATAATCTCTTCCAAAGAAAGTGTATCAGGATTGGTTGCAACTAAGTTCTTAAGTTCGTCATCACTATACCCAACTTGGTCGTAATTTACAGTTAAGATAGATCGTCTTAACTGGGGAAGAACTTTTTTCTCAAGAAACGCATAAGATTTTGCCATATTTCTTATTTCTTTTTCTCTCTTGTTTAAGTCTGGAGTCATTTGTAAAACTCTAAGAATTAAATCTTTATCTTCATTATCAGTTTTAGAAACTTCAGTCTTAAATCCTTCCCAATCTTCTCCTTTTGAAACAACATTGTAGAAAGAAGTTTCTTTCCCAGCATCAAATTTCATTCTTCTAGATTTGGATACTAAAGACTTCATAGTGCTATTTCCTCGGTCCTGAGCTAAATTGTCATTCAAATCAACTTCCCCTTCAGGTGAAGCAAAAGAGCTAATCTGTATAGACTTAATTTCTGTTCTAGAACCCTCTTCCATAGAGCTAGAGATGAAACTTAACAAGTTTTTTACATCAGAATCTTTCAATTCTTTTGAGGAAACATTATGCTTCCCTTTTCTAAAGTTAATTGTTGCTGATTTTTCAAAAGAATTTATTCTTTTGAAATTACATTCACTAGAGCTAATTACTTGATCATCTAAGACAATTAGCTTAGATGTAATAATGGTTCCATCAGCAATCTTTGGACTCATGATATCTTCTGTTTTGCTACCCATTTTAACTACTACTTTAACCATTACTTCACCTTCTTCCATGCTTTTTTGGTAAGGAATGGTACTTGTGTAAGAGAACGGCAATCCTGTAGAGGGAACTACTTTCCCATTACCTGCAGCTTTTGGGCCTTGGTAAATTTCAGTTTGAAATGGTATCTCATTTCCATCCTTACAGAAGAATATAGGAGTAATTTCGGCCACAGCTTTTGCATTAAGGCCTTTTTCGATAAATTTTCCATTTATTTGAAGCGTTACATCTCCACCCTTCATATGTAATGGGTTTTGGGTGACTTCATATTCTAATTCTTTAATCATAGAACAGCTAGAGAAAATTGTAAAAAGCAATGCGATTATGGCAATGTAATTGATGTTAAAATTATTGGTTTTCATTAGAGTTTGTTTAATCCACTTTTAAGTTGATGCAAGTATAAGGACTTTATTTTATAAAAAAAAAGCTATAATATGTAAAAATAGGAACTCTAAATTGTTGACAACTACAAGAATTTAAGCTTTAAAAGCCTATGAAAGAGCAGTTTTTAACAAAGAAGATAAGTTTTTTAATAATAATTTCTCATTGTCATAATGAATGCTTTGAGCATCTATTTTAATTACTGGGACTTTTAATTTATCTAACCAAAAATTATAGTTTAGAATAAGACTCTCTAAATATTCAATTCCTAAGTCTTTCTCAAAGTCTCTATTTCTAGCTTTTATATTTTTCAAAACATGTTCAATACCTGAATCTAAAAAAATCAACATATCTGGTTTTGGGAAGTTTTCGAACAAACTTTGATGAATATTTTCAACTATTGAATAATTGGATTTGGACAAGTTCATCTTAGAAAAAACCAAGCTTTTCTCAATATGAAAATCTGAAAAAACTAATGGATGATGTTTATCAAAAAAAGTATTCATTTGCAAACTCCTGTCCAATAAAAATTGCATTTCAGAATGAAATGCATAATCTTTACTTTGGTAAAATAGTTTTAAAAACTTGTTTTCAGCAAACTTTTCCAATAAAAGAGAACCATTAAAATGATTGGCAAGAAATTTTGCCAGAGTTGTTTTACCAACCCCTATATTACCTTCTATAGCTATATATTTATTTTTCATTGAATAAAAACACATTTGACTCATCGACACATTTTAAAAGCATTTTTTCAGGCGAATCATTTAAATCTGGGATGAATTCATTTTCAAATAAGTCTTTAAGTATCAGTAATGAAAATTTTCTTTCTTTTATTTTAGGGTGAGGTATAGAAAGTTCTTCATTATCTATTGTAAAACCGCTGTAAATTAAAATATCTAAATCAATTATTCTGTCTTGGTAACTTTGGACCATCTTAAGTCCTCTACCCATTTGTTTTTCTATGCTTTTAAGTTTTTTAAGTAGTTGCATCGGCTCCAAAGAAGTTTTAATAACTAAACCCATATTTAGAAACTCATTTTCAGAATCGTAACCCCACGGATCGGAAGAGAAAATTCTAGATTTATTTAAAATTCTTCCAAAACCTTCAATATTGCTTAATGCTTTTTTTAAGTTTTTTAATTTGTCCCCTAAATTGGTCCCTAAAGAAATTACAACGCTATGTTCCTCCATTTTAACTAAAGATTTAAAAAATGATTTAACTAAAAAAAGATAAATTTTAAAATCACTTATCTATTTCTGCAATTATAAAGAATTATTATTCATATTTTTACAAAAAATTAAATTCATTGTTATGAGACCATTTTGGAGATCTTTTTGGGCATCAATTTTTGCCTATGTTGTTTTAAGTGCATTTGTTATTGTTCTAATTAATATAGTTGTTTTTTCTGTAGCTGGATCGTTTATGCAAAAAGAAGAATTTAAAATAAATGACAATTCTTATTTAGAACTAAATCTAAATTTTAAGATCGATGAAAGAAGTGGAATAGCAACTACCAACGACTTTAATAATCCAATTTCCAAAAGCTATGGAATACATCAAATTAGAGAAGTACTAGAAAAAGCTAAAAAAGATGAAAAAATAAAAGGAATAGTTTTGAGAATCCCCAATGTAAATATGGGCTTATCAACCATTGACAATTTAAGAAACTGTCTTAAAGACTTTAAAAATTCTGGAAAATTTATTATTGCCTATGATGAAACCTATTCAATGGGTGCTTTTTATCTAAATAGTATAGCTGATAAAATTTATTTATATCCTCAAGGAATGGTTGATTTTAAGGGTCTTGGATCCGAAGTCATGTTCTTTAAAAAGGCGTTAGATAAATTGGATATTGATGTGCAAATAATTAGAGGGAAAGGAAATAAATTCAAAGGGGCAGTAGAGCCTTTTATGTATGAAAAAATGAGTAGTGAAAATAAGCTTCAAATAAAAAAATTATTGGACGATGTTTGGCGAAATATGACGCATAACATCAAAGATTCTAGAAATATTTCCTTGGAGAGCTTAAATGAAATTGCAGATTCGTTATACAGCTTTAATGCTACTGGAAGTTTGAATCATCAGCTGGTGGATGATTTAATTTACGAAGATCAACTAGACTCTATCATAAGAAAAAATATTGGAGTAAATAATGAAGAAAAGATTCACAGTATTTCTTTCAAAAAGTATCTGGATAAAAATCTAAAGCAAAATCCCATGGCTATGGGCTCTGGTTTTGGAAGTAAAAAAGGGAATATTGCAGTTGTTTACGCAGTTGGCACTATAGTTAGCGGTAAAAGTTCAGAGGGAAACATGGGTTCAGCTACAATTGTTAAGGCGATTAATAAAGCAAATAAAGATTCTACGATTAAAGCAGTTGTTTTAAGGGTTAATTCTCCTGGCGGAAGTGCACTAGCTTCAGACGTGATTTGGAGATCTTTAGAAAAAACAAAAGAAAATAAACCTGTAATAGTCTCTATGGGAGACTTAGCGGCTTCTGGTGGATATTATATATCATGTGGTGCTGATAGAATATTTGCAGAGCCAAATACAATAACTGGATCAATCGGTGTATTTGGCATGATTCCCAATTTAGGGAGAATGTTAGAAAATAAAATCGGAATTACATTTGATAGAGTGGAGACAAATGACCATGCTGCATTCACTATGTTTGATGCTTTAGATAAAAAAGAGTTGGCCACTTTCCAAAAAGGAGTTGATCAAATTTACGACACCTTCATCACTAAAGTAGCAATGGGAAGAGATGGACTTAAAAAAAGCGATGTTCATAAAATTGCAATGGGAAGAGTTTGGTCTGGTAAAGAAGCCCTAGACTTGGAGCTGGTAGACGAAATGGGAAGTTTGCAATCAGCTTTAGACTTTGCTGCAGATAAGGTTGGTATAGAAAATAATAAAGTCAAATTAATTCATTTACCTGAAAGAAAAAATGACGAGCTATTAGAACTTTTATCTTCTTTAGAAATAGGGACTAAAAGCAGTAATGAAGCAATGGAATACATAAACAATATAAATTCTATTTTTGAAAAATCTGTCAAAACTCCATATCTTAAAGATAAATATCAAACAATATTCCCATTTGAAATAAGAATTTTCTAATATGATTATATATTTGTAGAAAAAAACAATGTCATCAGATAAAAATTTTCACGGAAGCACAGGAATCATTGGCTACATATATGTCTCAATTGCTTTAATTATTATTGCCGGATTAATATTTTTTGGTTAACAAATAATTCCAATGATTTCATCAATTGGAAAACCTCTAAATAATTTTTTTTCTTGGTATCTAGAAAAAAGAATGGTTGAAATTGAAAATTTCAAGTCCAATCCTGAAATTGTTCAACAACAAACTCTTTCCAATTTAATTAGTTCTGCAAAGTCAACTCAGTTTGGGATTTCAAACAACTTTAATTCTGTTTATAACTCAAGTAGTTTTAAATCGATAGTTCCCCTAAGAAAATACGAAGACTTTGAACCTTTCATAAAAAAAGCTAAAAATGGAGAACCTAATATTCTTTGGCCAGGAAAAGTAAAGTGGTTTGCCCAATCTTCTGGAACAAGTAGTAACACTATCAAACATATTCCTATAACCATAGATTCTTTAAAAAAATGCCATTACAAAGGGGGGAAGGATTTATTGGCGATTTATTATCGAAATAACCCAAATACACAACTATTTTCTGGAAAACACTTAATAATGGGGGGGAATGAGAAACATTTACCTGGCAACGACAAGTCTATTTCTGGAGATTTATCAGCAATAATTATGAAGAATTTACCCTGGTGGTGTGAATGGAGAAGATCCCCAAATAAAGTGAAAAGCCTTCTGCAAAAAAACTGGGCAGAGAAACTAAATTATATAGTAAAGCATTCTTCAAAAGATAATGTTCAAATTATTGCAGGAGTTCCGTCTTGGGTATTAATTATTTTGAATGAAGTTATTAAGGAAAATAATATAAATTATATTCATGAAATTTGGCCCAGCCTAGAATTATATCTTCATGGTGGAATGAATATAGCTCCCTACAAAAAAAACTTTCAATCCATAAGCAATAAAAAAATTAACTTTTACCAAAACTACAACGCAACAGAAGGTTTTTTTGGATTGCAATCTGAAAATGATGCAGACGACATGCTTTTAATGCTTGACTACGGAATATATTACGAATTTATTTCCAAATATAATTGGATAGAAGACCAGCCATTGACATTAAGTTTAGAAGATGTGGAGTTAAATACACCGTACGAAGTTGTAATTTCTACTAATGGAGGTCTTTGGAGATATAGACTGGAGGATACTGTGATTTTTACGTCGGTAAATCCGTTTAGAATTAAAGTAATTGGAAGAACAAAACAGTTTATAAATATTGCAGGAGAAGAACTAATGATTCAACATGTAGAGACTGCAATTAATAAAGCCTCAGAAAAATGTCTTTGTACCATAAGGGAATATACTGTAGCACCTGTTTTTAAAAACAGCAATAAGTCTATTGGATTTCATTATTGGTTAATCGAGTTCTGTGAAAAGCCAGATGATTTATCGAATTTTAGTAGTATTTTAGACATGGAGCTTCAAAAAGTAAATATTGATTACAAATCTAAAAGAGAAAATGATTATCCTCTAAATAAGCCAGTTGTCAAGGAAGTTCCAAAAAACACTTTTTACAACTGGTTAGAAAGTCAAAATAAATTAGGTGGTCAGAACAAAATTCTAAGAATAAATGAAAATAAGGATAAAATAAATGAGATATTGGAAATGGAAAATAGCAACTAAGCTTTTAGTTTTAACATTAATATTAAACACTTTAAATGCACAAAATATTAATGAAAAACCATTCAAATTATTCTCTAAAAGTGAAAAAATTGAGATTGATCAATACGGATTTATCTACCACATTAATAAAGACAATCTTGTTAAGTTTAATAAAGAAGGAGTTCCGCTGTACAACTACAGTAACAAACTACTTGGAAACATAACACAGTTAGATATAAGCAATTCTTTGAGGCCTTTACTTTTCTACAAGGACCAAGGAATAATATTAGCTCTAGACAATACTTTGTCTTTACAAAAAAGTGAAATTTCTCTAAATGAGTTAGCGCTGTACCAAACAAGTTGTATTTCAAACAGCAATTTTGACAATGGAATTTGGCTATACGACATTGATGTAAATGAAGTTGTAAAAATAAATCCACAAGCAGAAGTAGTATTTAAAAGTGGCAATCTTTCAGTTATTCTTCCAAATATGCAATTCCCTATATTGAAGCTTCTTGAAAAAAATAAAAAACTTTATGGGGTTACTTCTTCCCAAATAATTGTATTAGACCAATATGGGTCACTGTTAAATACAATAAACCTAAAGGCAACTAATGGACTTATTATTAAAGAAGAAAGTCTAATAGGGTATGACGGTACTTTTATTGTAAACTACAATTACTTAGACTATAAATTAGATACTATTCACCAAACAGATAGCTATAATAAAATCGTACAATGTCAGGAAGAAATAATAGGCATTCTAAAGGGTAATTCTGACGCAAATTCAATTTTTATATCCAAATAATTACCAACAAAAGTTATTAACATATGCTCTTTTTTAATTCCTATTTTCTACTTTAGTTAGCTAAAATTAAAAGGGAATGCACATAGCTATCGCAGGAAACATTGGTGCCGGAAAAACTACTCTAACTGGTCAACTTGCAAAACATTACAATTGGGATACACATTTTGAAGATGTTGACGACAATCCATATCTTATGGACTTTTACGATGAAATGCAAAGGTGGTCATTTAACCTTCAGATTTATTATTTAAATAGCCGATTTACCCAAACTCAAGAAATAAGAAATAGTTCTAAGACGGTAATTCAAGACAGAACCATCTATGAGGATGCTTACATTTTCGCCCCCAATCTTCATTCAATGGGACTGATGACCACGAGAGATTTTGAAAACTACTTTAGTCTTTTCAATTTAATTGAATCTTTTGTTAAAGCACCAGATTTATTAATTTACTTACGAGCCTCTGTTTCAAAATTGGTTCAAAACATTCAAACTAGAGGAAGAGAGTACGAAGAAAGTATAAGATTAGATTATTTAAAGAGACTTAATGAAAGGTATGAGGCTTGGATTTCGACTTACGATAAAGGAAAACTCCTGATTATCGATGTTGATAATAACCATTTTAACGAAAACCAGGAAGATTTAGGAAAAATAATTTCTGGAATAGATGCCGAATTACACGGACTATTTTAAATCAGAATTTATAATTTCTTAGCCGCTTTTTTACTGACTTTTGATATTTTTTTAGAAAGATCTTTAACTAACTTTTCTGACGCACTTTCACATAAAGGAAGAAGTTTGTCAGGTTTCATTAAAGGAATTCCACCTACAATACCAACAGATTTTTTTGAAGTTCCAAACTCATTAATAGAAAAGACTTTTTTACCCTCTTTATTCCATAGTTTAATTCTTACAAAAGCTCTAACTCCAGCGGTAAATGGAACTGGCTTCTTTATAAAGTCGTAACCCATAGAAACAAACATGACACCATCAGCATCACTAAACATTTTAAGCATTTGCATTTGATTACTTTTCTCTCCCTTAAATAAAGATTCCACGAGAGGTTTATATCCCTTAGGAGTAAGATAACGTTGAAAAAGTTTATGTCGCTCTTCATCCTTAGATTCGTTAAATCTACCCTCATAATCTTTATATTCCTGACGATTTATAACCTCTTCCTCAGTTAATAATTCAAAAGGGAAATTTTTAGAGTAATCATCTTTAAAAGCTTTATAAAAATTATCTAAAACAGGTTGTAAATTAAAATTTGGGTCTTCTGACAAAGAAGCAATTGCAGCAACTAGAGCTGCATTTCCGCCGATTTCCTCAAACCCAATATGTTTTGACACCCAAAAGCTTGTGACAGCAACTTTTTTTTGTGCTAAAATAGTGGGGTTCACAAAAACAGAAAGGATAAATATTAATAGTGCAAAGTTTTTCATAATTTTTGGTTATATTCTTTAAAGTTAAGAATTTAAATTCAGTAAATAAAATTATTTTCAAATCTAATTTTAGAAATGGAATTACTAAAACAACTACTTATTGTTGAATTTATTCATGGTATTTTCAATTCCTGCAAAGCAAAAACTTAGCACCATTTCCTTTATGATCTCCATCTTTTGATCAAGAATTAAATGCTCTTCTTCTGTCCATTCTCCCAATACATAATCTATTTGTCCGCCTTTTGGAAAGTTATTTCCAACTCCTATTCTAAGTCTTGGATATTGACTGGAAGAAAGTATTTGCTGAATGTCTTTTAAACCATTATGCCCTCCATCAGAGCCGTTTTTTTTCATTCTTAGGTTTCCAACTTCGAGATTTAAATCGTCGGTAACAACCAAAAGGTGTTCGACATCTATTTTTAGTTTAGTTATCCAATATCTAACTGCCGAACCAGAAAGATTCATAAATGTATTCGGCTTTAATAAGAAAATATTTTTGCCCTTATATTTAAAGGAAGATATCTCTCCATACTTTTCTTCAATAAAAAAGGCACTAGATTGTTCTGCAACAAAATCTAATGCCTTAAAACCTATGTTATGTCTTGTGCTTTCATATTTAGCACCAATATTTCCTAGCCCAACAATCAAAAACTTCATGATGGGTTGGTCAATTTATGCATCCTTTTTTGGTTCCTCAGATGGTTTGTCTTCTTTGCTAGCTCCTTCTGCTTTTTCTGCTCCTTCTGATCCTTCAGAAGTTTCTTCATCCTCTTCATCCTCAGCTTCTAGAACAGCCGCTCTAGCCATTTGTACACCAACAATTACTGCATTTTCTGGATCAAAAAACTTAAGTCCAGAAATATTTAAATCTGCAACTCTAATTTTATCTCCAATTTTAAGTGGCGTAATATCAATTTTCACAGCATCTGGCATATCTTTTAAAAGTCCCATAACTTTCAATTTTCTAAAATTCTGAGATAAATTTCCGCCATTTCTAACCCCTTTTGAAAAGCCTTCTAGTCTAACAGGAAGATTTAATTTGAATGGTTTACTATCACCTATTTCTAAAAAATCTAAATGTAAGATTCTATCTGTTACTGGATGGGTTTGTGCCTCTTGTAAAATGACTTTTGATTTCTTACCATCAATTTCTAATTCTATGAGATAAACATTTGGGGTAAATACAAGTTTTTTTGCTTCGTTTTCTAAAACCGAGAAATGAATTTGTTTCTCACCTCCATAAACTACTGCTGGTATACTGCCATCTTTTCTAAGGATATTAGCACCTTTTTTTCCTACGTTCTCTCTAGGAGAACCGCTCAATGATACTGTTTTCATATTTGTTATTTTATTTATTTATTAATTGCCAAACAAAAAATGTTTGCTAATAGATTTAAAACTTATGTGCTGCTTCATTATTTCAGAAAAAAGATCTGCTACAGAAAGCACTTTTATTTTTGAATTTTCTTTTTTAAGTTCAATAGTATTGGTAACAATTAGTTCTTTAAGAATACTATCTTCAATTCTTTGGTGTGCTGGTCCTGAGAGTATGGCATGAGTACAACAAGCCGATACAGATTTCGCACCATAATCCATAAATAGCTGAGCTGACTTTGTAAGTGTGCCAGCTGTGTCTATCATATCATCAATTATCACAACATCTTTTCCTTTAACATCTCCAATTATTGTCATATCAGAAATTTCATTTGCTTTTTTTCTTTGCTTGTAACAAAGTGCTAAATCAACGTTTAGAAACTTTGCATAAGCATTTGCTCTTTTTGAACCGCCAGCATCAGGTGCTGCAATAATGAGATTGTCTAAGTCTTTGGTTTTAAGATAAGGAGCAAATAATGTAGAGGCAAATAAATGATCCACTGGGACTTCAAAAAATCCTTGAATTTGATCTGCATGCAAGTCCATTGTCATCACTCTATTTACACCTGCTGTTACTAACATATTGGCTACTAATTTGGCTCCGATAGCAACTCTAGGTTGGTCTTTTCGATCCTGTCTCGCCCATCCAAAATAAGGCAAAACAGCTACAATTTTATGGGCCGAAGCTCTTTTAGCAGCATCAATAATAAGCAACATTTCCATCAAATTTTCTTGAGGGGGAGTAGTACTCTGGATGATAAAAACATCACAGCCACGTACAGTTTCTTTGATAGAAACTCCAAATTCACCATCGCTAAACCTTTGAAGTTCAACTTCTCCTAACTCTTGACCATAGCTTTTGGCTATTTGTTTTGCTAGGGGCTCAGATGCAGAACATGCTAATATTTTTACTTTATGTGACATTGGGGTTGCAAATGTAATTGAATTTCCATAAATATTAAATAATTACTGCACCATTTATGGATTGATGTATGAATTTATTTTGCTAGAATAAAAACATAAACTAAATTCGCCAATCACTTGCCGAAGTGGCGGAATTGGTAGACGCGCACGACTCAAACTCGTGTGCCTTAGGGCGTGTGGGTTCGATTCCCACCTTCGGTACTATTAAAACCAAAATACCATAGAAAAGCAACTAAAATATGATTTAGCATATCTGAAAATGGCTCTTGAATGGGGTAATCTATCCCATTGCGAAAGAAAAAAAGTAGGCGCTATTATTGTTAAAAACAAAATGATTATTTCAGATGGATTTAACGGTACTCCATCTGGTTTTGACAACAACTGTGAAGACGATAATGGAGATACAAATTGGTATGTGCTTCATGCGGAAGCCAATGCTATTTTAAAAGTTGCAAAAAGTACAAATAGTTGCCTTGGTGCTACGCTATATCTTTCACTATCTCCATGTAAAGAATGTGCAAAATTAATTCACCAGTCTGGAATTAAAAGACTAGTTTATTACAAACAGTATAAAGATATCTCAGGATTAAAATTTCTTGAGAAAGCCCAAATAGAAATTCAACAAATCAAACTACAAGATCTTGAAAAATAATAATCAGACACTATTATTTATTTTGATACTATTTATTGGGTTTTTTTCCAGTTTAACCTACTGGATTGGAATAAATCAGGGAAAAGTATTGTCTCAAGAAAGAGACCAAAACAAATGGACAAGCATTAATGTGGTTTTAGACAATCTACTGAACAACTATGTAGACTCCCTAGATTCTGATGAACTTTCCGAAAATTCTATCAATAATATTTTAAAAGATTTAGATCCTCATTCTTCTTTTATTCCTGCTAAAAGAAGACAAAGTGTAAATGAGTCACTAGTTGGTCACTTTGGTGGAATAGGCATTAGATTTATGATTTACAATGATACACTTACAATTGTAGATGTAATTGAAGGTGGTCCATCTAAGTTAGCTGGCCTTAAAAAGAGAGATAGAATAATTAAAATTGAAGGTGAAAATTTTGCTGGTGTAGGAATAAAAAATGAAGATGTACTAAAAAAACTAAAAGGGAAAGTAGGTAGTGAAGTAAATATTGCTGTTTTAAATCCAAATAATAAAATTGTAAAACATAGGTTAATAAGAGGCTCTATTCCACTTAAATCCATATCGGCTAGTACCATAATTAAAAACAAAATAGGATATATTAAACTAAATTCTTTTTCTAATTCAACCGACTTAGAATTTAAAAATGCAATTAATGAACTAAAAAATCAAGGAATGGAAAAACTCATTTTTGATTTGAGGTTTAACGGTGGTGGATACCTTCACCAGGCTATAAATATCTCCGATGAATTTTTAAAAAAAGATCAACTAATTGTTTATACGGAGGGCGCTCATTCAAAAAAAAGATCCTTTTATTCAAGATCTAAGGGTTTATTTGAAGATGGAGAATTAATAATTTTAGTCAATAGTTCTACTGCCTCTGCAAGTGAAATTGTTAGTGGAGCAATACAAGACAACAACAGAGGTAAAATTCTTGGTAGAAGAACTTTTGGTAAAGGGTTAGTACAACAGCCATTAATGCTACCTGACTCTTCTGAACTAAGAATAACCACCTCCAGATATTATACACCATCTGGAAAATGTATACAAAAGCCTTATGGAGATAATATTGACTACGACAATGATATTTTAGAAAGAATAGAAAGTGGTGAGCTCACACAAAATGACTCTATTTTTGACAAAGGCATTTTCAAAGGTGGGATATTGCCAAACGTTTATTCGCCAATTGATACCCTGGGATATAGCGAAGCCATTAACAATATTATTTATGCTAGAAAATGGAGAGATTTCTGTTTTAGTTACTTCGAAAAATTTCCGAATCCAAAAACATCAGACACCAAAGATTATTACAATAATTTTAAAGTAGAAAATAAAGAACTAGAAAAATATTTAGAGAAAAATGGTGAAAAAATTAGTAGTTATTCACCCAAAGAAATTTCAGATTTAAAATGGAGCTTAATGGTAGAATTAAGTAGTTACTACTACTCAGATCAGTCGAGATACATATTAAATACTTTTAGAGATAGTGATATAAAAAAAGCTATTGAAGAAATGTCAAATTAGTATATTAAGTTATATTTTTAATCAAAATGTATAGAACACACAACAACGGACAATTAAGAATTGATGATGTCAATCAAAAGGTCCAATTATGCGGATGGGTCCAAAAATCAAGAGATTTAGGGGGAATGACATTTATTGACCTTAGAGACCGATATGGAATTACCCAATTGGCATTTAACGAAACATTAGACAAAAACCTTTCTGTAAAAGCAAGGAAATTAAATCGAGAATGGGTTATTCAAGTTGAAGGAATTGTAAAAGAAAGAAGCAGTAAGAATTTAAAAATTGATACTGGAGAAATTGAGATAGAGGTGGAGAAATTCACTGTTTTAAACGAATCAAAAACACCTCCATTTACAATTGAGGACGAAACGGATGGTGGAGAAGAGTTGAGAATGAAATATAGATTTCTTGATTTGAGAAGAAACCCTTTGCAAGAAAATTTAGCGCTAAGAAGTGAAATGAGTATTGAAATTCGAAATTTCTTTCACCAAAATAATTTTTTAGAAATTGAAACTCCTTATTTAATAAAGTCTACACCTGAAGGGGCTCGTGATTTTGTAGTGCCAAGCAGAATGAACAAGCAACAGTTTTACGCACTTCCTCAATCTCCACAAACATTTAAACAGCTTCTCATGGTAAGTGGCTACGATCGTTATTTTCAAATTGTAAAGTGTTTTAGAGACGAGGACTTGAGATCCGATAGACAGCCAGAATTTACTCAAATTGATTGTGAGATGGCTTTTGTCAATCAACAACAAGTATTAGAGACTTTTGAAGGATTAATTAAATTTCTTTTCAAAAAAATTCTAAATACAGACTTCCCAAAACCATTTCCAGTAATTTCTTACAAAGATGCTATTGAGAAATATGGTTCGGATAAACCTGACATAAGATTTGAAATGAAATTGTCTTACCTAGAGGATCTTGCAAAAGGAAAAGGATTTAAAGTGTTTGATGAAGCTGAATCTATAGTTGCAATAAGTGTTCCAGGTGGTGCAGAATATTCAAGAAAAAAATTAGACGAATTAACCGATTGGGTTAAAAGACCACAAATTGGAGCTAGAGGCCTTATTTATGTAAAATACAACGAAAATCAAACTTTCAAATCATCGGTAGATAAGTTTTACGATGTATCCAATTTAAAAGAGTGGGCAAAAAAATGTGGTACCAATCCTGGTGATTTAATCTTAATCCTAAGCGGAAAAAAATCAGATGTTCAATCTCAAATGAATGAACTAAGATTATTAATGGGAAGTCGTCTTGGTCTAAGAGATCCTAAAGTTTTCAAACCTGTTTGGGTAGTTGATTTTCCTCTTTTAGAAAAAGATGAAATAAGTAATAGTTTTCATGCAATGCATCATCCATTTACTTCTCCAAAAGTTAGTGATTTAGCTTTGTTAGAGACCAATCCTGAAAATGTTAGAGCCAATGCTTATGACTTGGCTATTAACGGAGTAGAAGTTGGAGGCGGATCTATAAGAATTCACGATAGGAAAATTCAGGAAAAAATGTTTGAGATTCTTGGATTTAGCAAAGAAGAAGCCGAAGCCCAATTTGGATTTTTAATGAGTGCTTTTGAATATGGAGCTCCTCCTCATGGAGGAATTGCCTTTGGTTTTGATAGACTTTGTGCCCTATTTGGTGGTAAAGACAACATTAGAGAGTTTATTGCTTTTCCAAAAAATAATCAAGGTAGAGATGTTATGATTGAAGCACCATCTGAAATTGACCAAACACAACTTGACGAATTGGAAATTAGCCTTCCAAAATTAAAAGACTAATTTTCTTTTTTAATAGCAACTAGAGAAATTATTCCTAAAAAAATCATAAATATTGTTTGGGAGGACCACATTAGCATTCCAAAGGATTTAGCAACTTGACCGTCATATCCGTAAAGCTCAATTAAAGCAGATGCAACCATTATTGGATAAAGTCCAATTCCACCAGGTGTTGCACCAATGGCTATTGTACCTGCGACGAAACAAGCAAATACTGCATTAATAGATATATTTTCTATATCTGGCAGTGCCATAGCAGTTATCCATAACATAGAAACATAGCAAGCCCAAATAAAAAAAGTGTGAATTAAAAAACCAATTTTATTCTTTAATCTTAATATGGCTGAAGCCCCTTGGATTATTCCTTTTAAAAAATTTAAAACTTTAACTCTAACTTTCTTTAGCCCTATTAAAATTCCTAAGAAGATAATTCCAGTAATGAGTAAAGAAGGTAGTAAATATGGATTAGAAGAACTATTAGATATTTGTCTAAGCTCATTAAATTTTTCTTGATCTGCTTGAAATAAAAACGCAATAAAAAATACCATAGCAAACATTATTAAATCTATTACTCTTTCAATGACAATGGTTCCAAAAATTTGATCTGATTTTGTTTTTTGATATCTGCTAAAATAGGCCGCTCTAGCCAACTCTCCTGATCTTGGAATGGTTAAATTAATAATGTAGCCAATCATTACACTGTGATACATAAGACTTAATTTTGGTTTTAAGCCTAGTGTTTCTAGCAAGTATTTCCATCTGTATGCCCTACTTAAATGTGCAAAAAAAGCTATTATTAAAGCAACTAAAACCCATCCATAATTGGCTTCAGATAAGGATTTTAAAAAATATTCTTTTTCTGTTTCTGTAGAATTTGAAACAAAATACCAAGTTAGATAGACTCCAATAGCAATTGGAAGAGAAATCTTTAGGATTTTAATTAGCTTGTTTTTCATTAATTGAGTGCAATATTATCAATTAACCTAATACCGCCCAAGTTTGTTGCAGTAAATGCTCTCCATGTTTTTAACTTGTCACCATTGTTTAATAAATCGTCGGAATGTCTAATTTCAAAATATTCTGGTTCTGAGAATTCTGCTAATTTTTTTAGACATGTTTTTTCTAATTCTTCTCTGTTGGAAAAATCAAAATTTTTCTTGCAGTATTTAAGAACTATATATATCTCATTTGCTTTTTCAAAATCTTTAGTGGATAGCCTACTGTTTCTAGAGCTCATTGCTAAGCCATCTTGATCTCTTTGAGTAGGGCACATAATAATTTCAATTTGTGGAAAACAAACCCTAGCTAATTCGGAAATTATTAAATACTGTTGGTAATCCTTTTCACCAAAAAATGCATAATTGGGATTTATTAATTTAAAAAATATATTCACAACTCTAATTACTCCTTGAAAATGACCCTTTCTTTTTCTTGCTTCCAAGACACTATCTAGTTTTCCTAAGGTTATCTCCACAGGTTTTTCATTAGTGTACAAAGTGTTGTAGTCCGGGCAAAAGACAAGATCTACCTCTTGCTGCTCTAAAGCCATTAAATCTTCTTTAAGACTAACAGGGTAGTTTTCAAGATCTGTGGGGTTATTAAATTGAGTAGGGTTTACAAATATAGATACCACTGTAAAATCCGCTTTTTTTTTCGAGGCGTTAATTAGTGAGAGATGTCCGCGGTGAAGAAAACCCATTGTGGGCACAAATCCAATCAACCTGTTGGATTCAGATGATAAAGCGTCATTTAGTTCTTCGAGTTGTTTTACTACTTGCATTACTTATATTAACTGAATTAAAGCTACTATAAATGTTGGTTTTATGTGTTTTTTTTTTATATTTTTGTAGCTCATTATTTTTAAGCAGGAGATTAGTAGTTATGGAAAAAAGTAAAATTCTTTATGTCACCCAAGAAATCGATCCGTTTTTAATTGAATCTGAAATTTCAAGTCTTGTAAGAAAAGTCGCTCAAGGAGTTCATGAGGCTGATAAAGAAATTAGAATTTTTATGCCCAGATTTGGAGTTATCAATGAAAGAAGACACCAGCTTCATGAGGTAATTAGGCTATCGGGAATGAATTTAATTGTTAATGACTACGATCATCCATTGATTATTAAAGTTGCATCTATTCCACAAATTAGAATTCAAGTATACTTTATTGATAATGAAGAATATTTCAAGAAGAAGTTCTTGTTTAAAGATGCTAAAGGAAAATACTTCAAAGACAATGACGAAAGGTCTATGTTTTTCTGCAGAGGGGTTTTAGAAACAGTTAAAAAACTTGGATGGATGCCTGACATAGTTCATTGTCATGGATGGATGACAGCATTAATGCCGGTCTACTTAAAATCAGTCTATGCTAATGAGCCTCATTTTTCAGGCGCTAAAGTAATTTACAGCATTTACAATAATGACGAAAAACTTAAATTTTCTAAGAATTTAGATGCCAAACTAGAATTTGATGAAATTCCAATCTCAAAAATTGATATTGATGGATCTATAGGAGTGAATAAACTTCATGAAATAGCGGTTCAATGGAGTGACGCTATTGGAATTTGCAGTCCAGAAATTGATAATTCACTGATGGAGATTATCAAAACCTCTAAAAAACCACTACTTGAACACCATGAAGAAGAGCAAACAATCGATGCACATCAAGATTTTTATGATACAGTTCTTAGTGAAAATGGAGTTCTTGCTTAGTCAGAAAGTATTGACCAAATCACGTAATTTTTTATTTATAGTTGTTGGTTTATTAACTACTGTATTTCTATTTGGCTCTTGTGAAAAAGACAATGAATTTGGAATTGAAATTAATCCAGACTCCAATACTTTAGGAGCGATTTATTCTGATACATTTTCTATACGTACTTTTTCAGTTATTTCAGATAGCATTAGAACTGATGAATTAAATGGTCCTAGTCCACTAGGGAACTATATAGATCCTGTTTTTGGAGAGTTAAATGCTTCCATTATTACGCAAATAAGACTAGAACAATCTTATAATTTTATTCCAGATAATGGAGACATTAACGATATTGTTGTGGATTCTGTAGTGCTATATCTGGCAATAGACGGATATTATGGAGATATTCAAGAGCAAGAATTTATAGTTGAAATATTAGATGAGGATATTTTTAAAGATTCTATTTACCATAACACAAACAATATAATTACCAAGGCAGAAGATATTTCCAATGGATTAAGTATTGAATCTGATCCACTATTCCCTGGTTATTTTTCTGGTGGTTTAGTAGATAAAGCAATTTTAGGAATTCCTTTAAATATTGAAAAATTTGCAACGCCAATTGTTAACGAATCTGGAAATACTACTTTAGATGGAAACGACGGTGATAACGAATTTTTGACATTTTTTAAAGGAATAAAAATTTCAAGTGTAAATGGAACTAATGGGGGGCTTTATTATATAAATTTACTTAACTCTTTTTCTAGAATAAGATTGTTTTACAGAGATACTAGCGGAGCTTCTTCTGAACATGACACGTTAGATTTTGATTTCAATATTAATAGTAATTGTGCATACTATCACAAAGTTACACATGACTACACAGGAACAGACATAGAAAATGTTGTTAACCAACCGGCTTTGGGTCAAAATCAGTTTTTCATTCAGACATTAGGCGGCATCAATGGAAGAATGACCATCCCCAGTTTTGATTCTCTAATAGCAAAACCAGTGATAATCAATAAAGCAGAGATTATTTTGCCATTTGAGGATTACCTTTACGACGACTATCCTTCCCCTTCTAGTTTATTTATTTCAAGAAAAAATGTAGAAGGAGAGTATGAGTTTTTGCCAGACTTGTTTGAGGGTAGTTTAGGAGGAAATTTTAATGTGGTTAATAAAAATTACACTTTCAATATTACTAGACATCTTAATGAAATTGTGGCTGAAAAAGCAATTAACGACACTTTAAAAATATTTCCAAATGGAAATGGAATAACCGCCAATAGAGTAGTTTTAAATGGAATGAATTCCTCCAAAAAAGACAAGGCAAAAGTAGTAATTTCATATACAAAATATTAATATTTATGTGTGGTATAGTAGCTTATTTAGGTGAAAAAAATGCCTATGAAGTAGTAATCAAAGGTCTTCAAAGATTGGAGTATCGGGGCTACGACAGCTCCGGAGTGGCAATTCATAAGGACAAGTCTGTAAATATTTACAAGCAAAAAGGAAAGGTTCAAGATCTAATTGATTTTGCCAGCGATAAAGACACTAATGGAAACCTTGCCATTGGACACACGCGATGGGCAACTCACGGTCTTCCTAATAATGTAAATGCCCATCCTCACCAATCTAGTAATGGAAAAATAAGCCTTGTACACAACGGAATTATTGAAAATTATTCTGTTTTAAAAAAAGAATTAGAACAAAGAGGACATAAATTTTTAAGTGAAACCGATACTGAAGTTTTGGTTCATTTAATTGGTGATATTCATAAAAATGGGAAACAAAGTCTTTTTGATTCTGTAAGATTAGCTCTAAACGAAGTAATTGGGGCTTATGCAATTGTAGTTATAAGTGATGACAATCCCGATGAATTAATTGCAGCTAGAAAATCAAGTCCTTTGGTAGTGGGATTAGGTCAGGGAGATTACTTTTGCGCATCAGACGCAACACCTATAATAGAATATACTAAGAATGTAGTTTATTTAGAAGATGGAGAAATTGCTCACATAAGTTTAAAAAATGGGTTGAAGTTAAAGACCATTGGCAATCAAAATAAAACACCATATATACAAGAGCTAGAAATGCATTTAGAGGCTTTAGAAAAAGGTGGCTATGAGCACTTTATGCTAAAAGAAATATACGAACAGCCTCAGTCTATTTTAGATTCTATGAGAGGGCGTTTTAGCATTTCACAAGGGAAAGTTGCATTAGGTGGGATTTTAGATTATGAAGAAAAGCTAATTAATGCCAAACGATTAATATTTGTGGCTTGTGGAACTTCTTGGCATGCTGGCTTGGTGGGAGAATATTTATTTGAAGAAATTGCAAGAATACCTGTTGAAGTGGAGTACGCATCAGAGTTTAGGTATAGAAATCCTATAATCAATGAAGACGATGTAGTAATCGCTATTTCTCAGTCAGGGGAAACTGCAGATACTCTAGCAGCAATAAAATTAGCTAAAGAAAGAAAAGCTACACTAATAGGAGTCTGTAATGTTGTAGGCAGTTCTATTTCTAGAGAAACCCATTGCGGTTCCTACACCCATGCAGGGCCAGAAATTGGCGTAGCGTCTACCAAAGCCTTTACTGCCCAAGTAACAATATTAACTCTTATGGCCATGATGATTGGCAGAAGGAAAGGAACCATAACTAATGAGAGATTTAATAGATTATTGGTAGAACTCAGTGCCATTCCGGAGAAACTAAAAACTGTTTTGAAAGAAAATGATTTGATTAAAAAAATTGCCAAAATATACCATAAGTCAACCAATGCACTTTATTTGGGAAGGGGTATTAATTTTCCTTTGGCATTAGAAGGGGCCTTAAAACTTAAAGAGATTTCTTATATCCATGCTGAAGGATATCCAGCGGCCGAAATGAAACATGGACCAATTGCGTTAATTGATGAAGAAATGCCAGTTTTTGTAATTGCTACTAAGGATTCGAGTTATGAAAAAATAGTATCCAATATTCAAGAAGTAAAAGCAAGAAAAGGAAAAGTTATTGCTATTGTAAGTCATGGAGACAAGGAAGTAAAGAAAATAGCCGATCATTATATAGAGATTCCAAAATGTGATGAATTATTGGTGCCATTATTGGCTACAGTGCCACTTCAATTACTTAGTTATCATATAGCGCTAATGAGAGAATGTAATGTTGATCAGCCAAGGAATTTAGCGAAGTCTGTTACAGTGGAATGAGTTTG
>Ga0233444_10000611_pt1 | contig 45102 bp, 37 predicted proteins | sample SI_124_October20_6_FD_182792 | JGI IMG/M metagenome (GOLD analysis project Ga0233444, IMG submission 182792) | Seawater microbial communities from Saanich Inlet, British Columbia, Canada - SI_124_October2016_10_MG | ecosystem: Environmental > Aquatic > Marine > Inlet | place: Canada: British... | reverse complement strand
AATATGTTACAACCTAAAAGAACTAAATTCCGCAAAGCGCAGAAAGGCCGTATGAAAGGCAATTCTATGCGTGGACACCAACTTTCTAACGGAATGTTTGGTATCAAAGCCTTGGATTCAAATTTCATCACTTCTCGACAAATTGAAGCGGCTCGTATTGCTGCGACACGTTACATGAAAAGGGAAGGACAATTATGGATTAAAATTTTCCCAGATAAACCCATTACAAAAAAGCCTCTAGAGGTACGTATGGGTAAAGGAAAAGGAGCTCCAGAATATTTTGTGGCTGTAGTAAAGCCAGGACGTATTTTATTTGAAATCTCTGGTGTGCCTATTGACATCGCTAAAGAAGCTTTGCGTCTTGCGGCACAAAAGCTTCCCGTAAGAACTAAATTTATTATTGCGCGAGATTTTCAAGCATAATTGATCAAGAACTATGAAACAATCAGAAATTAACAATCTTTCGCTAGCAGATATTCAGGACAAATTAGCTGAGTTACAAAAGCAACTTTCAGAGTTGAATATGGCACACACAATTACTCCTCTTGAAAATCCATTGCAGATTAGAAGCGTACGTAGAACAGTCGCTCGTTTGCAAACAGCAATCACGCAAAGACAACAAGAAGCGTAGAATATGGAAAGTAGAAATTTAAGAAAAGAACGAATTGGTGTAGTAACCAGCAACAAGATGGACAAGTCTATCGTTGTATCAGAGGTAAAGCGCGTAAAACACCCTATGTATGGGAAATTCGTTTTGAAAACTAAGAAATACGTTGCCCACGATAATACCAACGATTGCAATATCGGCGATACGGTAAAAATCATGGAAACCCGCCCAATGAGTAAATCAAAGTGCTGGAGATTAGTAGAAATCATTGAAAGAGCTAAATAATCATGTTACAACAAGAATCAAGATTACGCGTAGCCGATAATACCGGTGCCAAAGAAGTCCTCACCATTCGTGTATTAGGAGGAACAAAAAGACGTTATGCTTCTCTAGGGGACAAGATTGTAGTTACTGTAAAAGAAGCTTCTCCCTCTGGAACGGTCAAAAAAGGACAAGTCTCCACTGCTGTAGTGGTGAGAACAACGAAAGAAGTACGTCGTCCAGATGGATCTTATATCCGTTTTGACGATAACGCTTGTGTGTTGTTAAACCCAACAGGTGAAATGCTCGGAACACGTGTTTTCGGACCTGTAGCCCGAGAGTTACGAGACAAACAGTTCATGAAAATTGTATCATTAGCACCAGAGGTGCTTTAAGCTATTAGCATGGGAAAATTAAAAATTAAAACAGGAGACAAGGTTCGTGTCATTGCTGGAGCACACAAAGGTGCAGAAGGTGAAGTGAGACATGTACTTCGCGAAGACAACAAAGCGATTGTCGAAGGGGTAAACCTTGTCAAAAAGCACGCTAAGCCTAGCGCGCAGAACCCACAAGGAGGTATTCAAGAAAAAGAAGCACCTATTCAAATTTCGAACTTATCTTTGCTCACTGCAGACGGCCAAACTACTCGCGTAGGTTACCGCATGGAAGGAGATAAAAAGGTGAGATTCGCGAAGAAATCAAATGAAGTTATTTAGTAATGAGTTATAAACCTAGACTAAAACAAGAATTCAACGACAGAATCGTTGGTACACTCAAAAAAGAGTTTAGCTATTCAAACGTTATGCAAGTTCCTGTGCTACAGAAGATCGTTCTTAGCCGTGGAGTTGGAGCTGCCGTTGCAGATAAAAAATTAATCGATCACGCCGTTGACGAATTAACAGCGATCACTGGTCAAAAAGCGGTTGCGACTATCTCTAAAAAAGATGTTGCCTCTTTTAAACTGCGTAAAGGGATGCCAATTGGTGCAAAAGTAACACTTCGTGGAGAACGCATGTACGAATTCCTTGACCGTTTAGTAACAGTTGCTTTACCACGTGTTCGTGATTTTCGAGGCGTTAAAGCGAACGGTTTTGACGGTCGTGGAAACTACACCCTTGGTGTTACAGAACAAATCATTTTCCCAGAAATTGATATTGATAAAGTAAATAAGATTGCTGGTATGGACATCACCTTTGTGACCTCTGCACCAACAGATAAAGAAGCAAAGTCATTATTAACACAACTAGGTTTACCTTTTAAAAATAACTAAGATGGCAAAAGAATCAATGAAAGCACGCGAAGTAAAACGTGCAAAAACAGTCGCTAAATATGCTGCAAAACGTAAAGCATTAAAAGAAGCTGGTGATTATGAAGCATTACAAAAGCTTCCTAAAAATGCCTCGCCTATCCGTATGCACAACCGCTGTAAATTAACCGGCCGTCCAAAAGGATATATGCGTCAATTTGGTATTTCAAGGGTAACCTTTAGAGAAATGGCCAACAAAGGATTAATTCCTGGTGTAACTAAAGCAAGTTGGTAATCTAAAAAAAGAATTATGTACACAGATCCATTAGCAGATTATCTTACTAGAATCCGTAACGCTAACTCCGCAGGCCATCGCGTTGTAAGTATTCCCGCTTCTAATTTGAAAAAAGAAATCACAAAAATATTATTCGATCAAGGATACATCCTTAGCTACAAGTTTGAAGATTCAGACAACAAGCAAGGAAGCATCAAGATCGCATTAAAATACGATCCGGCAACTAAAGCGCCTATCATTAATAAAATTCAACGCATTTCTACCCCTGGTCTACGCAAGTATGCTGGTTCAACAGAAATCCCTAGAATTTTAAATGGTCTAGGAATCTCTATCGTTTCTACCTCTAAAGGTGTAATGACTGGGAAACAAGCACAGCGTGACAATGTTGGGGGAGAAGTATTGTGTTACGTTTATTAAATAATTAAATAAAAAGAAATGTCTAGAGTTGGTAATAATCCTGTAGCGATCCCTGAAGGTGTCACGGTTGACATCCAGGTCGATAAAGTTATCGTAAAAGGAAAACTAGGTGAACTAGAACAACAGTATGACGCGGTGTCCATCGAAAACAACGATGGAATCATCACAGTCACAAGAAAAACAAATTCAAAAGAGCACAAATCTAAACACGGTTTGTACCGTGCCCTTTTAGCTAATATGATCGAAGGTGTAAGTAATGGCTTCACTAAAGAACTAGAATTAGTTGGGGTAGGATATCGTGCTTCGAATCAAGGACAAAAACTTGACTTAGCACTAGGATTTTCTCACAACATCTTGCTGGACATTGCGCCAGAAGTTAAAGTGGAAACTATTTCTGAGAAAGGAAAGAACCCAATCATCAAATTAAGCTCTCACGACAAACAATTAGTTGGTTTCGTGGCCGCTAAGATTCGCTCTTTCCGCAAGCCTGAACCTTACAAAGGAAAAGGAGTTAAATTCGTTGGAGAACAAATTAGAAGAAAAGCAGGCAAATCTGCATAAGTAGTTTAAATATGGGATTAAGTAAAGAAGAAAGAAGACTAAGAATCCGTCGTCGTATTCGCAAAACCGTATCGGGAACTGCCAATGCACCTCGCTTATCTATCTTTAGAAGTAATAAAGAGATCTATGTTCAAGTCATTGATGATACTACCGGTAAGACACTAGTAGCAGCTTCGTCAAGAGATAAAGGGGTAGAAGCTCAAGAAAATAAACAATTAACCGCTACAGCTGTTGGAAAAAGCGTGGCAGAAAAGGCAATTGCTGCTGGAATTTCTGTTGTTAAATTTGACCGCGGTGGCTATTTGTATCACGGAAGAGTTAAGTCACTAGCTGAGGGTGCTCGAGAAGGTGGTTTAAAATTTTAAGAAGCGATTATGTATCAAGATTATAAAAACATAGAGTTGGTCAAGCCAGGAGGTCTAGAATTAAAAGATCGCTTAGTAGGGGTTCAACGTGTAACTAAAGTTACAAAAGGTGGACGTGCATTTGGTTTTTCTGCTATTGTTGTTGTCGGTGACGAGAACGGTGTAGTAGGTCAAGGTCTAGGGAAATCCAAAGAAGTTGCAGAAGCAATTTCTAAAGCCGTAGAAGATGCTAAGAAAAACCTTGTTCGTATTCCAATCAAAAATGGAACACTTCCACACGAACAAAAAGGTAAATACGGTGGAGCCCGTGTATTCCTCAAACCAGCATCTGCCGGTACAGGGGTAATCGCAGGTGGTGCTGTACGTGCCGTGCTAGAAGCTGTAGGAGTACACAATGTACTTTCTAAGTCTCAAGGATCCTCTAACCCGCACAATGTGGTTAAAGCTACCTTTGACGCTCTCCTTAAATTGAGAAGCCCAGAGATGATTGCTCGTCAACGTGGTATCTCTTTAGATAAAGTATTTAACGGATAATAAGCGAGTCATGGCAAAAGTGAAAGTAAAACAAATCAAAAGTGGTATCAAGCGTTTAAAAAATCAAAAACTTACCCTCGAAGCCCTTGGTTTAAGAGGAATTGGTAAAGAAGTAACCCATGAGGCTACGCCAAATATCCTAGGAATGATAAAGAAAGTTAAACACTTGGTTTCTGTTACAGAAGCATAAACTAACAATATGAACTTAAGTAATATAAAACCAGCAGAAGGGTCTACCCATAAAAATGCAAAGCGTCTTGGCCGCGGCCAAGGATCTGGTAAAGGTGGAACCGCTGCACGTGGACATAAAGGAGCAAAGTCTCGTTCAGGATATTCTAAGAAATTAGGATTTGAAGGAGGACAAATGCCATTACAACGTCGTGTCCCTAAATTTGGATTTAAAAACATCAACCGCAAAGATTATCAAGGGATCAACTTAGATACTTTACAAGAATTAGTTGATGAAAAGAAAATTAAAAACACCCTAGGTTTTGACACTATTGTAGAATTGCGTTTAGCACGTAAAAACGAATTAGTTAAGATTTTAGGGCGTGGTGAGTTAAAAGCTGCTTTGAAGGTAAGTGCTCACAAATTTACGGCTACTGCTAAAGCGGCGATCGAAGCAGCGGGTGGAGAAGCGATTGAATTATAATAGACCATGAAGAAATTTTTAGAAACCCTTGTAAATATCTATAAGATTGAAGAGTTAAGGAACCGTATTTGGGTAACCTTAACCATTCTTCTTATTTATCGGTTTGGTGCGCAAATAACCTTACCTGGTATTGACGTAGTTCAGCTCGCTGAATTAGGTAATAGAACAGGTGGTGGAGGTCTTTTAGGCGTATTGAATATGTTTACAGGAGGGGCATTTGCCAATGCTTCTGTATTTGCATTAGGAATTATGCCATACATTTCTGCCTCTATTGTTGTACAGTTGATGGGAGTTGCTATTCCTTATCTTCAAAAACTTCAAAAAGAAGGAGAAAGTGGTCGTAAAACCCTAAATCAAATTACTAGATGGTTAACCATTGCAATTTGTGTTGTTCAAGCACCTGCCTATCTTTATGGATTAGGGGCCCTAGGGGTACCCGATTCTGCTTTTGTTTTAGGTAAAGGATTGAGCTTTATGGCTCCATCTGTTATCATCTTAGTGACTGGAACCATTTTTGCCATGTGGTTAGGAGAGAAAATTACTGATAAAGGTATTGGTAATGGTATCTCCTTGCTAATTATGGTAGGTATAATTGCAACCTTACCGATGTCTTTTGTACAAGAGGTAGTATCGCGTGTATCTGAAAATAATGGTGGACTTATTTTGATTCTAATCGAATTAATCCTTTGGATCATTATTATCGTTCTTTCCATTCTATTGGTAATGGCGGTTCGTCAGATCCCAGTACAATATGCTCGAAGAACTCAATCTGGAGCGAATGAGAAAAACGTATTTGGTTCACGCCAGTACATTCCATTAAAATTAAATGCTTCAGGAGTAATGCCAATTATTTTTGCTCAAGCCATTATGTTTGCTCCCGCTTATGTAGGCGGTTTAATGGGAGACAGTGAAGTAGGGCAGTGGTTACAAGTTAACTTTTCAGATATTTTTGGCCTTTGGTACAATATTGTCTTTGGTTTGCTAATTATCATTTTCACCTATTTTTATACTGCCATTACAGTTCCAACAAACAAAATGTCAGATGATTTAAAGCGCAGTGGTGGTTTTGTTCCCGGTGTAAGACCTGGGAATGAAACCAGTGATTTCTTAGATACAGTAATGTCACACATCACTTTTCCAGGATCACTTTTCTTGGCTGCACTCGCTGTTTTTCCAGCTATCGTTGTTAAGTTAATAGGAATGCAACAAGGCTGGGCCTTGTTCTATGGAGGTACCTCTCTTTTGATTATGGTAGGGGTAGCAATAGACACCATCCAGCAAGTAAATTCTTACTTGTTAAATCGTCACTATGACGGCTTAATGAAAACAGGGACTAACCGAAAAGCAAACTCTAACTAAGATGGCAAAACAAGCAGCAATAGAGCAAGAAGGATCCATCATCGAAGCATTGTCTAACGCAATGTTTAGAGTAGAGTTAGAAAATGGTCACGTAGTTACCGCACATATTTCTGGTAAAATGAGATTGCACTATATCAAATTATTACCTGGAGATAAAGTTAAATTAGAAATGAGTCCTTACGATTTAACCAAAGCAAGGATTACTTATAGATTTTAAAAACGAAAAGATGAAAGTAAGAGCATCATTAAAGAAAAGAAGCGCCGACTGCAAGATTGTTCGCAGAAAGGGTCGCCTTTATGTTATTAACAAAAAGAATCCTAGATTTAAACAAAGACAAGGATAATTATGGCAAGAATATCAGGAGTAGACATTCCAAAACAAAAACGCGGAGTAATCGCATTGACTTATATCTTTGGTATTGGTCGTAGTCGTGCTCAAAGTATATTAGCAGAAGCTAAAGTTGACGAAAGTAAAAAAGTATCTGATTGGACAGACAGCGAAATTGCTGCCGTTCGTGAAGTAGTTTCTACTTTCAAAATTGAAGGTGAATTGCGATCTGAAGTTCAATTGAACATCAAGCGATTAATGGATATCGGTTGTTACAGAGGAATTCGTCACAGAGTAGGTTTACCTTTAAGAGGACAGCGTACTAAGAATAACTCGCGTACTCGTAAAGGGAAACGTAAAACAGTTGCTAACAAGAAAAAAGCAACTAAATAATTTTAGACTATGGCTAAAACAACAAGCAAAAAAAGAAAGGTTATTGTTGAATCAACTGGTGAAGCGCATATCAATGCTTCTTTCAACAATATCATTATTTCGCTTACCAACTTAAAAGGAGAAGTAATTTCTTGGTCATCTGCCGGTAAAATGGGCTTTAGAGGATCTAAGAAAAATACTCCTTATGCTGCTCAAACAGCAGCAGAAGATTGTGCTAAAGTTGCACAGGAAGCTGGTTTGCGTCAAGTAAAAGTTTATGTTAAAGGACCTGGCAATGGACGTGAGTCTGCGATTAGAACCTTGCATAATAATGGAATTGAAGTTACAGAGATTATCGACGTAACACCACTTCCTCATAATGGATGTCGTCCTCCTAAAAGACGTAGAGTATAATTAATTTTAATCAGTAGAAGGATCTATAGTTATCGAAGGAATCGACCTTAATTCATAACTCCTTTTACACCAACCAAAACACAATGGCAAGATATACCGGTCCAAAAACTAAAATTGCGCGTAAATTTGGAGAACCCATCTTTGGTGCTGATAAATCTTTCGAGAAAAGAAATTATCCTCCAGGACAACACGGAAACAACAGAAGACGTGGTAAAAAGTCCGAATATGCTATCCAGTTAATGGAAAAGCAAAAAGCTAAATTCACTTACGGAATTTTAGAAAAACAATTTAGAATTATCTTTGATCGCGCTTCTAGAGCGAATGGCGTTACAGGGGAAGTATTACTTCAATTATGTGAGTCTCGCTTAGACAATGTTGTTTATCGTTTAGGGATTGCTCCTACACGTTCTGCAGCACGTCAATTAGTATCTCACCGCCATATTACCGTGAACGGTGAAATCTTAAACATCCCCTCTTGTCACATCAAGCCAGGAGATGTTATTGGAGTACGTGAGAAATCTAAATCATTAACTGCCATTACCCATTCTTTAGAACGTAACTTTGCTGTATATGAGTGGATGACGTGGAATGGCGATACCTTTGAAGGTACTTTTGTCTCTACCCCTCAGCGTTTACAAATTCCTGAGAATATCAAAGAGCAACTAATCGTAGAATTATATTCTAAATAATAACTGAAGTTTATCCTATGGCTATATTAAATTTTCAAAAACCCGATAAAGTAATCATGATCGATTCTTCAGAATTCGAAGGAAAATTCGAATTCCGTCCTTTAGAACCCGGCTATGGTCTCACAGTTGGTAACGCATTGAGAAGAGTATTACTATCCTCTTTAGAAGGATTTGCAATCACTTCAGTGAAAATCGAAAACATTGATCATGAGTTTTCTACCATTCCTGGAATTGTAGAAGATGTCACAGAGATCATTCTTAATCTTAAGCAAGTACGTTTTAAGCGTCAAATTGAAGATCTCGAAACAGAAAAGGTGAGTATTACTATTGGTGGCCAAGAGCAATTAAAAGCTTCTGACTTCCAGAAATTCATCTCAGGATTTCAAGTTTTAAATCACGACTTAGTGATTTGTAACCTTGAAAAGAGTGTACAATTGAACATGGAATTGACCATTGAAAAAGGTCGTGGATATGTACCTGCGGAAGAAAACAAAAAGATGCATGTTGAACTAGGGGCAATCGCAATTGACTCTATTTACACTCCTGTAAAAAATGTTAAGTTTAGCATTGAAAACTATCGTGTTGAGCAAAAAACAGACTACGAAAAGCTTGTTTTCGAAATCATTACAGATGGGTCCATTCATCCTAAAGATGCTTTAACCGAAGCAGCCAAAACTTTAATTCACCACTTCTTGTTGTTCTCTGATGAGCGCATCACTCTTGAAGCAGATGAAATCGCACAAACAGAGACTTATGACGAAGAGTCACTGCACATGCGTCAATTGCTCAAGACGAAATTGATCGATATGGATCTTTCTGTTCGAGCTTTAAACTGTTTAAAAGCTGCAGAAGTAGAGACATTAGGAGACTTAGTTTCTTACAATAAGAACGACTTGATGAAGTTTAGAAACTTTGGAAAGAAATCATTGACAGAGTTAGAAGAATTAGTAGTACTTAAAGGACTTTCTTTTGGCATGAACCTATCCAAATACAAATTAGATAAAGACTAACCCGACATTTTTATACACTAGAAAATGAGACATGGAAAAAAAGTAATGCACCTAGGTCGTAAAACAGCACATCGCACATCGATGCTTGCTAATATGGCCTGTTCATTAATCGAACATAAAAGAATCAATACCACAGTGACTAAAGCGAAAGCTTTAAAACAATTTGTGGAACCAATTATCACTAAAGCTAAAGACGACACTACACACAACCGTAGAACTGCATTTCGTTACCTAAGATCAAAAGAAGCTGTTGCTTATCTATTTAGAGATATTGCTGTTAAAGTAGGCGATCGTCCAGGAGGATACACGCGTATTATTAAGTTAGGAAACCGTTTAGGAGATAATGCCGATATGGCCATGATCGAACTAGTTGACTTCAACGATGTTTACACAAACAAAGAAGAAACTAAGAAGAAAACTACCCGTAGGGGTAAAGCGAAGAAGTCAGCAGATACTGCCCCTGTCGCTGAAGTAGCAGAAGAAACAACAGAGTCCAATGATACATCAGCAGCCGAAACAGAAGATACTGCTCAAGAATAGATGTTAATAATTCAAACATATCAGAAAGGATAAGCTCTTAGAGTTTATCCTTTTTTTTATGTTTCTTTGTAAAAATTTTCACTAAGAATATGAAGTATAAAAAGCGAGAAGAAGCATTGGTCCTTTTAGCCGATGGGACAGTTTTTTACGGGAAATCCATAGGGATTAAAGGAAGCGCTTTTGGCGAAATTTGTTTCAATACCGGAATGACAGGATATCAAGAAATATTTACAGACCCCTCTTACTTTGGTCAGATCATGGTGACCACTAACGCCCATATAGGAAACTATGGTACTGTTGAAGAAGAAAGCCAGTCTGATTCCATTAAAATAGCAGGTCTTATTTGTAAAAATTTTAGTTATGAACACACAAGACCTAGCGGAACAAAAAACTTATTTGACTTTTTTGCCGATCAAAATAAAGTAGCCATCTCAGATGTGGATACTCGTGCATTAGTCAAGTATATTAGAGAGCACGGTGCACAAAATGCTGTGTTAACTACAGAAATCGATCGGTTAAAAGAACTCGAAGGAGAATTAAAAGCTTATCCTTCTATGGAAGGAAGAGAACTTGCCTCTGTCGTTTCTACAAAAGAGCCCTATTATTTTGGCGATGAAACTGCTCCTCTCAAAGTAGCTGTGCTGGATTTAGGAATTAAAAAAAGTATTCTTCAAAACATCGCTAATCAAGGAGTCTATCTAAAGGTTTTTCCTTATGATACAAACTTTGCCACCTTATCAGCCTGGAATCCAGACGGCTATTTCTTATCAAATGGTCCAGGTGATCCAGAACCTTTACATAGTGCACAAGCTGTCGCAAAAGAAATCATCGATAAAGATCTTCCTCTTTTTGGAATTTGTCTTGGGCATCAAGTTATTGCTTTAGCAAACGGAGTGTCGACCTTTAAGATGTTTAATGGACACAGAGGAATTAACCACCCTGTTTTGAACCACAGTACTGGGAAAGGCGAAATCACTTCTCAAAACCACGGATTTGCCGTTAATCGAGAAGAAGCAAAGGCACATGCCGATCTTGAAATTTCGCACACGCATTTGAACGACAATACAGTAGCAGGACTTAAAATGAAGTCTAAAAAATGCTTTTCAGTGCAATACCACCCAGAAGCCGCCCCAGGACCTAACGACGCAAAATATCTTTTTGCCCAGTTTAAAGAATTAATTCAACAATAGAAACCATAATTAAACAAAACCAAATGAGCATTATTTTAAATATACATGCAAGACAAATTTTTGACTCTCGTGGCAACCCAACTGTAGAAGTTGATGTAATTACAGAGAATGGCGTGTTAGGACGAGCTGCTGTTCCTTCTGGAGCTTCAACAGGAGAACACGAGGCAGTAGAATTGCGTGACGGTGGAAGCGATTTCCTTGGAAAAGGGGTATTAACAGCAGTGAGTAATGTTAATGACACCATTGCACAACACATTGTAGGTGTCTCTGTCTTTGAACAAAACACCATCGATCAAATGATGATTGATCTAGATGGTACGCCTAATAAATCTAAACTAGGGGCGAATGCTATTCTAGGCGTTTCTTTAGCAGTAGCTAAAGCAGCGGCAAACGAATTAAACATGCCTTTATACCGTTATGTAGGTGGAGTCAGTGCAAATACACTTCCTGTTCCTATGATGAATATCATTAATGGAGGTTCACACTCCGATGCACCCATCGCATTTCAAGAATTTATGGTCATGCCCGTAGCCGCTCAGACTTTCTCTAAAGCCATGCAAATGGGGACAGAGATTTTTCATCATCTCAAAAAAGTTTTACACGACCGTAACTTAAGTACAGCTGTGGGAGACGAAGGTGGTTTTGCGCCAACCTTAGACGGAACTGAAGATGCTTTAGACACCATTATTAAAGCGATTGGAAATGCAGGCTACAAAGCTGGAGAAGAAGTAATGATCGCCTTAGACTGCGCTGCTGCAGAATTTTACAAAGACGGGGTGTATGATTACACCTTATTCGAAGGTGAATCTGGCGTAAAGCGTTCTTCTGAAGAGCAAGCACAATACTTGGCAGATCTTTCTGCAAAATACCCTATCGTCTCTATTGAAGATGGAATGGATGAAAATGACTGGGACGGTTGGAAATCTTTAACCGATAAAGTAGGAGATAAAGTACAACTAGTTGGAGACGACTTATTCGTGACTAATGTAGAGCGCCTGTTTCGTGGAATTAATGAGTCTATTGCTAACTCTATTTTGATCAAAGTAAACCAGATTGGTAGTTTAACAGAAACCATTGCCGCGGTGAATATGGCGCATAATGCTGGTTATACAGCCGTGATGTCTCACCGTTCTGGAGAGACAGAAGACAATACGATTGCAGATCTTGCTGTGGCCTTAAACACAGGCCAAATCAAGACAGGTTCTGCTTCACGTAGTGATCGTATGGCAAAATACAATCAATTGTTACGAATCGAAGAAGAATTGGCTGAAACAGCTTATTTTCCACAACGTAAAGCTTTCAAAATCTAATACCACAAGACGTTATTGAATTGTTAAAGGGGGAGTTTTCCCCCTTTTATCATTTTATAAATTGCTCATTTTTCAGTACTTTTGCAAAACTAAAGGATGAAACGCTATGGATAAAAAAGTAAAGCTTATATACGACAACAATACCTTTGAATTTCCTTTAGTCGAGGGAACAGAAAATGAAACAGGGATTGATATCAAAACCCTACGTGCTCAAACTGGTTTAGTTACTTTAGATCCTGGCTTTAAAAATTCTGGTTCTTGCCAGAGTGAAGTAACCTTTTTAAATGGAGAAAAAGGAGAATTAAAATACCGTGGCTATTCGATTGAAGACCTCGCTGATGGAGCAGATTTCTTAGAAGTCTCTTATTTATTGATATTTGGAGAATTACCTACCGAAGCTCAACTAGAAAAATTCCAGAGCGATATTCATAAAGAATCTTTAGTAGACGAAGACTTAAAACTCATCTTAAAAAGCTTTCCACGAAGCGCTCACCCCATGGGAGCATTAGCTTCTTTAACATCAGCATTAACGGCATTTAACCCAGAATCTGTAGATATAGACTCTGATCAAGACATGTATGAGGCGATTGTGACGATCATGGCAAAGTTCCCAGTTTTGTGTGCTTGGACACATAGAAAGGTAAAAGGATTACCGTTAAACTACAGTAACAGCAGTTTAGGATATGTCGATAATATCGCCCAAATGATGTTTCGTCGTCCAACAGAGAATTATATATCTAATGAAATTATAAACCGCGCTTTAAATAAATTATTGATCCTTCATGCAGATCACGAACAAAACTGTTCTACTTCAACTGTTCGTATTGTAGGATCATCTCACGCAGGTTTATTTGCCTCTATTTCAGCAGGGATTTCTGCGTTATGGGGACCACTGCACGGTGGGGCAAACCAGGCGGTATTAGAAATGTTAGAAGCTATTGATAAAGATGGTGGTGATACAAAAAAGTTTATGGCTAAAGCCAAGGATAAAAATGATCCTTTCCGTTTAATGGGCTTTGGTCACCGTGTTTATAAGAACTTTGACCCCCGTGCACGTATCATTAAAAAATCTGCATACGAAGTATTGAACGAATTAGGTATCAATGATCCAATTCTTGACATCGCTAAAGGACTAGAACAAGAAGCACTAAACGATCCTTATTTTGTAGACCGTAAATTATATCCAAATGTAGATTTCTATTCTGGTATCATTTACCGTGCTTTAGGAATACCAACAGAGATGTTTACGGTAATGTTTGCCTTAGGTCGTTTACCAGGCTGGATTGCACAGTGGAGAGAAATGCGCAAGAATAACGAACCTATTGGTCGTCCTAGACAGATTTATACTGGGCAAGTTGAGAAAGTCTTTACAGATATCTTAAAGCGGTAAATACTTATCCTTTCGCTAGATTGCGAATCATTCCTTTAAAGATAAAATAGTGGAAGGGGACTAAACTGTACCAGTAAAGTCTCCCCCATAAACCTCTGGGTCTAAATGTGGCCGTTTGATAGACCGTATTGCCCTCTATTTTAAATTCAAGCCAGGCTTCTCCCGGAAGTTTCATTTCTGCAAATAGTAATAAGCGTCTCCCTTTTTTGTCTGCCAGTAAAACACGCCAAAAATCTAAGGCGTCTCCAGCATAAATCTTATCGGGATGTGTTCTTCCTCTGCGCAAACCAACACCACCAGAGAGTTGATCGAGATATCCTCTTATTTTCCATAAAATATTAGCGTAATACCACCCTTGTTTCCCCCCTATTTTCCACAAGGCTTTAAAGGTTTTATCTGCATCAATATTATCTAACCGTTGGGCATCTTTAAGAATTCCATACTGTGGAACTTGAATATAGCCCTTTAAGGCTTTATTGAGTCGACCACTTACCATAGAGTCTTTCCAGCTACTAATGACAGAGTTTTGCTCGATACGTTTAAAAGCCATCTTTATGGCTTGATCATAGGTGTAGGGTTTAATCTGAAGTATTTCTTGTAATTTGCTATCTTTTGCAATGACTTCCATTTTCATGCTGTCAACCAGATTCACTGCGAGTGGATAAGAGGTGGAAGTAACAAAATGAAGCCAGTAGGAAGAGAGCCTAGGGGTCATTACTGGCACACTAAAAATCCAATTGCGAAAGCCCCTATTTTTAGCATAACGGTGTAGCATTTCTTTATAGGTAATCACGTCTGGTCCACCGATATCAAAACTTTTATTAAGACAAGCGGTATGTAAAACAACACCATTTAAGTATTCCATTACATTTCTAATCGCAATGGGTTGTGATTTTGTCTTCACCCATTTTGGTGTGATCATTACGGGGAGTTTTTCGCATAAATCGCGAATAATTTCAAAGGAAGCACTCCCAGAACCTACAATTATCCCAGCTCTTAATACGGTTGCTGGAACAGTTGATTTTCTTAAAATATCTTCGACATTCTTGCGCGAGGCAAGGTGTTTTGATAGTTGATTATCATTAACAATACCACTTAAATAAATGATTTGTTTCGCATTAGTGTCTTCAATAAATTGACAAAAGTTTGTGGCACATTCTGCTTCCATTTGAGAAAAGTCTCCAATATCTGATGACATTGAATGGATCAAATAGTAGGCAACGTCAATATCTTTTGGTAGCGGATTTTCCTTTGGCGAAGCCAAAAAATCAAGTGTAATCAAATGGAGTTTTTCCTTTAATTGTGGTGTTACAGAAAGGCGTTCTGGGTCCCGTACTGTGCAATATACATCATGTCCGGCACTTATTAAATAGGGGAGCAGTCGCATACCAATGTAACCATTTGCTCCAGTGACTAATATTTTCATAGCGTCTCTTGTTTTAAAGGTCGTCTATGTTAGGGGGCATATTTTTAATTTTTTGATCGTTCATTTTTCTAAAAAAAGCATGCACGCTTTTATTTTTTGCAGCAACCTTAATAGTAGAATGATCTTTGTAAATAGAAAACTCTTCTGCTTTGCCTTTATAGATTTTAAGCTTGTAATAAGGAATGACTAAGCCATAGGTTTCTAACAGGCTTCTAAAGTGAACAATGATCCCTTTAGGGCGTAATTCAATATTACATTGATTGATGTTTTGATCAAGGATCATCAAATTGTGAATATCGATAGAAGTTCCTGTGATGAAAAGCTTTCCAGAGCCAATTCCACCCATAGCCCACCGGTCTTTTAAACCAAAGGGTTTTCCTACTTCTTCTTCAATGGAACCCTTTATCTTTGGTTCATTATAAGAAATATTGACCAACATTTTTATTTTAAAGATAATGTATATATACCCAAAAGAAGATTTTTTCTCTATAATAAGTATCTTTGCCCAAATTCTCGCATGAAAGCATTATCAGACCATCTATCCCCCTTAATAGCGAATTATTTAGCGACTAACCATCAAATCGATATTGAGCAATTTGAATTTCAGCATACCCGTAAAGAATTTGACGGAGATATTACTTTAGTAGTCTTTTCTTTATTGCGTCATATTAAATCGAATCCAGTCGCTTTAGGTGAAGCCATAGGAGAATATTTAGTCAAGACCTCTAAGCATGTAACAACATTTAATGTGGTGAAAGGTTTTTTAAATCTTTTTATTGAAGATCGCTTTTATGCGCAACAATTAAAAGAAATTCAAGCAACGTCAAACTTTGGTCATGTATCTATTGACCCAGAAAGAGGGGTTGCTCTAGTAGAGTATTCTTCTCCTAACACAAACAAACCACTGCACTTAGGGCATATTCGGAATAATTTATTGGGCTTTTCTGTCGCAAAAATTCTTGAAGCCAGTGGGCAGCAGGTGGTAAAAACTCAAATCATAAACGACCGTGGAATTCATATTTGTAAATCCATGGTAGCTTGGCAAAAATATGGAGAAGGCGCTACTCCAGAAACTACAGGGTTAAAGGGCGATAAACTTGTGGGGAATTATTATGTGCGCTTTGATCAAGAATACAAAAAAGAAATAGCCGCTTTAATTGAAAGTGGTAAAACCGAAGAGGAGGCTAAAGTTCAAGCCCCACTTTTTATTGCTGCGCAAAAGATGTTACGCGATTGGGAAGCAGGCGAGCCTGAAGTAGTTTATTTGTGGAAAACCATGAATGACTGGGTTTATGGTGGCTTTGAAGTTACCTATAAAAATTTAGGGGTATCTTTTGATTCACTCTACTATGAAAGCGACACTTACTTACTAGGGAAAACCTTGATTGAAGAAGGTTTAGCAAAAAATATTTTATATAAAAAGGAAGATGGTTCCGTTTGGATTGACCTCACAGAAGACGGTTTAGACGAGAAACTTTTATTGCGTTCAGATGGGACAGCAGTATATATGACCCAGGATTTAGGGACTGCTTTACAGCGTTTTAAAGATAATCCTACCATGAGTGGAATGGTTTATACCGTGGGGAACGAACAAGACTATCACTTTAAAGTTTTGTTTTTGATTCTTAAAAAACTAGGCTTTAGTTGGGCAGATTCTCTTTATCATTTGAGCTATGGTATGGTAGATCTACCTCATGGAAAAATGAAAAGCCGTGAAGGTACAGTTGTAGACGCCGATGATCTAATGCTTGAAATGAATGCTACAGCTGCTAAAATTTCCGAAGAATTAGGAAAACTAGATGGAATGTCTACAGAATATAAGATGGCCTTATACCATACCATTGGACTAGGTGCCTTAAAATATTTTATTTTGAAAGTAGACCCAAAGAAGCGTATTTTATTTGACTCCGACAGCTCTGTGGACTTTGCGGGTAATACGGGGCCCTTTCTACAATATACTTATGCACGAATTCAATCGATCTTGCGTAAAGCGCCTATAAAAAAGACCATTGAGCTTGTTGCCTTAATTGATGAACGCGAAAAGGATATTATCAAGCACTTACTAGACTATCCAGCAGTCGTACAACTAGCAGCAGGACAACACAGTCCTGCTTTAATTGCTAATTATAGCTATGACTTAGTCAAGCTTTTTAATTCTTTTTATCAAAACATTAGTATTCTAGGGGAAGAAAATGAGGTCCAACGTGACTTCAGAATTGATCTTGCAAAAGGAGTATCTCAAATTTTACAGCAAAGTATGTCCCTGTTAGGCATAGACCTTCCCAGTAGAATGTAAACCAAAAAAAACCGCTCATTGAGCGGTTTTTTTTCTTTTTTCATAAGTATTTTTCCCCATACTTGAGGGAGTGGTTTACTTAGACTGTACAGCTAGGTTGTATACTACTAAACCAAATCCAATTTTATTGATAGCATCACCAATGTTATAAATAACATCAAGGCTTAAGTTCATACCGAATATTTGTCCGGCTTCACCATACCATCCAGCAGTACCTGCCATATAACCTATAGGATAAATTGCCCATCCAATAACAACAAACTTTACAAGTGTGTTGTGTGCTTCTTCTACAGCACCTCCAGCAGCAACCGCTAATTTCTTAGCTTCACCCATGTAGATGTCATATACTATAGCAAAATAAGCAAGACCTGATACAAGTCCCCAGATTGCTGGTTGAGCACCTGAAGTGTAAACAGCCTCTCCCAAATATCCAGTAACCAACATAATAACTGAAAGGCCTATCATACGCCACATCAATTTTTTTGTTGCACCGGCAGCCCTAAGAATTAGATAAAATTCAACACACATTAATGGTACTGTTAAAATCCAGTCCACGTAGCGGAAGAAAGTCGGAGAAGTCGCATTTGACGCCCAATAATCACGCATGTACCAGTAGTGTACAGCAGCGATAAAAGTAATCAAACCTGATACAAGGATTGATGATTTCCATTTGTTGTCAAATGAACTCATAGATAGGAAGAAAAACGCAGATGCTGCCATCATCGCCATACAACCTACAAAGAATGTGAAACCTACATAATCGTCTGTGGCCATAGCTGGTACCGCAGCGAATAAACTTAGAAATTTTTCCATAATAGAATTAATTATTTGTTTTTGTTTAGGTAAATTTAAAAAAAATTAAACTTACTTACCATATATATCAATAATTTTTTCTCATTTAATCTTAATAATTCGTGATTTCAGGTCTAAAAAAATATCAATTTCATATTATTTTCACTTTTATGTTTACCCTTTTATGTGGTTGGTTAAACTTTTGGCATCAGGCGATTATAGCGTTTTTAATGATACTTAGCGTAGGGATTATTCACGGTGCAAATGACTTACAACTCATTCAAAAAAAAACACAAAAAAAGTCACCGTTGTTTTTTTTCACAACCCTCTTTGTTTATATAGGAGTAGTTTTAGTGGGAATAGCCCTTTTTTATTTACTACCTAGTTTTGGGTTACTCTTTTTTGTGGGCTTTAGTACTTTTCATTTTGGAGAACAGCACCTAGAAAGTAAGTTAGAGGTTGAATTATCCTCTTTTTTAAAGGCATTCGTATATATAGGTTATGGTTCAGCAGTCTTTGGTTTACTTTTCACCCTGCAATGGGAGGAGGTACATCAAGTCATTTATTTAATTAGTAGTCAGTTTATTTCAAAACAATTTACAGAAGCTTTTTTCTTTATTGGTCTTGGACTCTTTATTTTTAGCGGTTTGTTTTCTCCTAATTTAAGAGGTTGGTTGTTTTTTGAAATAGTTCTTTTAGTCTTTTTAGGGTTTCTATTCTCGAGGGCATCTTTGATATTAGGCTTTGGTTTGTACTTCGTAGTGTGGCATAGTATCCCCTCGATGCAAGACCAATTAGCTTTTCTTTATCCCACAGGGACTAAACGAGAATGGAAATACCTCAAATCCTCTGCCCCTTACTGGATACTTTCATTACTGGGCCTGGCAGGAGTGTATTTCTTTTTCGATTTACGGTCTATAGCATTTTTACCCTTATTCTTTTCTTTTTTAGCGGCCATTACTTTTCCACATACTGTGGTGATGGGATGGTTGAAATTAAGTGAAGAAAAACCCTCGTCCTCTTCGTCAAATGCTTCTAGTATTCCCTCAAAATAAAGTACCTTTGTGATTTAATGTAACCCTATGTTTGATAGTTTAAGTTCCAAATTAGATAAAGCCTTTCAAGTTCTAAAAGGGCACGGTAAGATTACAGAAATCAACGTGGCCGAAACCTTAAAAGAGGTCCGCCGTGCGTTGCTTGACGCTGATGTTAACTTTAAAATCGCCAAAGAGTTTACCACTAAGGTCAAAGAAAAAGCCTTAGGTCAAGATGTATTAACTTCTTTAAACCCCGGACAATTAATGGTCAAAATCGTTAAAGACGAGTTGACTCAATTAATGGGAAGTGAAGCAGTAGGAGTAAACCTTGCTTCAAAGCCTTCGGTTATTTTAATGTCTGGTTTACAAGGGTCCGGTAAAACAACTTTGACAGGGAAATTGGCCTTACATTTGAAGACTAAGAAAAGTAGAAACCCCTTGTTAGTTGCCTGTGATATTTATCGACCTGCTGCAATTGATCAGTTAGGCATAGTGGCAGAACAAGTTGGAGTACCTATCTATGAGGATCGCGAAGAAAAAAATCCAGTAAAAATCGCCCTTGCAGGAATCGCTGAAGCAAAAAAACAAAACTGTGATCTAGTTATTGTCGATACCGCCGGTCGTTTAGCCGTGGATGAGGTATTAATGAATGAGATTTATGACATCCATAAAGCTATTACACCAGATGAAACCCTCTTTGTGGTTGACGCCATGACAGGTCAAGATGCGGTAAATACCGCTAAAGCCTTTCATGATGTCTTAAATTTTGATGGGGTAGTATTAACTAAACTCGATGGGGATACCCGCGGAGGAGCTGCTTTATCAATCAAATCGGTAGTCAACAAACCCATTAAGTTTATTGGAACTGGCGAAAAGATGGAAGCTATAGACGTTTTCTATCCAGAACGTATGGCCGATCGTATTCTAGGGATGGGAGATGTCGTTTCTTTAGTAGAACGCGCGCAGCAGCAGTTTGACGAAGAAGAAGCCCGTAAAATCAATAAAAAAATCGCCAAAAATCAGTTTGGCTTCGACGATTTCCTTTCGCAAATACAGCAGGTAAAAAAGATGGGGAACATAAAAGACTTGATGGGAATGATCCCCGGGATGGGAAAAGCCTTTAATGGAGTAGATATTGACGATGATGCGTTTAAGCACATTGAGGCCATTATTGGCTCTATGACCCCTAAAGAACGTGCTCAACCCGACTTGCTCAATATGAGTCGTAAAAAGCGAATTGCCCGTGGTGCAGGTCGTGATATTAACGAAGTCAACCAAATGATCAAGCAGTTTCATCAAATGAGTAAAATGATGAAAATGATGCAGGGCGGCAAAGGCCGCCAAATGATGCAGGTGATGAAAAATATGCGCTAAAACACAAACTATATGATACGCTTAGACGGGAAGCAAACCTCAAACGAAATCAAAGAAGAAATAAAGGACACGGTAAGTAAAATGAAAGCACGTGGAGAACGTGTACCTCATCTTGCCGCTGTATTAGTAGGGAATGATGGAGCGAGTTTGACCTATGTGGGTAGTAAAGTGCGTTCGTGCGAATATGTGGGTTTTGATTCTACCTTAATTCGTTTAGAAGAAGATATTACAGAAGAAGCCCTATTGACTCAAATCGATATCTTAAACAAAGACGAAAGCTTAGACGGTTATATTGTGCAATTGCCCTTGCCAAATCACATCAACGAAGAAAAAATTTTGTTGGCCATCGATCCTAAAAAAGATGTAGATGGCTTTCATCCAGCTAACTTTGGCCGTATGGCCTTAGAATTAGATGCTTTTATCCCAGCAACGCCCTTTGGGATTATGCAGCTGTTAGAGCGCTATGAAGTTCCCACCAGCGGTAAACATTGTGTAGTAGTGGGTCGAAGTCATATTGTAGGACGTCCTATAAGTATTTTAATGAGCCAGAAAGGACCGGCTGGAAATGCGACGGTAACTGTAGCCCACAGCCGCACAGAAAACTTAGCAGAACTCACGCGTCAAGCAGATATTGTTGTGATGGCCCTAGGGATTCCAGAATACCTCACCGCAGATATGGTGAAAGAAGGGGCTGCCATTATCGACGTGGGAATTACCCGTGTACCAGACGAAAGTCACCCTAAAGGATATGTTATTAAAGGGGACATCTCTTTTGACGAAGTCGCTCAAAAGGCTAGTTTTATCACTCCCGTCCCTGGAGGAGTTGGGCCCATGACCATTGCAATGCTTCTTAAAAACACCCTGCTGGCTAGGCAGTGGAATTTATCTTAGGATGCTCCATCGCGTTGTAAATTTGCAAGATCAGGTAGGCAAAACTTACGCCTGTTAAGATTAAAACCATACTCAAGTAGCTTTCTGCAGAAAACGAAAGGCGAATCAAGATGGTAGCGATAATAAAGCCCGTATTTCGAATAAGCTTACTATATTCTTCTGTATAACGGAAAGAAATCAACAAGATTACCACATCTGCTAAAATCAAAAGTGTAAAGAATTGATTGAAGAACAGACTGTCAATCTGTGCGATTTTTTGTTGGTTAATAGCGTCTAGAGCCCATTGGCCAAAAGTAGAAATCGACATAATACTCAGTACTGCAAAAAGCGTAACGCTGACTATTTTTTTAGAAGAGATAAAGCGTAAAAGGCTGGGGTCTTCAACAAGGCGATTTGGCAAGCGTTGCTTGCTTAGATTAAATAAAAAGATCAATAAGAATAAGATCAAAAAGCCCAGTAAATCTACAGCTAATTCTAAGTTGTGTGCGTCATAATACCATTCTGCCCTCAAGTTCATTTGTGGAATATCCTTAAAGATTTTACGAATCACAATGAGCGAAATAATCTCAAATTGTTTAGAAACACATGAAGTAAAAGAGCGCGGTAAATAAAACAGTAATAAATAAATTTCATAGACCAGGATCAACGAAAAAGGAGTGTAAATAGCAGAGATAGGATCGTTGAGTAGCTCTGGATATTGAGAAGAAACTAAAAGGACGCCTTGTGTTTTTAAGAAAATTAAAGAAAGATGGATAATAAAACCTACACCTGCTAGTAACAAGATGGTGTTTTCAATCTTCTTTTGAACAGAAGTAGCAAATACAGCAGCATATAGCTCACTGAAAAAAGTACGAATAGGATACATTTAGGTTGCAAACATTTGATCGATATTTTTAAAACTCTTGAATTCTAACGCATTGCCGGAAGGGTCATAAAAGAACATCGTTAGCTGTTCTCCCGGAAGGCCTTCAAAACGAAGGTAGGGGGCGATTTGAAATTCAATGTTTTGGTCGATCAAGCGTTGGCTAAAATTTTGGAAAACTTCCCAATCCAAAACCACGCCAAAGTGCGGCACAGGCACGGCTTTTCCATCTACTTCATTAAAGTGCTTATAGCCTTTGTAGCTTTTGTCTTCATGTAATACCAGTTGATGTCCAAAGAATGAATAGTCTGCCCAGTGTTCGCTAGAACGTCCTGGGGTACAACCTAAAATTTCTACATAAAATGGAACAGCAGCGGCTAAATCGCTTACAGGAATTGCTAAATGAAATGGTGATAATGACGCCATATGTAAAGGTACATAATTTTAAGAGAAGGCGACTAGAAAGTGGTATCTTTGAGCTCAATGGATAAGATTGTACAAGAAAAAGTAGAAGCAGGTTTAATGCTCCCCTTAATGGAGGCCTTTTACACCCTTCAAGGGGAAGGTTATCACAAAGGGAGTGCCGCTTATTTTATTCGTATTGGGGGCTGTGATGTGGGCTGTCACTGGTGCGATGTAAAAGAGAGTTGGGAGGCAGAAAAGCACCCACCAACTAATATTGAAAGCATTGTGACTGAAGCTAAAAAATATTCAGACACCATTGTGATTACAGGAGGCGAACCCTTGATATGGGACATGGAGCCTTTAACTACAGCCTTAAAAGAGGCAGGATTAAAAATTCATATTGAAACCTCTGGGGCCTATAATATCACAGGGTACTGGGACTGGTTTTGCTTGTCGCCAAAGAAAAATAAATTACCTACGAAGGAAGCGGCTGTTCGTGCCGATGAACTCAAGGTAATTATCTACAATAAAGATGATTTCCGTTTTGCGGAAGAACAAGCGAAAAGAGTAGGAGAAAACTGTGTTTTATATTTGCAACCCGAGTGGAGTAAGCGCGATTTAATTGTGCCATTAATGGTAGAATATGTCTTAGCTAATCCACAGTGGAAAGTCTCGCTACAAACCCATAAATACCTCAATATTCCTTAAGCCAAACTAAGGCGAGCAAGGTAATCATGATTGGGACCATCCAATCGTTTTTCACAGTTTAAACTAGCCATTTTTGCGGCTTGAGATAAGTGCTCAAAGTCTAGATAGAGCCACGGAAATACTTCGGTTTCTTCTTTATAGCCAATCCCAAAGTCCAGCTCCCCATAGTAGGTCCCGGCATTGCACAAATCGTCCTGTTCTTCTTCCTCAAAAAGGTAGATAAGGTCAGAGGAATCTAACAGGATCTGTCCTTGAGGAGCGAGCAAACTTTTTAAATGGGTTAGTAAAGGAAGAATGCCCTGAAAGTTCTTGGCCACACCTAGACCATTCATCATAAGCAAAAGTGTATCAAAACTTCCTTCTGTAAAGTCTAGGATAGATCGATGGAAGACTTGATTTACCCCTCTTTCTTTGGCGATTTTGGCTGCGCCAAAAGAGCTGTCTAATCCGCTTACAGTTAAGCCTTTTTCGTTTTGCAGATATAAGCTATGACTTCCTGTGCCACAACCTATATCGAGTACTTTTCCATGGGAAAGGGCTAAGGCTTTTTGTTCGATTGCTGGCATTTCTTTGTAGTTACGAAAGAAATAGGCCAGGGGGACAGCGTCTTCTTCTGTTAAAGATGTCCAAGTAATGAGTTGTTGTTCCCTAGGAGATTTATAATAATCCAGCAAGGCTTTTCCAAAGAGATCGTTCAAAATAAAGTAGTTTTGTTAAAAATTAAATAGCATGCGCGAGCAGTTAGAACAATTACCACAACGGGCCAAAGATACGGCAAGGGAAACGAAAAGTTTTTTTCAGCGATTAAAAAAACATCCACCTAAAAAATTGGATGAAATTACCCAAGACATTCACGAAGAAGTTTTTGCTCAAACCAACTGTCTCGACTGCGCGAATTGTTGTAAAACTACAGGCCCTTTGTTCGGAAGAAAAGATATTGAGAGAATTGCAAAATATTTACGCCTAAAGCCTGCGCAATTTGAGACACAATACCTGCGTGTAGACGAGGAGAACGATTGGGTTTTACAACAAGTTCCCTGTGCCTTTTTAGGAGAAGATAATGCTTGTTCCATCTATGATTTTAGGCCAAAAGCTTGCAGGGAATTTCCGCATACTGATCGTCCTAAAATTTATCAAATTGCACAGCATACTCAAAAGAATGTAGCCATATGTCCGGCGGCTTTTTCTATCGTCGAAAAAATGAAAGAACGCCTCTCTTAATAAGGGTAGAGTAAGTACTTTTTACGTTTTGTTTTAAACTGTGTAAGTTGTGGTTCCCAGCTCTCGCGAATCTGCCTTTCAGACCAGCCCTTTTTAATCTGCTCTTCTAGTTTTTTTGTTCCTGCTAGATAGGCAAATCGGCTTGTAAAGAAATCCTCTTTTTGAGGGAATTGAGCATAAGCCTCTATGAGCCATTTTAGTTCAAATCGATTTAGTCTGGGGTGGTTTTGTAGATTTTTTCCCACACATTTTTCTCCATCCAATTTTGGGTGTTTTGCCCCAAAATTAGGCCTAGGGATAAAGCTAAAATCTCCTTTAAAGAGGGGGTGGCCATAGACTTGGAATTGCTGTTCAGTTCCTCTTCCTATACTCACAACTGTGCGCTCAAATAAACATAGGCTTGGGTATAGATTGATTGCTTTAGCATTGGGTAAATTAGGGGAGGGACGAACAGGTAAATCATAAGCATTTTGATGGGTATAGCCTTTTATTTTTATAACCTTTAGGTCGCATTTAAGGAGGTTATTTAACGAGCCTCCCTCATTGATCATATGTGCAAATTCTCCCAAAGTTAAACCGTGGACAATGGGAACATTATGCATACCTAAATAGCTTTTGAATTCATCTTCCATAACAGGTCCGTCAACATAGTGCCCGTTAGGATTGGGACGGTCTAAAATAAGCAGTGGAATATTGTTTTCTGCACAGGCTTCCATCACCAGGTGGAGGGTAGATAGATAGGTGTAAAAACGCGCCCCTACATCTTGCAAATCAAATAGAATTAAATCCAGATTTGCTACCTGTTCTGGTTGAGGTTTTTTGTTTTTTCCGTGTAAGGAAATAATCGGTAATTGTGTTTGAGAGTCTATTTCGTCTTTGATAATTGCACCATTGTCTTCTCGGCTTCTAAAACCGTGTTCTGGGGCAAAAATTTTCTTGACATCAATCCTATGAGCTAAAAGAGAGTCAATTAAATGAGTGGCACTGTTATTTGTGTAAATTTCACTAGCAGCATGCGCAACTACTCCTATCTTTTTATTTTGAAGTAAAGGGAGGTATTGTTCTGTTTGTTGTGCTCCTGGAAGGATTTGCGCCCGAACGGGAATCCCGCCCAAAAGCAAGCATAGAAAAGCGAATAAAAATGTATTTTTGAAATAATTTAAAAAAAGCATCCCTTGAATTTTGAATTTTTTATTGCCCAGCGCATGCGTTCGTCCTCTAGTAGCGAAAGTACGGTTTCAGGGCGGATAATAAAAATAGCCATTACTGCGATTGCCTTGGGGATGGTAATGATGTTAATTGCCCTGGGAACAAGTCTGGGATTAAAAAAAGAGATAAAGGCTAAAACCATCGCCTTAACTGGGGATATTCGTATCGCCCCATTTGAAAACAATAATTCAAGCATTTCTATCACCCCCATTGATACGCTTGAGTTACAAAAAGAACTTTTGTGGGACAAAAACCAGGTAGAACATTTATACCATTATGTGGCCAAAGGAGTTTTGTTAAAAACCAAAAGCGAATTTGAGGGAGCAGTAGTGAAAGGAGTGAATCGAGCTTTTCCCTGGCACAAATTGTCTCCATATTTAATCGAAGGAAAATTTCCTGCTTTTGATTCCCTTGTTTCAAAAGAGATTGTCTTGTCGCAAACCCTTGCTCAAAAACTAAACCTCAATCTAGGAGATCGTCTCACTGCCTATTTTCAAAATGATGATCCAAGAGGTGTTCCACGGATTCGCTATTTTAATTTAGTAGCCATTTATCAAACGGGTTTTCCAGATTTTGACAACAGTTTTACGTTTGTTGATATGCGACAGCTGCAAAAAATTAATGGTTGGTCAGATCAACAAATTGGCGGAGCAGAAATTTTTTTAACCCCTCAGGCAGAAACAATCTCTTATGCTGAAAAAATTTATAACGAATTACCACCGCATATTGATGTGCAAAGGGTCGATCAATTATACCAAGGTATTTTTGATTGGATTGCTCTTTTTGACTTTAATGTTTTAGTCATTTTAATTATCATGATACTGGTTGGAACCTTGAATATGACCACCGCATTATTGGTTTTAATTTTGGAGCGTTCCCGTATGGTAGGAGTTTTAAAATCTCTAGGCGCAAATAATAGGCAAATTCAAAAAGTATTTTTGTGGAATGCTGTCTATATCATTACAAAAGGTTTGGCCTGGGGGAATACTTTAGGATTAGTTTTATTAATAGGACAATCTTATTTTGGATGGATACAATTAGACCCTGCAACTTACTTTGTTTCAACTGTTCCTATCGCTTTACCTATTCCACTTTTTATAGGACTTAATATCTTGGTTTTAAGTGTTTGTATTTTACTTCTTTGGATTCCATCCTTAATTGTAGGTAGGATTGATCCCACCGAAGTTGTGCGATTTCGATAGTTTTATTTTACACCAGGCTTATTTTATGGTTGGGAAATTGTAACTTTGAACGAATTAAACTTATGCAATACGCTAACAATATTTTAGAGACGATAGGGAATACCCCTCTAGTCAAACTCAACAAAATCACTTCCGATGTAAAGGCAGTTGTTTTAGCTAAGGTGGAAAGTTTTAATCCAGGTAATTCTGTAAAAGACCGCATGGCTTTAAAAATGATTGAAGATGCCGAGGCTGACGGTCGATTAAAGCCTGGAGGGACCATCGTAGAAGGAACATCAGGCAATACTGGAATGGGTTTAGCCCTTGCCGCCATTGTTAAGGGATACAAATTAATTTGCGTTTCTACCGATAAACAATCCAAAGAAAAATTTGATGTATTAAGGGCTGTAGGGGCAGAAGTAATTGTTTGCCCTACCGATGTCGCTCCAGACGATCCACGTTCTTATTATTCTACCTCGAAGAGAATTGGTCAAGAAACCCCAAATGCGTGGTATGTAAATCAATATGACAATCCCTCTAATGCACAGGCGCATTATGAACAAACTGGACCAGAAATCTGGGAGCAAACACAAGGTAAAATTACTCACTTTATTGTTGGAGTTGGAACAGGAGGAACCATTTCTGGAGTGGCTAAATATTTAAAAGAAAAAAACCCTGCCATTAAAATTTGGGGAATAGATACCTATGGATCCGTTTTCAAAAAGTATCATGAAACTGGAATATTTGATGAAAATGAGATTTATCCTTACATAACCGAAGGGATAGGAGAAGATATTCTGCCTGCCAATGTTGATTTTTCTTTGATTGATCATTTTGAAAAAGTAACAGATAAGGATGCTGCGATTTACACAAGACAACTTGCTAGAGAAGAAGGGATTTTCGCTGGAAATTCTTGTGGTGCAGCAATCAAGGGTTTGCTACAATTGAAAAATCATTTTAATGAGAGTGACGTGGTGGTAGTGTTGTTGCACGATTCGGGTTCGAGGTATATTGGAAAAATATACAATGATGATTGGATGAAACAGCAAAATTTCATTTAATAACATTGTTAATTAAGTCGAAAATAAATAATAATTTATTAATAATATTTATATATTTTAGTCGTTATATAGATTGATAAGAAGCATAGATTATATCAAGTAGTAAAATCATAGATTGTATCAAGTAGTAAAATCATATTTTTGGCACCTTATTGTGCTGACGTTTTTTGTTTTGTCTTCTACCACAGTTTGGGGGCAAAATCCTGACATTCGTTTAAACAATCGAAGTCAGATCATTATTCCTGCTTCTGGGAGTAGTGTTCAGTTCTGTTCTGATACAGGTTCTAACTTACAATTTCAAGTTCACAACGAATCTTCGGGCTTCCCCAATTATATTGATCTTACGAGCAATAGCCTTATTGCTACTTTAACCATACAAACGCTTAATACCTTTGTTCCATCTGGCACTACTACAGTCGCTTACTTCAACAATTCTACCTTATCCAATTCTGCCTCAGGAACAACGGTAATCTCAGCGCCTGGTTATGCGCGCTTTGACTGGCCCACACCGCTACAGTTTAATACAACTGGTTCTACTACCATAGAAATTACCGTAGCAGTATCTGGAACAATTTACCCAGATGCAACAGCAGATAATACTGTGACCTATGAGATTAATGTCCTCTCAAATCCTAACCAGCCAGTTTTAACGACCAATTATGGAAATGTCTCTCCTATAGACATTTGTCCAGGGAATAATGTTCGAATTACCGCTTCTACTGTAGGAAATGAATATGAATTCTATCGGAACGGAACGTTACTCGCTCCGAGGCAAACAAGTAATATATTTGACACCATAGCTTTAGGTGATAATGATGCGGTCACCGTGATTGCTTATTTCACTAATGGTTGTGGAAGGACAAGTAATAATATCTTTTTTAATGTTGATCCTATTCCAGCTGGAATACTTTCTTCTGACGCGCCAAATGATACGGCTTGTGAAGGTGGTAATGTTTTGTTTACTGCATCTGGAGGGGGGGTAAATGGCTGGTATGAATTTTTAGTAAATAATACAATAGTACAAGCAAGTTCGACCATTTCTACTTATTCTTATGGACCTGTATTGACTGACAATGTATCTGTAACTGTTAGAACTTGGACCAGCAGTATTACTAACTGTTATGATCAAGATACTATTAATCTACGTCTCAATTCTGTTTCTGGTGTAAACGAAATTGACAATCCTTCTACTATTTGCGAAGGAGAAGTTCCTTCTACCATATTAAGCAATCAAGTATTTACTGCTGACCGTGCAGGAGAAGGTGCGACGATTAGCCATCAATGGCAAAGCCGAATTAACGGCGGTGTATTTGCCGATATAACTGGTGCAACCAGTGTCACATATGCTCCAACTGCCTTAACTACAACAACTTATTTTAGGCGTTTAACTTTTTCTACCTTTAATAGTCTTACTTGTGATTCTTCTGACGTTTCGGCGACTTCGAATGTAGTAACGGTTACTGTAAATCCAAATACTTCTGCCTCTTTAAGCGTTAATGCCTTAAATAGAACAATTTGTGATGGAGACGATATTATTGTTGACGCATCTGCTTCTTTAAATGGGGCGAGTTATCGTTTTTATGTCAATGGTAATCCTTATGGAGCAGTTCAAAATACTCCAACAGCAACGATAATTGCTGCTGCTTTAACAGATAATGCAACGATTACAGTACGTGTATATTACGGAGCTGGAGGAACAGGTTGTTTTAACGATGATGATCTTGTTTTGAGAATCAATGAAATAACTGGCTCAAATAATATAGGAAATTCTCAAAGTGTTTGTGCAGGAGAATTACCTTCTCCATTTACTAATACCGCTACACCCACTGCTTCTAGAGCTGGAGATGGTGCAACCTTAGCCTACCAATGGCAAAGCCGTCAACTTGGAGTGGCTTTTGCAGATATTTTAGGTGCTACAAGCTCGATCTATAATCCAACAGCGGTAAGTACTACAACACAATATCAACGATTGGCTGTGTCAACTTTTAATAATGTTAGTTGTACGACTATATCAAACATTGTTCAGTTAACCGTTACAGGTGGTGCAGCTCCAAATGTGAGCATGCTTACTGGGAATATAGATTTCGTTCATTGTCTCTCAGAGGATATTATTTTAGATGCCTCTTCTACTACCGGAGCACAGAGTTATATTTATACCCTAAACGGTGTGCAACAAGCTGGTACACCAACTTCTACAGCCTCATTTACCTTTTTAGCTGGATCAATCTCAGGTGGGGATACAATAGGAGTGATTGCTTATTCAGGTTTAGGTGGGGCAGGATGTAGCAATGCTGTTTCTGAAACCATTCGAATTAATAGTATTACAGGAACAAACACCTTGGGTGGAGCACAAACAGTATGTGCTGGAAGTGATCCTGCTGTTTTAACTGGTGCTGTCGCTACTCCTGTTTTAGGTGGTACAATTAGTTATCAATGGCAAAGTAGAACGGGAACAAACACCTACGCGAATATTACAGGGGCAACAACTCAAAATTATGACCCTCCTACTTTAAATATAACAACAGATTTTAGACGCGTTGCTACAGCAACAGTGAGTGGTTCTTCTTGTTCTTTAATGTCACTTTCTGTTCGAGTTACAGCAGATCCAGCGCCTACAGCAATCTTAAATGGTGGAACAACCGCGGCTTGTGTTGGCGATAATATAGTTTTTACTGCCTCTGGTGGAACAAGTTATGAGTTCTTCTTGAATGGGATAAGTATGGCGGCTTCTAGCACTTCAAATACCATTTCGTCTACTACGCTGAATGATGGTGAGCAAGTGACCGTTCGTGTAACAAATGCACAAGGCTGCTCTATGTTGTCTTCTGCAACTTCGGCAAATATAAGCGCTATCCCTTCTGCCGGGATTATTTCTGGCTTTGCTGCAGATACAATTTGTGCAGGAGAATATCCTGTATTCACGGCTACCCCAGCAAATAATTCCTTCAATTATGATTTTTACATTGATGGAGTACTACAAAACCTAGGTGTAACTACCAATACTTTTGATACATCACTTACGACTTATACTTTAGTGGATAATAGTGTGGTGAGTGTGATAATTTCTAATGCCGCAAGTTGTACAAGCTCTTCAAGTGTAACAATGCGCGTCCTATCTACCACTGGAACTAATTCAATTAGTGGAGCAGCCACAACAGTTTGTGTGGGAGATGATCCTACAGCAATAACTAGTGATGCTTTACCTGCCGCGGTAGCATCAGGTTCTTCGATGAGTTATCAATGGCAAAGTTGGACTTATGGAGGGAGTTTTGTTGATATCCCAGGCGCAACAGGGCTTAATTTTGATCCTTCTGCCATCTCTACAACGACTGCATTCCGTCGTTTAGCCTATGTCTCTTTGGGAGGGAAAACATGTCCTATTGCCGCAGACATCGAAGCCGCAGCTTCTAATGTAGTAACTATCACGGTAAATACAACTGCTTTACCAGTTATTAGTTTTGTTAGTGGTGCAATTAACAACGTGATGTGTCAGGGAGATGATTTAACCTTTGATGCTACAGGCACAACAGGAGCAAACTTTTTTCAATTCTTTGTCAATGGAATTAGTCAAGGTCCATCAGGAACAGCTTCTTCCCTTTTAGTGACCTCGTCTATGTTATCCGATGGTTCTTCCGTACGTGTTGTTGCTACCTCTACCGCTGCTTCTCCGTGTTCTAATGATTTCACCATCACCATGCGCCTAAACTCATTTACGGGGACAAACACCATTGGGAATGGACAAAATATTTGTGAAAACGATAATCCAGACGTTCTTACATCAGTTCAAGTACCAACACCAGTATTGGGTGGAGCTAACCTGACTTATGTATGGCAAAGTAGAACAGGTACAAATACTTTTGCAGATATTGCATCGACTAATTCCCCTACCTATGACCCACCAGTTTTAGCAGAGGATACAGATTTTCGTCGTATAGCTAGATCAGAGTTTAATGGAGTAATTTGTGAAGATGTCAGTAATTTTATTACGATTCAAGTTGACCCAGCACCAATTGCATCATTAACAGGTTCCTCTACAGCTTGTTTAGGGGAAACGGTTACTTTTTCTGCAACGGGAGGAGGACTGTATGAATTCTTTAGAAATAACATTTCTATTTCCCCGAGAAGTACAACAAATAATGTTACTACCACTGTAAGCAATGGTGATTTAATCAGAGTAGTTGTAACAGATACAAATAGCTGTACTGCAGATAGCGCATCAATAACTATGACTGTAACTAACCCGCCAGTTGCGTCAATTTCTTCGGGCTTAACTGGGGATATTATGTGTGAAGATGATAGACCAATTTTCACTGCAGGTCCATCATTTGCTGGCTATACGTATGATTTTTATCTCAACAGTGTTCTTCAAACTACTGGAGTAACTACCAATACTTTTGATACCTCTGCTTTAGGTACGCCTTTGCCCAATAATGCATTGATTGAAGTTATCATTACAGACGCTAATGGATGCTCTGATACCGCTTCTTTAACCTTAATGGTAAATAGTTTAGATGGAACTAATAGTATCACAGGTATACAAACTATTTGTCAAGGTGGAATTCCAGCTACCTTAAATAATGATCAAACTCCAACAGCAGATTTGACTTCTTCTACTATTGTTTATCAATGGCAAAGTAGAACAGGACTCAATGCATTTACAAATATGCCTGGAGCAACAGGACAAACTTTTTCCCCATCTGCATTATCAACTACAACAGCCTTTAGGCGTTTAGCATATGCACAAATTAATGGGATATCTTGTCCTACTAACGTTGCATCAGCTGCATCGAATATTGTAACAATTACAGTTGATTCAAATGCTGCACCAACAGTTAGTTTCACTTCAGGATTTGCCAATAATACCATGTGTGACGGCGATGCCATTGTGTTTGATGCCAATGGAACAACAGGAGCTAATTTCTATGAATTTTTTGTTAATGGATTAACCCAAGGCGCTTCTTCTACTGTAGCAACTTTCACTCCCGGAGCCGCTTTATCAGATGGTGCAACAGTGACTGTTCGTGCTTATTCAGGTTCAGTTTCTTCTTGTTTTTCTGAAGCTACTATTACCATGAGAGTGATAGATTTAATAACTTCAAATACGGTTTCTTCTTCTCAATTTATTTGTGAGAATGAGATTCCCGCAATCATGACCGGTACTAATGTAAATGCTAATATTGGAATAGTGATCTATCAATGGCAAAGTAGAACTGGAACGAATGCATTTATTGATATCACTGGAGCAACATCACAGAATTATAGTCCAACGACCGCATTGGCAACCTCGACAGATTTCCGTCGTTTAGCAAGAGCTAGCTTTAATGGGCTTAGTTGTGATGAGGCGAGTAATATTATTTCAATTTCTGTTAATCCAGCACCAGTGGCCAGCTTGATAGGGACCAATACTGCTTGTTTGGGAGAAGAAGTAAGTTTTAGTGCCACAGGAGGAACAGCATATGAGTTCTTCCGTAACAATATTAGTTTAGGACCCATTAGTTCTACCAATGTAGTCACCCGAACAGACTTAGTCAATGGTGATCAAATCAAGGTTGCAGTGACTAATTTAAATAGTTGTACTGCAGAAAGTGCAGTGCTCACCATGTCGGTGAGTAATCCACCTGCTGCGTCAATTTCTTCGGGCTTAACTGGGGATATTATGTGTGAAGATGATAGACCAATTTTCACTGCAGGTCCATCATTTGCTGGCTATACGTATGATTTTTATCTCAACAGTGTTCTTCAAACTACTGGAGTAACTACCAATACTTTTGATACCTCTGCTTTAGGTACGCCTTTGCCCAATAATGCATTGATTGAAGTTATCATTACAGACGCTAATGGATGCTCTGATACCGCTTCTTTAACCTTAATGGTAAATAGTTTAGATGGAACTAATAGTATCACAGGTATACAAACTATTTGTCAAGGTGGAATTCCAGCTACCTTAAATAATGATCAAACTCCAACAGCAGATTTGACTTCTTCTACTATTGTTTATCAATGGCAAAGTAGAACAGGACTCAATGCATTTACAAATATGCCTGGAGCAACAGGACAAACTTTTTCCCCATCTGCATTATCAACTACAACAGCCTTTAGGCGTTTAGCATATGCACAAATTAATGGGATATCTTGTCCTACTAACGTTGCATCAGCTGCATCGAATATTGTAACAATTACAGTTGATTCAAATGCTGCACCAACAGTTAGTTTCACTTCAGGATTTGCCAATAATACCATGTGTGACGGCGATGCCATTGTGTTTGATGCCAATGGAACAACAGGAGCTAATTTCTATGAATTTTTTGTTAATGGATTAACCCAAGGCGCTTCTTCTACTGTAGCAACTTTCACTCCCGGAGCCGCTTTATCAGATGGTGCAACAGTGACTGTTCGTGCTTATTCAGGTTCAGTTTCTTCTTGTTTTTCTGAAGCTACTATTACCATGAGAGTGATAGATTTAATAACTTCAAATACGGTTTCTTCTTCTCAATTTATTTGTGAGAATGAGATTCCCGCAATCATGACCGGTACTAATGTAAATGCTAATATTGGAATAGTGATCTATCAATGGCAAAGTAGAACTGGAACGAATGCATTTATTGATATCACTGGAGCAACATCACAGAATTATAGTCCAACGACCGCATTGGCAACCTCGACAGATTTCCGTCGTTTAGCAAGAGCTAGCTTTAATGGGCTTAGTTGTGATGAGGCGAGTAATATTATTTCAATTTCTGTTAATCCAGCACCAGTGGCCAGCTTGATAGGGACCAATACTGCTTGTTTGGGAGAAGAAGTAAGTTTTAGTGCCACAGGAGGAACAGCATATGAGTTCTTCCGTAACAATATTAGTTTAGGACCCATTAGTTCTACCAATGTAGTCACCCGAACAGACTTAGTCAATGGTGATCAAATCAAGGTTGCAGTGACTAATTTAAATAGTTGTACTGCAGAAAGTGCAGTGCTCACCATGTCGGTGAGTAATCCACCTGCTGCGTCAATTTCTTCGGGCTTAACTGGGGATATTATGTGTGAAGGAGACTTCCCTGTCTTTACAGCAGGTCCTGCTAATGCTGGCTTCACTTATCAGTTCTTTGTTAATGGAACTGCACAGGTGTTAGGGGTTACAACCAATACTTTTGATACTGCAACAGCAGGTCTAAGTTTAGTTACAACAACGATAATTACTGTAGAGATTACCAATGCGAACGGTTGTTCAAAGAGTTCTTCTTTAACCTTAATAGTAAATAGTTTAGATGGAACCAATAGCATTAATGGTTCACAAACCATATGTTCTGGAGCTGATCCAGTAGCTATTTCCAATGATCAAGAGCCAACGGCAGATTTAACAGGTGCAGTAATAAGCTATCAATGGCAGAGTAGAACAGGCTTTAATCCTTTTGTGGATATTCCAGGAGGGACCAATATTACTTATGATCCTTCTGTCTTAGTGACTACAACAGCTTATCGCAGATTAGTTTATGCTACCTATAATGGAGTTCAGTGTACTTCAAATGTTGCATCAGCTGCATCGAATATTGTAACGATTACAGTAGATCCAAATGCTGTGCCAACAGTTAGTTTTACCTCTGGATTAGTGAATGACGTTGTTTGTGATGGAGAAAGTATTCTCTTTGACGCGAGCGGAACAATAGGAGCTACACTCTTTGAATACTTTATTAATGGCCTCTCACAAGGTGCATCAACTACTGTTTCAACATTCACGGTTGCTGGTGGAACTATATCAGATGGAGATGTAGTAAGGGTAGTTGCCTATTCAGGTGCTTCATCGGGTTGTTTTGCAGATAGAAGTATTACAATCAGAGTAAACGGACAAACAGCCAATACACTAGATACTGCGGTTAGTTCACAAACCATATGTTCTGGAGATACACCTTCTCAATTATCTGGTCCGTCTGTTACGGGTACGCCAACAGATGCTATTACCTATCAATGGCAAAGTCGACAAGGGACAAACACATTTACTAATATCGCAGGAGCTACATCTCAAAACTATGTCTTTGGATCTCCAATCTTCACAACAACTGGATTTAGACGTTTAGCAATCAACACATTGGATGGAGTTCAGTGTTCTTCGGAGAGTAATGTTGTTACTGTAACGGTAGGTGCAGGACCTGCTACAACTGCAACATTAGTGAATGATCAAGCCGCTAGTACGGCTTGTGCTGGAGATAATTTCCTATTTACAGCCTCAGGAGGAGCATCTTATGAATTCTTTGTTAACGGTGTTACTCAAGGAGCACCTACTGCGGTGAATACGGTTTCACTGTCTCTTAATGACAATGATCTAGTTCGTGTTGATGTTTTCCCTGCAGCTGGTGGGGTAGGTTGTCCAAGTCAAACCGATATGAGGGTCCGCGTTAATACGATTAATGGGAACAATGATATAGGTGGTATTCAAGCCATTTGTTTTGGAGACGATCCAGCCATAATTACGTCTATAAATACTCCAACTTCAGCGACAGGTTCAATTACTTATCAATGGCAAAGTAGAACGATCTCAGGAACATTTAACAATATCACTGGTGCAAATTCACTCACCTATGACCCATCAAATTTAAATGTTACTACGCTATTTAGAAGACAGGTTATAAGTACCTTAAATGGTGTTGCTTGTTTTGATAATAGTAACACCATCACGATTACGGTTGATTCAGTTCCAGTGATTTCAGGTTCATTAACTTCTGATCAACCATCAAATACCGTCTGTGAAAATGACGGTGGGTCTATTACCTTCACAGCCACCCCAACTGGAGCTGCAAGTTATAATTTCTATGTAAATGGAGTTAGTGTTCAGGCCACCAGTACGGTACAAACTTATGTAGCTAGTATTACTGACTTTGACGATGGAGATGTTGTTTTAGTTCGTTTCTTTAATGCCTCTGGTTGTTTTAGTGAACAAAATTTAACGGTTAACGTAAATTCATCAACAGCTGGAAGCATCACGGGTGCTCAATCGGTTTGTTTTGGTGATACTCCAACATTATTAACTTCAACTGCTTCTGGAACTACGAATGGGGCAACTGCGACCACAGGAGATTATCAATGGCAAAGTTCAACAGATGCCATAACATGGAACGATATTATTGGTGCGACTTCTGCAAATTATCAGCCTCCAGCTTCGCCTCCACCAACGACCTATTATCGCCGTCAAGTAGTAAGTCTTAAAAATGGAGTTACTTGTAGAGTGTCTTCTAATGATATTTTAGTGTCTGTTAATGCATTACCTGTCCCTGGTTTAACTGCAGATGGTGGGACAGTGACTGCAGCGGCAACAATGAGTATATGTCTAGGAGAAGTTGTTTCCTTTGTTGGTTTTGGAGGTGTAGAATATGAATTTTTATTAAACGGTACAACTGCTCAAGCTAGATCTGCAAGTAATACTTATATTACATCTGCTCTAATCAATAGTGATGAAATTACGGTTATTGCCTATGATAGTGTAACAGCTTCAGCTTGTTCCGATGTGTCAGATGCCATAGAAGTAGAAATTTCAGCGGCACCTGTTGCTTCATTATCTTCAACGGCAGCCAATGATACTTTCTGTATTGGAGATGCAGTAACATTTACGGCAGGAACTGGTGGAATTACTCCTGCCTATTACGAGTTTAAGATTAACAACTTTACGTATCAAAATACCACTTCTGCTACTTTTAATCCCGCAGATTATTCTGTTGTTTTAATTGGTGGAGAAGTTATAGAGGTAATAGTAAGTTCTTTAAGTAGCTGTACAAGCCTTGCTTCAGTTACAATGAAAGTCAATGGAATTACTTCTGTAGGAACCATTACATCTACCACAGCTACTGTATGTAGTGGAGATATACCTGCGGCCTTTGTTGGAAATACTGCTAACGCTTCTGGGACTGTAACTTATCAATGGCAACAGTCATATGATAACATCAGTTATTCTGATATTTCAGGAGCAACTTCACAAAATTATACGCCAACGGTTGCGTTGGCATCAACGACTTTCTTCCGTAGAACGGCTATTAGCGATCTAAACAGTGTTAGTTGTGAAGATTTCTCACTTCCGTTTCAGGTAGTTGTTAATCCTTCTCCGGTCCCCGGCTTAACAGCTTTAGCAGGATCTTTAAACGCTCCTGCAACCATGAATTTATGTGAAGGAGAAACAGCATCCTTTTCTGGTTCAGGTGGAGCTTCATACGAATTCTTTGTAAACGGAACGAGTGTCGCTGCAAGATCAACAGTGAATACATTAAGTCTTACCGCTAATGTTACTGGAACTTTAGTCAATAATAGTACCGTTTATGTACGTGTTTATGACACAAGTACAGGTACAGCTTGTTTTGAAGATTCTTCAGCGATTACCATCTTTGTAAATCCAACTCCAACGGTTGGGATTACTTCAAGTAATTTTAATAATGAAATTTGTACTGGGGATCCAATTACCTTTACAGCTAATTCTTCCGAGGCAACCCCTACATTTGAATTCTTTGTGAATAATGTTTCCTATCAAACGAGTTCGACCAATTCATTTGATCCAGCCGTATATTCTATCCTTATTGATGGGGGAGACGAAATTAAAGTGGAAGTGACTTCTGGCGCAGCAAGTTGTAGTAGTGCAATCGCCTCTCTCACCATTGTTGAAAATGCGATTACGATAGTAGGAACCATTACTACGGCTTCGCCTACAGTATGTTTAAATGATAGGATTCCAGCAATGACTGGGGGAGCTGCGGTAGCTTCAGGAGCCGTTACTTATCAGTGGCAGCAAAGAGACCAAACAACCTCATTTGCGAATATTGTCTCAGCTAACTCAGCGAATTACACCCCTACAAGCGCCCTTGTTACGGATACTTTCTTTAGAAGAATTACAATTAGTACACTACCGTCCGGTTCTGTATGTCAAGATTTTAGTAATGAGATTTCAGTCTTGGTAGACACCCCACCACCAGCAATATTAACTGCTAACGTAAATGGATCAGTACTAACAGCAGCGACTACAGCGACGATTTGTTCTGGAGAAGAAGTTTCCTTCTATGCCAATGCATTGGTAGGAGGTTCGTATGAGTTTTTAGTTGACGGGATATTAGTTCGTCCAAGAGCAGATAGTAATGTTTATAGTACTACGGCTTTATTGGCGAATGATCGTGTAACAGTAAGGGTATTTAATCAAAACACAGCAGCTGCACCAGAGGGATGTTCATTAGAGTCAGATGCAATTACTATTTTAATTACAGCCGTACCGACGTTAACGGTGACTTCTACTGCATTGGGTAATGAGATTTGTACAGGTGATGCGATAACTTTCTTTGCTAATGCGTCAATAGCAGGAGCGACTTACGACTTCACGATTAATGGTGTGTCCTATCAAAACAGTACGACTCAATCGTTTGATCCAAGAACTTTAATTCCACCATTGACTATAGGCAATGGTGATGTGATAGAAGTAAATGCTTCAACAGGAGTTGCGAGTTGTAGTAGTGTTACAGCTAGCTTAACAGTTTTAACCAATGCGATTACGACAGTAGGAATAATTACAGTGGCTACGCCTACAGTATGTTTAAATGATAGAATTCCAGCAATGATAGGGGGAGCAGCGGTAGCTTCAGGAGCTGTTACTTATCAATGGCAGCGTAGGGACCAGACAACAACTGTCTTTACTGATATTATAGGAGCAACTTCACAGAACTATACACCAACAGTAGCTACATTATTAACGACAGATACCTTCTTTAGAAGATTAACCGTTAGTGATACTGGGACTACTACATGTAGTGAGCCTGGTAATACTATATCGGTATTAGTGGATAATCCACCACCAGCAATATTAACTGCTAACGTAAATGGATCAGTACTAACAGCAGCGACTACAGCGACGATTTGTTCTGGAGAAGAAGTTTCCTTCTATGCCAATGCATTGGTAGGAGGTTCGTATGAGTTTTTAGTTGACGGGATATTAGTTCGTCCAAGAGCAGATAGTAATGTTTATAGTACTACGGCTTTATTGGCGAATGATCGTGTAACAGTAAGGGTATTTAATCAAAACACAGCAGCTGCACCAGAGGGATGTTCATTAGAGTCAGATGCAATTACTATTTTAATTACAGCCGTACCGACGTTAACGGTGACTTCTACTGCATTGGGTAATGAGATTTGTACAGGTGATGCGATAACTTTCTTTGCTAATGCGTCAATAGCAGGAGCGACTTACGACTTCACGATTAATGGTGTGTCCTATCAAAACAGTACGACTCAATCGTTTGATCCTTTAGGATATGGCCAGAGTATCAGCAATGGAGATATAGTTAGTGTATCAGTAACAACAGCTGTAGCAAGTTGTAGCAGTAACATTACAAGTATTACAATGTTTGAAAATATTATTTCAAGTGCAGGAACAATCACTACTGTCACAGAAACTATATGTCAAGGACAGATCGCTCCTCCTATGATAGGAACTGATCAAAGTGGTCAAGTATCAGGATCACTTTCTTATCAATGGCAAGTTTCATCTGATAATATTGTTTATAATAATATTGCACTTGCAAAATCACAGAACTATACACCAACTACCATTCTTAACTCTAATACTTTCTATAGAAGATTAACCGTTAGTGATACTGGGACTACTACATGTAGCGAGCCGAGTAATCCAATTAGAATTAGAATCGATAACACAATTATAGCATCCATATCGGTTGTTCAGGGGGGAATAAATAAAGTAGCATCTGACACTTTAAATATATGCATAGATGATGAAATAATATTTTATGCTGGCCCAACGAATGTAGGATACAGTTATGAATTTAGTGTAAATAATATCGCAGTTCAGGTTAGATCTTCACAATCATCTTTTTCTACCAATAACCTTTTAAACAACGATGATGTCAGAGTAGAGGTATTTAATGGTGTAGCTTCAGATACATCGGCATGTTCTGATATTTCTGAGGCATTTAATATAATTACATCTCCATCACCTGTTGTAACATTAAACTCCAATGCAACTGGTGGTGTATTTTGTGAAGGTGATGACATTCTTTTTACCGCTAGTTCTGATTTTGCTTCAAGTACATATGAATTTATAATTAATTCAACAACATATCAGTCTAGTAGTTCAAATACCTTTAGACCAATTGGACTAGCTCCATCAGTTTCATTAAATAATGGTGATGTTGTTTCAGTTCAGGTAATCGGCAATCCATACAGTGGAGCAAGTTGTTCTTCTATTGCAACAATAAGTCTAACTGAAAACATAATTTTTGATCCAGGAATAATAGGTACAACTACTAATACTATATGTTCTGGGGATTTACCTTCAATTCTTACTGAGCAGGCTGGAACAGTCTCAGTTTCAGGAGCGATTAGCTACCGATGGGAAAGTAGTATTGATTCAATTACATATAACCCTATACCATTCACAAATTCATCAACTTACAGTCCGGGTGCCTTAGTACAAACCATTCATTTCGTCAGATATACAATAAGTGAGTTAAATGGTGTATTTTGCGAGGAACCAAGTAATATATTAACAATCAATGTAGTCGCTCCAATTTCAGGTGGAACTATATCACCAACTAATCAATCAATTTGTAATGGAGAAACACCTTTAATACTTGAGGTTATTGGAGGTGCAACAGGAATGGCAATTACATATCAATGGCAAGTATCTTCTGATGGGGTGTCATTTACTAATATAACTACAGCAACATCGAGGGATTATCAGCCACCAGCATTGTTAGAATCTCAGTACTATAGACGTCAGACGATTGGTCCTGGAGGATTATTATCTGATTGTTCGGCTTTAAGTTCTGTTACTTTTATAAGAGTAAGGGATATTGATCCTGGAGCATTAGATCCAAATCTTAATCAAACATATTGTTACGGGGCGATTCCTCCAACATTAATTAGTTCAATGACAGGCGGGGGTATACAAATGGATGCCACTGATGATGGAGCAGGTACAATAACTTACCAGTGGGAAATGTCAGTAGATAATGCTTCTTGGACCTCTATAACATCCGCAACAAATAACTTTTATAACCCACCTTCACTTACACAAACTACTTGGTTTAGAAGACTAGCAAGAAGTTCAGTATTTACAGATGTATTTTGTCAGGAGACAACAAATTCAATAAGGATTGAAATATTACCTGATTTAAATGCTGGTTTTGTTTTGGATGATCAATCTATTTGCCAAATTGTTTCAGCCATTGACCTACCAGAAACCTTGGTTTTAAATGCTTCGGAGGCAATTACAAATTCTGTTACTGTCCAATGGCAAAGATCTGATAATCAGTATAGATGGACAGATATTTCAGGTCAGAGATCAGCTAATTTGACATTTAATCTTGGTGATTCATGGCTACCAACAATGCCAGCAACATATTATCGTGCAGTAATTACATATGTTGGTGACCCGCAACCATCGGATTTAGAACAAACTTCAATAAGGTTTAATAATAATGGAGTTGGTTTTAGTGGTGGTCAAAATTATAGTATTGTTATTAACGGAACTGAATATGAAATAACTTCAACAGCAACCGATAATTTGGATTCTATAGGGGATAAGTTTGCAAATAAAGTTTCATTAGAAAACTTCAATGTTAATGCACAATACAATTCAGATAATAATATATTTACTATTATGCCATTGGTTGCTGATACATATAACGTTGCAGCATCAACTGGGTCCCCATCTCCAACAATAGCATTTATTTCACCAATAAATGCTGAATTCGACTTTAAAATTTTAGTGCAAGGGAATACAGGTGCTCGATTACCAAATACTTTTATGGGAAGTTGTCAAGTATATACTGATCCTATAGCGATAGAGGTAACATCACCGCATATTTTAAATCAAATTGATGGAGATAATTCACCTCAAAGCATTTGTGAGGGTGATCCCATTGATCCAATTATATTTAATTTTGGAGGCGGTGCTACGAGTATTGAAATACAAGGTCTTGATGATGGATTGACCATAACTCCTGGAGCGGGTGGGACTGTGACTACAAATCTTTATGGTTTGGATAATTGGTATGAAGTTTCAGGAACAAATTCATTCACTATTTCTGGTAATATTAATGGAAATTCAATTGTCAATCTTCTATCAGTAGGTGTAGATGGTTGTACAGTTGTAAATGAATCCTATGAATTTAGAATCTTACCTAACGGAATAATACCAGATTTTATTAGAATGGGTTCAAATGCCAAAGGATTTGAAGTAATTAATGAAACTGTAGATGGTGTTAGTTACTGGTTTAATAACACAGTTTGTCAGGATAATCTTCCTGCTCCAACAACCCCAGAAACTGAATTTTTTGCATGTTATTTAGATGACGAACTCAATAGCATATTTTATCAATATAACTGGGATTTTGAGCCTCCAACTGCAGGTGAAATGATTCAAAATACATTTACCCAATATTCAATTGGTATAATACAAAATACAACAACTAACACTTTGGGAGTGGATTATGTGATTTCTGTAAATGCCTCAGCGACTTCACAAACATATTCGATTACTACTAGTGTAGGTTTAGAGACTGCTGACCAAGTAGGTTTGGCTCTTGCTAACTTAATAAATACCAATCCTAATGTTAGTTCATATTATAACAATCAGATAGATGAAATTACCATAGAATCTAGATTTGCTAATATGATCTACACTTCCTCATCTTCACCTACAGGAGTTAATCAATCTTTAAGATTAACACCACCTGCACCGAGGGATATAATTAGGAGTGGAACAATGCGATGGCATCCAAGCTTTAGCGGAACATCAACTATAAGAGTAAGAGCAATAGGTTGTGATAATTCTGATTGGCTTGAAGTTCAAGTAGACGTAGTACCACAGGCACTCGTTAACACTCCAACAGTTTCATCATTAATTGAACCTGTAGCACTAAACGTCCAGGTTTGTGGTGGAGAATTCACTGGTGCTCTACCCACTTGTGAAATAACTGATGCAACACCAAGTACTCAGTTCTTTACTGCAAGCGATAATGGAAATCTCCCAAATGAATTCGACGGCCTTGAATGGAATATATCTAATCCTCAACCAGGAGACGGTTCTTTAGTTGCAAACCCAGGAATAATCGACCAACTAACCGGTACAATTGATTGGAATACAGGTTGGTGGGGATCATTTGAATTATTGGTTCGCCCTGTTAGCTGCTCAGGAGTAGTGGGAGGCTGGAAACGAAGAACCATTACTATTGGCAAACAAGATGGTCCGGTTACAAGTATTACTGCAGTAGGTAATCTTTTACCTGAATGTCCTATTCCAGCTAGTGGCTATACTTCTACTTTAACCACTAATGGACAACCAGTGCGTTGGTATGTTAACAGTCAAGCCGGATTAGCGACAAGTACAACTTATTTAGCTTCTCGTACAGATCTTGAATTAGATCCAGGAGCGGATATGAGTACGTTAGAATTGAATTTCCGACCAGGATTCTCAGGAAATATTATTATAACTGTTGAACCAACACCATGTCCTGGAGAGCGCGTTAATTATGTGATTTCTGTTCCAGGTCCACCAAGAATAAATTTAACTTCTGGATTTAATTCAAATAATCAGCAATTATGTGCAGGAACTGCACTGAATACAATAACCTACGAAATTGAAGGTGGAGCTAATAGAGTAAGAGCATTATACTTACCTACAGGAATTACACCATTCTTAGAAATCACCTCTCAATTAACGACCATTACATTAACAACAGTATCGCAAACTACTATTGGAAGAACTTATTCTATATCAATAGACAACACACGATATGATTTTAGAACATCCATAGCAACAGGTACAGCTGCAGAGTACGTAGGTAATGGATTAGCAGCGGCGATTAATGCAGGAACAAACAACTATGTAGCCACCTATAGTGGAGGGAGTTTAGTGCTAGAAGTAGGACCTTCTGGGCAACCAGGGAATTCATTTACTGTTGCAACAACCCAGCCGGTAAATAGCGCTGTTAACTTTGCTGCACCAATTGCTTCACCTTTATCCAAAATATTTAGTCTCTTTGGTACACCTACAGAAACAGCAACTTTAGTCAACTATCAAATTGAAACAGAGGCACCGCAACCTGGTTGCGAAACTGCTATTGCAA
>Ga0233444_10000603_pt1 | contig 45678 bp, 35 predicted proteins | sample SI_124_October20_6_FD_182792 | JGI IMG/M metagenome (GOLD analysis project Ga0233444, IMG submission 182792) | Seawater microbial communities from Saanich Inlet, British Columbia, Canada - SI_124_October2016_10_MG | ecosystem: Environmental > Aquatic > Marine > Inlet | place: Canada: British... | reverse complement strand
AGTAATACATGTTATTGACAAAGTACTATCTCCAACTGATACGCCAAATGATGTACCACGTACTGCCCAATGTACTGGAGTACACGATTCGCTGGTCGCTGCAGTAATACAGGCAGAATTGCTGACAACTCTACAAGGTGAAGGACCATTCACAGTCTTTGCTCCAACTGACCAAGCATTTGCTGATGCTGGAATTGATTTAGCAACATTTGATTCACCTGAGAATAAATCTATTCTGGCTGACATTTTACTACACCATGTCCACATCGGTGCTGTATGGGGTGCTGAAATAACTGATGGAATGATGATGTCAATGGCAAACGGAGATAATATCACACTAAATCTAATGGATGGAAATGTCATGATTGGTGATGCAAAGGTCACCACTGCGGATGTTAGAGTCTCAAATGGAGTAATCCACGTAATCGATAAAGTGATTATGCCCCCGTCAGATGTTGATGATTCCGCAGATGGAGCGGAGAGTACCTCTGATGATGATTCTGGAAGCCTTATTTGGATAATTTTGGGTATACTAGTTGTTATTGGTGGAGGAGTTGGAACAGTATTATTCTTGAGAAATAGAAACTCTGACGCAGATGTGTCGAAAGATTTCGCATTGGGTGGATTACTGAATCAATTACAGCCTGTCGAGCCTTCAGCATATGCCTCTCAATCTGTTCAACAAACTCAACCAATTCAACAACAAGTTCAAGCAACTCAGCCTGTTCAAGTTGTAGAAGTAATTGAGCAACCTGCGGCTGCAGAGCCAACAGTCATCAAACAATGGACTGATGAGAATGGATATACATGGAGATCTATGAGCGACAGTAGCACAATGTGGTGGACTGGAGCAGAGTGGCAAAAATATGGATGATACGACGATTCCCGATATAGCACCGTGATTCATTGCTGCGACGGCGACAATGTTATCTTGCTAGAATCATTAGTACAGTCATGCGAAGTATAGGTTTTTGGATAATATCCGTACTTTTATGCATCAATTTTGCACCGATGTTAGTGCAGGCTCAAGAGCAAAACCCAAAAGTATCACTAAACTGCTCATTACCACCAGCCATTCCTTTCGATAATACCTATGGAATTGGTATGGATTATCATACTCCCATCGAGTGTGAGATTGATAATCCAAGTTCCTATACCATCGAAATCGAAATTTCATGGGCATGGCAATGGAACGCAAATCTGATTGATTCAGAAGGCGAAAGCATGGATGAGACCCAACAGATGAATCCAAATGGAAACTTATTTGTCTACATACAAACTAATAGCCCTGAATATCAAAAAATAGGAGATTATGAAATCCAAATTAATGTCATAGTGACTCGATATGGTCTTGGCCAAGATGCAATGTATGATTGCTCAGGCTGTGAAGAGGAATCTACTAGTGAAATAATTACAATACACCCTTTCTATGACTACTCAAACGTATTAATTGATTCTAGTGAATGGAATTCAGAAGATTGGACTTATTTGGTACAAGATGAATATTTTTATTCTGAAGGTCCTCAGTTTCCTGACTGTCCAAACGATGTTTATTGGAAGGAATATGAGATTTCTATTCTGGCAAATCATGATGGTCGTTTTGCCATCGATAAGGAGATAAGTCAGCCCTATCAAGCTTGGTTACTAGACTCCAATGGAAATAAATCGAATAAGTTTTCAGAAATCGAATATCTAACCGGGGAATCATTAATATTCCGAATTCACATTGAATGGGATATGAATGAAATAAATGAATCATTATTATCTAAGTCCATACTACCCTATTACCCGTACTCAGTATACTTATGGTGGGGGTCTGAAGCATTCATGGATGATACAAAATATTCGAATATCAAGACATACAATCCCAATTATCAACTTTATGAATTTTCAGATTCATATATTTGGCAAAGTAGAGATACAGATTACTCATTACTGGAAATGGATACTATGCCATGTTTCATCGGAGAAATAGTAGAATATGATGATTCAATAATAATTATTGAAGATGATGGAGATTACCAACTTTCATCACCTTCGATGATTAGTACTATCATGGTAATATCTGTATGTGCACTGTCTTTTAGAAGAAATGGTCTTGGCAATTAGTTGAACTCGAACTCATAACTAATTATTAGAAACATACAAAGAAAACAATTAACATCAATGTAAAGAAACCAGATTCATGGTTGATGAACTTTTAGAGGAAGAGATTACTCTGAAAGGTCGGATTTTTGCTTTTGCAATGAGGTTACTCGCATTAGGTCTGATAATATCTTCATTATTATTTTCGACAGAGGGATTAGGTGTTGTAATACTTTTATTTATCATTGTAGTTCCATTTGAAAAGTTATTTCCTCGGCATAAAGGACAAAAGGTTCGACGACCCAAACTTGGAACCGATATTGGTTATGCACTGGCATCACCAATTCTTGGAATACTCACTCTTATTGTTGGAGTGTTCGTTGCAATAATCAGTTTAACATGGATCCCTGGATTATTGGTTGCTCCATATGTGGCAAAAATTCCTTCTCAATGGATGCCTATTATTGGATTCCTATTATTCGATTTCCTAGTATACTGGACGCACCGTTTCTATCATGAAATTGAAGTCTTATGGAAATTTCATGCCATACACCATTCCACCGAACATCTTGATTGGGCAAGTGGATTTAGAGCTCATCCCTTGGATAGCACAATTTTAGCACCTGCATTCGTATTTTTATTAGTGGCTGGATTTAGTCCAGAATTAACCGGAGCATTTGCAATTGCTCAGTTATTGACCGGCTTGTTTTTGCATGCAAATGTAAGTTGGCGTCTAAAATGGCTGCACAAATTGATAATAACTCCTGAGTTTCATCATTGGCATCACACCAATGAAAAAGATGCCATATGGACGAATTATTCGACATTTTTACCAATTTGGGATATCATCTTTGGTACTTATTTCATGCCCAAAAATAGGCGCCCAAAGGTTTACGGAGTCAGTGAAAAGATTCCTGATGGAATTATTTTACAACTCAAGTATCCATTGAAAGGAATGCCAAAACCATGGTGGTTTATCTTTCATCCATTCAAATCCATTAAACTAATTTTTTCAACAGCTAAAAAAATCATCAAGAATATGTTAAAATCTATGTTTAGAAAACGTGGTTCAAAACCTTGGGACATCTATGAGTCTGGCAACACCGATACTAAACCAGAATTAATGATTGATTATTAGAGCCTGATTAGAATATTTACACTCAAAAGGATTACAACTAATGTGTTAAGCAACATCAATTAGAGGTCAAGACATGGAACAAGTTGAATGTCCACTTTCTCAACAAGAGCAGAAATGGCTTGATGACGGTATTACAGAGTTCAACACAGGTCGCTATTGGCATGCCCACGAGGACTGGGAAGAGCTCTGGAAGTCACTCAAGTCTAGAGAAGTTGAGCACCAATACATTCGAGGTATCCAAGGTCTCATCCAAACTACAGCACTGATGTTCCAATACGAGCGAAAAAAGGTTCGAGGCATTATCAAGATGTGGAGTAAATTAACTGACAAACTGGGTACTCCTGAGTCACCCCTGTTCGAAAACCTATGGTGTGTAGATGTCCCTAAAATGCTTCAAGATGTGCTTCCATTCTATGTCGATGCAACCGCTGAAAAATCAACTTGGAGCCTCAATCCAAATATAGTTCGAATTTGATTGAGAAATATTAATATTTTTCATGCTGAAAGACAGTATTCACGATGTTCTGTTGGCGAAGCATTGGTAAATCTAAACTCTAAGGATTCTATTCCTTTTTTGATTTGCTAAGAGCAGACTTGATTTTTTTAGTAATTCCAACAAGGAGAATCAAGTATGTTAGACTTAAGAAAACCCATTTGAACATGTTGATTCCAGATCCTACAGAAACGAGTTTTTGAGAAATTGTGTTTGAATCGAGATAGCTGTTTATCATCATTATTTCAATAAAGTTTTCAGCCCAATCTGCAACCATGGCAAGAAGAGGCACCACCGTAATTATCTGACGTTCATGGAAGAAGTACATTATCCAAAAGCAATACATCGAGGCATAGATGATTGCAAAAATCACATCCCATATTTGTAGGAATTTCTTGTAGCAGCCAAGTTGATCTTGACTTCTTAATTCAAAGAAGTCTTGAACCATTTGCAAAGTATAACTGAACGTGAGTCCCAATGAATTTGAACTATCTTCTAGCCTGAAGCATTTACCAACTGGATCTAAAATTAGCACTGAGTATAGTGAAAAGGCTAGAGTAGAGCCAATAGCTAAGTATAGAGTTCTGCGATTTCCTGAATTTTTCTCTATCGGGGTTGTACCAGAATCAGCCTCATGGGATAGTGCCTCCATAAGTCAATGGTCATTAGAATCATGCATAGGCCTTACGGTTGAACCCTCAGTTCACCTCTATCCGTTACGAGGTTCTTTAAGTGAAGATTATCCAAAGTCTTCAGCAAGGTTGTTGGTTAACTAAATGGGTTCCAACTCACAAGAGTTATTATGATTATATAACAATCATTATTATCACGAATACTCCAAACAAAAATAGTCCCAGTCCCATTTTCAACATATCCTTGATAGCATCAACTCCTTCTTGTCTTCTAATTTCTGCAGCTTTTTTAAGAAATTTTGCATCTTCAGAACGCTTAACCTCACCTATTTCATCATATTTATTAATGAACCAATCATGAGATAATTGTCCGAAGGTTTTAGAGACGAGAACAGGGGTGTATCGCCAAATTTCATATAATAAATCTAATGCAAGAACATCATTATCTGTATAATTAAATAAATCCTGACATTTTGAAATTATTACCTTCATTGCACTACTTTTTTCTCTTAATTTGTCCAGTGATTCCTCTGATGAATCAAGCCAAGAAGTCTCAGATCTTTTTTCTATTAGTAATAACTCAGTTTTAATTAGATTAATTTTAAGTTCGGTTATTTGTTTATTGTAATCTACATTGTATAATTGAATTGCCAAATCATAATCTATTTTTTTTGCGAGTTCAAATATCTCTAATGCACGATCTTCTCGTCCTTCCTCTAAAGCGTCTATTAGAGTTAAAATATGATTCTTCACGTTACCTTTTGATTCTATATTTGTTTGAACATTATAATCTCCCATAATAACAGTATCAGATATTGATGTTTTTTCTGAATTTATCTCCACAGAACAAAACGGACATGTTTTCCAATCATCTTCAATTTCCTTTCCGCACTCTCTACAAAAAGGCATCAAACACACTAATCAACTATTATATATATCCATTTGGATAATTCAAACTCACAAGAGTTCAAACCTTAGGGATGGTGGACGTTGGGGGATTTGAACCCCCGGCATCTTGGTTGCAAACCAAGCACTCTTCCAACTGAGCTAAACGCCCCTATTTGCCACGGGAGTGTCGCCGCCTTTTGATACTTATCAATGAAATATTCAATCTACACGGTCAATCGTGGCGTCACGGTCAGGACCAACACCGACACTTGAACAAGGAACTCCAACCAAAACTTCGAGTTGCTTGATGTAATGTTGTGCTGCTGCAGGAAGAGCTTTGAATCCCATCTTGTCTTTATTGGCCTTCATTGCAATGCCTAACCATTCACCTAGAGAGTGAGCAGGGAAACCTGGAACTGTAACATAAACTGGCTTACAGCGTGCAAGTGCTGATGCGCTAGACGGCATTTCTCTGATTTCTTTTCCGTCTAATTCATAGGCAACACAAATATTGATTTCATCCAATCCACCAAGCACATCTAACTTGGTAAGGGCAAGACCAGTAAAGCCGTTGATTCTGTGAGCATGTCTCATTACAACAGCGTCAAACCATCCACATCTTCGCTTTCTTCCGGTTGTAGTTCCAAATTCATGACCTACAGTTCCAAGGTGATCCCCCGCTTCATCGAATAATTCTGTAGGCATAGCACCATTTCCGACTCTAGTAATGTAAGCCTTGGTAATTCCAATAACGTCATCCACATGACCAGGATGAATACCAGCACCATGAGTTGAGTTTCCTCTTGAAGTCACAGAAGATGTGACATATGGGAAAGTACCTTGGTCGATATCTAGTAAACAGCCTTGAGCCCCTTCAAGGATTACATGTTCGCCAAGTTTCAATGCATTATCTAGCATTAATCCAGTGTGTGCTATAGAAGTAGAAAATTTATCGCAAATCCACTTGACATCTTCAAGTAAAGATTCAGCAGAGACTCTTTCTGAAGAACCAGCCGCTTCTAATGAAGCATTCATTCTCTCACTACTAGCTGACGCCCACTTCAAATCACCATTTACTTCTGACAAATCTCCAAATCTCAAACCAATTCGGTTGATCTTATCAGCATAAGTGGGACCAATACCTCGACCCGTAGTTCCTATCTTCTTGTCAAGGCTATCCATATACCGATGATAAGGTAAGATAATGTGTGCCCTTTCGCTGATGAATAATCTTTCACCACGTGGGTCTTCTCCAGATGATTCTTTCCAGTTGACTAGTTCGTGGTCAAGTACCCATGGGTCTATGACCATACCATCACCAAGAATTAAGTTACATTCTTTACGTGTAATTCCTGATGGTAAAAGATGGAATTTGAGAATCTGTTCACCAAGAACAACGGTGTGTCCTGCATTATTTCCACCTTGGAATCTGGCGACCCAAGTAGCTTGTTCAGCAAGTCTATCGACTAATTTGCCCTTTCCTTCGTCGCCCCATTGTGCGCCTAAAATTACAGTTGCTGGCATATCTCTCAAACTTAGCCATCCGCGTGCCGTCTTTGAACTATGCCATTGATTTCGTTGAAGATTAAGCAGTATGTAGACTCATATTTGTTAGATAAAATAAACAATCTTTTTTATATTGATTCAATCTTCTTTAGTATTGTCGAGGAGACCATAGTACCGCTAGTTATACTGTACAGACCCGCATTCAGCGTTTAACAATTAATGCACGGGTTTATATATGGCCATTGTAGACTACATAACAAGGAGTTGAGTAGATGACAAGTGGAAGCGAAAAAAGAAACCAAGCCAATTCGTCAGCAACCGTCCCTAGGGATTACGGGCTGATTGACCCTAACCGCAGAGTACTCGATGGCCACACTAGGCCGTGTGAAGAATGTGGAGTTGTAGACTGGCAGTTAGATCAGTCTCGTGGAGAGATTGCTTGCAACTCTTGTGGACTAGTAGTAGAAGAAAATGTCATTGACCCAGGTGCTGAATGGACCAATCGTGACAATTCACAAGACCGCTCTAGAGTAGGTCAACCGACCACATACACACTTGCCGACAAGGGACTGAACACCACAATCGACGTGAAAGACCTAAACACAGGTTCGGCAGCAAGACATGGTCTTAACTCCCAATCACGCAGAGAATGGCGTAGAAGAAGAGTTATTGATGAACGTTCCAAAACACGTAAGAGCAGAGAGAGAAATCTTGTAAAGGCTAATCAGATGATTAGAGACCGCTCAGATTTACCAAAATCACTGCAAGAAGAAACCGCTAGACTATACCGAAGGCTAAGTGGTGAAGGATTTGTTACTGGCCGCTCGATTGCTGGAGTTACTGCTGCGTGTACATACTTAGTTGCAAGGGAAGAAGACTTACCGAGACAGATTCCAGAAATCGCTGAATCATACGAAATCGCTGAAAAGGAATTGTCAAGACTAATAAGACAAGTATCTCGAAAGTTGAATCTCCACAAGATTACCTCACCTGACAAGTACTTTGACAAATTTATTTCCGATTTACAATTGCCACCAAATATCCACACACAGGTTAACCACTTATGGTCAAAGATTCAACCCCATGAAGATATTTGGCAAGGTAAGAAGCCGATGGGAGTAGCTGCTGCGCTCATTTACAAATCCGCTTCTGATTCTGGAACCTCAAGAACACAAGCCGACGTCTGTTCAGTTGCGAATATCTCGGAAGTGACACTTCGTGGATTACTGAAAATCTTTGAAGGGCTATTAGACAAATTAGGCGAAGTTTCTAAGCAATAACACCCTAAACTTGAAGAATCGCTTTTTGGTCGGATTACCATGGGATTCAAGGCTAAGGCTCGAAAGCACAATCCAGACGGCGACAAAAAAGATGATTCTAAGAACAATAAATCCAAGCAAGGTGAACAACCTTGCGGTATCAAAGGATGTGAAAAGTTCTCGGACAAAAGTTTTGGTGGAAGATCATTATCAATAGATAATGCAATTGAGATGTGGGGTAGTGGAAACTACTCAGACAGAAAAGGTAGAGTTCGTGTTTGCAAGGGTTGCTACAGAAAGTGGAAGAAAGAAAATAAGTCAGATGACTCATACTGATTTCACTTTCAGTTTTGATTGACGGGTGTAAGAAAACTACTCCTACCTACGGCTGCTCATTTTATCTATGAACAACAGAGTAGTGATTAGAAGTTTAGTTCTCCCAGAGGGATATATTGCTGCCATGGATGATGGCATGATCAGTTGGAGACCCAGTGAAGGGAATCGAAGAAATACAAGATTACCATATCCAGTTACTACACTACTAGCGGTTGGTGGACCGAGTGGGAAATGTGAATCGATTTGGTGTGGAGATTCTCAAGGTAATGTCACACATGTCAGTATTCCAATGCTGAAAGTTTTGGATAAATATAGCCTCAATTCTTCGAGTATTCGAGCCATCTGTGCTGTAAGTACAACATCAGACAAAGTACTGGTCGGTACATCTAATGGTGAAATATGGACTCTTGGAAAGGAAGTACCTGGCAGTCAAATTCTTCTTTTCTCTCTCAATAAAGCAGTGACCAGTATTCGTTGTAATGAAAGTAATATTACAATTCAAAGCGGATGGTCAAGATATGTATTCGATTGGACTGGAGAAGAGATTGAACACCACGACCAAAATCGAATTTTCAACAAAAAGCAATCTAAAAGAGATAATAGACGTGCAAAATTGCTCAAGGTTCAATACGAAAAAGGGGCACTACCTGAAGCGAGATTACTTGATATGCCGCTAATAGCCTAAGCTTCTTCTCTTTCCTCAAGTGGCCATGGAGGACTCGGTGTATTCCAAATCGCAGTTTGAGCCGGTCTTGGCCAAGACTTGGGAACTTCACCCTGTTTAACAACGCAGTCCATGAAAAAATCAATATGTCGATTCAATACTTCTTGGATATGTCTCTTACCCTTTATCGCTGGACCTTGAAGAGGTACTAATGAATCTAAATCCATTGACTTGACATGCTTCAAACTTTCAACCAAATCAGGTAGACAACCTGTTGGAAGGTCCCATCTTGTTGGTCTGTCAGCTCGAGGTAGAAGCGCCCCTGCCACCAACATTTTCTTTTCAGCGACATAAAACGCCATTGAATCTGAACTATGTCCTGGAACAGAAATAGCTGAAACTTGCCCGTCACCAAGAATGAAGATTTCCGCATCTTCCACACCTAATGTATCGGTTGACGGCATATCCGAATCAAATCTATTAGCCCATGTTGTGAAAAAATCACCAGATTCTAGCGAAACTTGACCATCTTTGTGAATATGTACAGGGCAATCACTGAAATTTTGAGATATGTGTTTGGCACCACCTGAGCAAGGGAATCTACGACTCGTAAGTAGAATTCTGTCGAGCGAATCTTCCCCTAAAACTCCCATAATTCGTTCAACTTGAAGGCTTTGATACCATGAAGTCCCTGAATCTATGACCAAATTTCCTGCTGTACCAATTACCACAACCACGTTGGAATCATGGTGTATCCCCGGCAGCCGCACTATGCGCATGGATGGTGCTTGATGACCAAGTGCTTGAACAATACTGCATATTGACGCGAAATTATGTTTCAATACAGTTCTGTGAGTTGGTTGTGATTAAATAGGGGTAGTTGGTCGCAGATTCCATGGGACGCTTTCCAGAGGCTGAAAACAGAATGCTTCGACGCAAAATTTGCATGAAGTGCAATGCACGTAATGCTTTCCGTGCAGTGCGATGCCGCAAGTGTTCTTACAAGGGATTAAGACCTAAGAACATCGAAAGAAAGGGTATTTGAATACTTTTCATCCTTTCAAAGCCCAATCAGTGGCATAATGTGCGAGATTGGGTCACCAAGCAATGCTAAAGGAATAATTGCTGGGAATAAAAATACTAACAATGGCAGTTTGTAACTTATCCAAACTTCTTCAACATCATAACCCTCTAACTCTTTAATCGAATTATCCAACTCTTCATCGGTAGGAGTTCTTCTTGGGGCTCTAGATTTATGATAAACTTTTGAACTACCATCTGGTAATTGCATTACTGATGTTAGCATCCAAACATGGCTATCTTTCACTTTACTCAATTTCATTTTACTAGCATGCCATGACAGTTTCAAATCTGCTAATGAAGAAATATTAGAATTAAGGATATTCTTGACCAATAGAATAAACGGAATTAGAATAAATGTCAGTCCACCCCACATCAGTAAAGCCAAAGCGGGGGGAAGTGCCACTAATGAATCACTTGTTTGCTCAGAGACAAGTGGCATAGTATCCCAACTAGGAATTAGGATTGCAACAAGCATCAAAGCCTTAGCATCTGCTCCACCATGAATCAATCTAAATCTCCAGGCGAAATCGATAATTAGAATTGTTAGCAATCCTGACAAAGTACCCCACCAAAGTGCTGCTGGGCCTGTTTCATTACCAACTAGTACATCCAAAGGACTTACATCGCCATATTTTAGTGAACCACCAATTATTCCGGCTAATGAAAACACATACCATAGACTGACCAAAACATCAATTCGGCTTCCTGCAAATAAGTCTTTGAGAGTAGGTCTTCCAAGAATCGATGTTGATGCGTAAGCAACTACTGCTGATGCTGTAAGAAAAACAGTCCAATCTGCTTCTTGAGCAATCAAGTCGAGTGCCCACAAAAACAGGGCTGGCTTAACCCAAACTAGCCAATGGTCATTTCCAACTCTTCGATCCTTGTGATCCATCCATGCAGCCCAACCCATTGCAAGAAGTAATACTGACACTCTTGTCCAACCTAGAATAGACTCTGTTGATAGTCCCATAGAACGCCCTAGTTGGCAATGAACTTAAAGACGGTCACCCGACAGGTTAGAATACTGAGGATTGAGGTGTTTACATGGATATTGAAACTAGACTACAACAAGTTGCTACAGTAATCAACCAAATTGACGACCCTAAGGTGCCTCGAAATATCCGTAGACAGGCCAAAGAGTCTTGTGAGCAATGGCTTTTGAATAAGTCTAAGAAACTCGATGTGAGAATTGCTATGTCACAATCAAAACTCGAAGAATTGTACGAGGACCCAAATATCCCTCCAGAATTTGGAACATTGATTCTAATGATCAATACTGAACTTGAGAAGATTCTTACTGAAGTTATTTGATCACTCTTCATCGCTAGAATATTCTTGCGGATTAACTATTTTTAGTGAGATTATAGCTGCTAAAACCATTAGTATCCCACATAGATGGAATGCGGTATGGTAATCGAATGGTGCTGATTTTTCAACTGTCAAAACCCATACGAAACCGCCGGTCAGCGGTCCGAGTATTCTTGAAAACGCACTGATAGATTCTTGTGCACCCATTACAACTCCTAATTCCATTCCGTTATCTTTGGCGAGAGTGGTGAGAATAGTTGAGGATGATGGTTGGAATAATCCATTACCAATTGCAATTAAGATAGAGACTAGACCGAGTTGGATGAATGCATATTCCGGCTCTGTGTACGGAATTAAGGTAAGTCCTAAGCCTGTGATTAAACACGAAATAGGCAGGAGTCGTCGAGAACCAAATTTCCTTGAAAGTGGACCTATCAAAATCCCCTGAGTCAAAATTCCAGCGATTCCAATCACTGCAAATATTCTTCCATTTTGGGCCTCATTGAATGATAATCCACCACTGCTTACGTCCATTCCGGTATACAAGATAAATACAGCATGCATTATGGTGAAGCCAAATACAAACAGCATTGTCATCCAAATGACAACAGAAATCGACCCACTAAATAATGTGGAAGCGATATTCTTCGATGATGATTTAAATCTACTAATTAGGTTAACATTAGATTTCTTGCTACGTAATTCAACCGGTAGAGATTCAGGTAAATTCTTGTAAGCCACAATCAGAGAAAGTAGGGAAAGTACACTCGCTGCAATACATGGTAGTAAGTATGGATATGTTTCAAAAATGGTCGATTCAAATGTACTCCAACGCGATGCTGGGTCTGATAATTCACCACCAATGAAAGGTCCAATAGTAAATCCAAGACCAAATGCTGCTCCAATTAATCCCATTCTCGTAGCCAATTGTTTCGGAGTACTAACATCGCCAATATATGCACGGGCAACAGCGATATTTCCATTGAAAACTCCTGCCAAGAATCTAGCAATAAGGGCGACAACCAAGGTGTTGGCTAATCCAAACATGGTGAAGAATACCGTGTTACCAACTAGCCCTATCATCAAAACGGGTCTTCTCCCAATTCGGTCTGAAATCGAACCCCATATTGGTGAGAAGAGGAATTGAGCAGCGGAATATGAAGTCATCAAAATTCCGACCCATATTCCCACTTCAACTATACCTTGTGAATCTGCTAAGTCCTCAACTAAATATGTTAGAAATGGTATTACAATACCAAAACCGATCAAATCAATCATGGTTACTAGAAATAGAACCATCAAGGCTCCTTTACTAGCATCACGCTGTACTGTTGACATCGCTTCCCCTCATTATAACGCCAAAACATCTCTCTTTTAATCAGTACTAAAATCAATTAATAAATTGATTAAACAGAAGATGACTTACTACCTATCTCTGGTGTCAAGATATCGATAACAGATGAAAGTCTTTCAACTAAACTCTCTTTGTGTTCGTGCTTGATTAGTGCATGTTGCATCACCTCATCGAGTGAGTCAACAGCGACTACCTTCACCATGTCCTGATATTTATCATCCAAAAGAACATCTTGTAAATTCGCTCTAGGAATAATTACTGTCTTGATTCCAGAACTTGCTGCTGCCTCAATCTTTGCAGTTACTCCACCTATTGGCAGTACTTCGCCGCGAACTGAGAGAGAACCTGTCATTGCTAGGTCTTGTCGAATTGGTATGTCTTCTAATGCTGAGATAATCGCCGTAGCAATTGTGATTGAAGCAGAATCTCCATCAACACCATGAGTATCAACAAATTGGATATGTATATCATAATCTGAAATATCTTTACCTGTCAATTTCTTAATCACTGCACTAACGTTAGTAACGCTCTCTTTAGCCAAATCGGATAGACCCCCTGTGGCATGTATTTTACCGCCACCGCCGAGAGACGGTGTAACCAATCCTTCGACAGGCAACATAATTCCACTGAAGTCAGATAATCCTGAATTTGCACCAAGAACTGCCAGTCCATTCACACGACCAACTCGTTCTCCAGAATTGACCACCAAAGAATAGTCACGACGGCGCTCAATCATTCTATCAGCAACTTGCTGCTCTAGAGGCTTAGCAATATTTCTCGCCCCGAGAACGTGAGCTGAGGTGGTAAAGGCTGAACCATCTTCACTCGCCAAATCTCCAGCGATTCTTACTAATCCACCCAGTTCACGTAGCCTTAGAGATAACTTACCACGGCGACCTGATCTTCTTTGTGCTTCACGAAGAATCATGGAAACCGCACTCTTGTCAAAGTGAGGAATTTCTCTTGAAGTATTCATATCTCTTACGACTTCTTGGGCAATGAACCTAATCAGTCTTCTACGGTTCTTAGATGTGTCTGGCATTTCGGAGTTAACATAAACTTCGTATCCGTATCCTCTAATTCTGCTTCGTAGAGCAGGATGCATTCCTTGGATAGCATCTAAGTTACCCGCTGCAATCAAAATGAAGTCACAAGGAACTGGTTCGGTCTTTGTGAGTGCACCAGAAGATCTCTCAGAGCGTCCAGAAATAGGGAATGCCCTCTCTTGCATTGCGGTTAGCAATGCTTGTTGTTCTTCGAGTCTTAGAAGATTGACCTCATCGATGTATAGAACACCCTTGTGAGCACGATGAATTGCCCCAGGTTCCACTCTGTCGTGAGCAGGGGTTTCCATACCACCTGATTGGAAGGGGTCGTGTCTAACATCTCCAAGTAGAGAACCAGATAGTGTAGCTGTTGCATCTACGAATGGTGGTAACTCATTCGGGTCATGCTTTACCAGTACCTTAGGAATCCTACCCTCATCAGAAGCACCTAAACGACCTCTGATGAACATGTATCCAAACATTAGCAAGAAACCACCGAAGAGTAGAGTGATAATATCCCCATTCTGCAGGGTTGCAATGACCAATAGGAAACCGATTGCTGCGAATGCGATTAGTAGCATCTTTTGAGAGCGTTCTCTTTGTTGTTTGACCGCTTCCTTTTGCATCTTAACGATTCTTTCACCACGCGAAGCAGGAACACATCTTACTCGTGGCTCATTTTCATCATCCTCATTAGGATAAACAAGAACATCTTCGAGTGCATCTCTTGGAAGGAGATTGGTCATAGACCTAGCAAGCATTGATTTTCCTGTACCAGGGTCACCAATCATTAGCATATGTCTTCTTTGTTCCGCTGCCTTTCGAATGACCACTGAACCCGCCTCTTGTCCGATGACTTGGTCTACGAGGTTTTCTGGGATGGGGACGTCCACTGTGGTTTCAAAATTGACAGAATCAATCCACTCTTTAATACTCTGAGATAGGACTTCGTCTGTCCCTGTAGGCTCTGGAGCCCAAATCGTAACCTCCTCTTCGGCAGGCTCGGGCACGTCTACTGAATCATCGGACACATCTATCCCTCCACACTACTCCCCTTTATGGGTTTACAATACAAAAATGGTTGTAATCTACCAGCCTCACTGGTTGTTCATACGGTCTAGGTATTGTTGTCCGTAGTAATTCCATTGTTCCATGGTCCATCCTGAAGGTAAACCGCCTGGTGGAAGTTGTGGTCCAGTCGAAGATGGAATAATTGGTGCAACAGGTTGTACCGGAACTGGTGCCGGTTGGTGATAAGCGGCAGCATAAGCGGAACTCTGTACCGGCTGTTGGTAGTTTACTTGTTGCTGGAACATTTGTTGAGTCCCACCATACATAGAGTTAGCAACAGAGTCACTAGCAGGCAAGGTAGTATCTGCCCATTGGAATCCATCTAAGTTCTCTTCTTCTCTTCCGCCTCGCATCAAGAATAAGCCACCTAGTAGTGCTACAATTATTATCGCTGAGACGATTCCAACTATCATCATGGTATTGTCTGAACTTGATGCATCATCTAATTCAGCAGAAGAACCTGTAGAGTCTGTTGAACATTGAACTCTACCGTCTGCACAGGCTGTATCATACTCAGATTGTAGATTTAGTAATACTACTTCCAAGTCAGAGGTATCTCCGGATTCCAAAGAAATATCTTGTTCTAGTTTAGTAATTCTTTCTTCTAGTACAGAGATACGCTTGTTCAAAGTCTCTTCATCCATTTCCGACGGTTCTGGAAGAGATTGTGTTACATCCCACTTTATTGGAGTTTGAGTTTTATAATTAGTATTTTCAGAATCAACGGCATCGATGCTTAATGTGAAATAATCATTTTCATTGTAACCATTTGTCCTTGCCATTTCATCAGCAGAACCACCAAGAAGAGGTATATTCAGGTCGGTTTCCCAACCAGATGCTGATTGTGAAGCATCCAAGTCATAGCCCCAATATCCATCACATACTCCACCACCACAGAGAGTCCAGGTTACTGACATAGATGTGAAAGTTGGCGCGCTGCTGCTCAATTCCATCATAACATGAGGTGTTTGTGAGATGTAGAGGTCAGTAACCGTAGCGATAAGGAAACTCGAGTCAGAAGGAGTCTTAGAAATTGTGAAAGGCACAGAATCAAACACATCGATATTGATTGTGTAGGTATTGAGGTCATAGGTATCACGTACTTCGACTGTAACTGTGTGCATACCAATCTCACTAAATTGTAGATTCAACATTCCTGATGAACGGATATATTGAGCACTTCCTGGAGAAGATGAGGAAACTAATGTTGTGACCTTATCCAAAGAATCGTCAATATCCGAAATTCTTGTTTTCAAGTCAATGGACATTTGAGTACCTGATTTAATGGTGATCGTTTCAATATCAGTCATATCTACTCGAGGTGCATCATTAATCGGATTAATTTCAACGATAACTGTTTGGTCTGAACATTCCTGGTCTAAGTCACATGCTCTAATAGTTAGAGTTGATTGACCATTGGAATCGTCAGTCATTGTTTCAAAGCCAAGGACATTTCCAATCAGTTCTGTCTTAATCAGTTCTGGGTTAGTGTTGCTAACTACAGAAAAACTGAGTAAAGTTGTATCAGAATAATTTCCGTTCATATCTGTGTCCGAAACGAAAGGCAGCAGCCTTAGTGTACCATCGGAGTCAGAACCTTGTTCATCAATGACTTGAGTAGGAAGACCGCTCCATCTAGGCTGCCCGTTTTCAATAACATTGAATTTCAAAGTTCCAGACGGAAGAACACCCTGTGAAGAGTAATCTCCACCATCATCCACTGTAATCAGTATACTCTTTTGACCAAGTGGGCATCCTTGTACATCACTGAATGCGAACTTAACATCGATTGTTTTTGTGGAAGGGTTCCAACCCATGAAAGCAGGATGGTCTGATTCAATTACTAGGTTGGAAAGAGGTGTCTCAGGGTCACTTACGTGCCCAGTCATATCGACAGAAGTAATTTGGTCACAAACTACAGGTGGTATAGGTTCTGCAACAATCATTGGTAGGCCATTGGCTAATTCGAATGCATTGGAAGTTATTCTCCAATCGCTCATCTGTCCTCGACCATCAATTGTACGTGAGCGCAAGTCATACCATCCTGCTACCATGTCCATTGTAGGAGTAATTACATACTCTCTACCTTCGTTGGTAGTGCCTGCATTGACAATAACTTCGCCGCCAGTGTCGACTGAATCATCCCAAAGGTTCTGACCTGCTGGCGAAACCTCCAACTCAAAAGTCATCGTGTCGATTGTATCTACATAATCATTTGCAGTACCCTTCGCAATTACTTGGAAAATAGTACCTCTCTCGATAACATTGTCCCCGCTGACTGTTGCTTGCTTAGCCAGAGGTGGTCTGTCATGTTCCATTGTTAGAACATTGAGATTATTACTCGACAAACCGTCACCGGACAAGCCCGAAAGTCTTGCACCAAACTTTGTATTCCAAGCATTGCTTGGAAGTGATGATGTGTCGACAGTCGCTGTATGAGACATTGTAGCCTGAGGTACTAAGTTCGATAATGCCTTAGAACCAACAACTACAGGATTACCAGCATCAAGGTAGACAATCTCAAGGGTCCCTCCGTCTGTGTAATCTAGTCCACCAAGGTTTCTTGCTGAAGCACTTACAGTAACTTGGTCACCATTGACATAACCATCAGAAGATGCCGGATTTGAAAGTGTAACGTCAGTGACTCCAAGATCCATCTTAGGGCCCATTGTGCTATCTGAAACTGCAAGAACATCAGCATTGTGAGAGGTAGTACTCCAAGTATTGTAAATTGCACCAATCGTTAGCATATTACCAAATCCAGATTGACCGCCTCTAGCACGAGCAAGGCTTGCAGGCACAGTCCAAGACTCCGAGTGAACTCCTTGTGAAAGATCCATAGTGACAAATCCAGTCCCGCTTCCAGTAGTTCCTGAAGCGGTTGCGTAAGAATTACCATTCAACAACCATGCTCTCCAACAGTTGTGACCATAGGTTCCGTCACTGTAGGTGTAAGCACACTTATCTTCAGTTACTGCAGCATAAAGAACAGTGGATGAAGGAGCAGTACCTGAACCAACATAAGATGCTTCCATAGTAATATCTACATTGGCACTATTTGTTGGATTGACTGTTTGAATAACGTTCAGTTGGAAGTCGTTAATCGAAGAAGCCATAGAACCACCAGAAGAAAATGCCGAGTCATACCTCTTTCCATCTCCTGTACTTCCACTTATTTCAGGATCTGAATCTCCCATGTAAGCTGTCGGTGCACCACCAGATTCACCCAAGTGATTCATAGCATAAATTGGGGCAACATTTCCGGAACGAGCGTCATTTGTGGAGCCATAACTTGCAGACATGTACGTGATGTAAACAAATTCATCTGGATTTGACATTTTTAGATTGTGTGCAGACTCTGAGCCTCCACCGGATGTGTAACAATAATAGCAATTATCTGAAGAGATGTACTGTAAAAATACATTGTGACCTGGCGATGTTGCTTCAGAAACAACCGCTAAGTCCTCCAGTTCTTGTTCTTGGTTTTGATTCAAATCGCCAGTAAATGAAGTCATAATACTCCCAATAAATAGTGCGACGATGACAATTGATAATACGCGGGCAGACATCTTCATGAATCGTGGAGTCATCAGACAGTATATGAAACCCTCTATTTCCGGTTTAATTTGACATTTGGTAAATGTCTTGGCTAAGGATAAAGATTGTATCAAATGTATATTTGGGTATCATCATGGACGAGCAGACATGGGTTGCACTCGAACAGGAAGATGGTCGTGTATTTCTAGTTGAAATGTTAGACAAAGTACACAAGATAAAGGGTATTGGAGTTCTTAACCCCAAAGAAGCTTTGACGCAAGTAGAAATTGGAGAATCTATTCAACTGGGTCATAAGTCATTCAAGAGGCTACCAATTGGTCTACCGGAATTGAGCAAATCGATGATCCGTAGAGCCCAAACCATCAGTGCTAAAGATGCTGGTATGATGATTTCTAAAATGGGTATTGGCTCGGGGAGTTCAGTCTTAGAAGCAGGCCTTGGTAGTGGAGGCTTATCCATGCACATCGCTCACGTACTAGGTAATTCTGGATTTCATGTGACAGTTGAACCTAGAGATGAACATGCCAAGGTTGGACTCGAGAATTTACGCAGAGCAAAATCTTGCTTGCCTGAGTTTCCTCAACATCATCATGTTGAAGGAAATATTGAGGAAGTTGTTGAAGATATAAAATCAATCAAATCTAAGTTCAACTCGATAATACTTGACCTCCCTCAACACAGCGAGGCGATTAGGGCAATTGCACCATTGTTAGAGATGGGTGGAAGAATTTGTTGTTATTGCCCAGTTACAAGCCAAGTAGAATCCGCATGGCAGACATGTGAAGAAAACGGCTTGAAGGTGGAATGGGCCGGCGAGTTGATTGAACGACCGTGGGGGCGTGCATCACGTGGAGGAATGCGCCCGGTCAATGGACCATTTGGACACACTGCATTTCTTTTGATAGCAATAAAGAATGATTAGAATTTCTGATTTTCTATAACTCTTATTTTAATCTCACACTTTGGGCATGTGAATTTGAACGGTGGAACACTTCCCCTAGGAACTCCTAAACGTGCTTCGCAAGATGGACATGTAACTTTGTTGTCAGCACTCATTCGACATTCATTCGTTGCTAAACTGTGCGCCTCTACTTCTTCATCCTTCTTTTCCTCAGCATCTTCATCCGATTCAGAATGATCCTCTACTTCAGTCCCATATGAGGGATTATTCTTTCGCCTCTTGCGTAACATGTTCATCAACACGAGGAGAGATATTGAGAAAATCCAACCTCCAAACATTGTGTAAAGTGTTTGAGATTTATCCAAAGTAACACCGAATAGTAGTTCTACTCCTTCCGGCGGCATTTCCGGACCTTCAATTTCTACAGATAGGTTTCCAGATTCCAGTGTATAAGTTGCTCCATCTATTTCCACACTAGCAGAAATCATTAGATTGGCTAACTGAGATTCGGTGACTCTAGAGTTTAGTAATAACTCATAGACTACTGACTCCCCATTATCCAAAGTAAATTGATTGGATGAACTGTTAGTAGTTACCAAAGTAAGGCTTGAATCAAATAATGATTCATCCGTACCAAGTAAGAATAGCGTTCCTGTGATAGGAGCATTGGCTAGATTTTTGACAGTAAAGGTTGTTGATGAACCACCAGAAGAAGACATCGAGATGGAGTCAGTTCCAAAACTCATCTCAGCGATTCCGTCATCACCCCAGTTTGCTTCTACTACATAGTTCTCGACTTCTTCGAGAACATAATTAATTCTCGCACCGCTAGTAACTCGGAAAATTATCGATTCATAGCCATAGGGTGAATCTTCGTCTATGGCACAAGACCAAGAGTAGGCTTGTGATGAAGAACCCGCATCTAGAGTGAATATTTCAGAAAGACCACAACTATCACCAGGGGTAGTCAGCATAAATTGATCTAATCCAGTACCAGTATTTGTCACAACAACAGTTCCTGCTACCTGTTCACCAGGTTTACCACCATTGCTATCCTCAAGAATAGTGATCTGTGCGCTTGCTTGAACAGGAATAATATTAAACATATTGGAACTTGATACCATTTCATCGCTAGTCGAAGTTGCCATAACGCTTACAGAGACTCCGCTTACCGGGGCACCTACAGCCATTTCTCGAATCGAAAGAGTAATCGCTTGAGTCGAGGATGGAGCGAGGCTTACTGAAGCTGTAGACAAAACAAGGTCGAACCAATCTGTTGCATTATTAGAATCATCATAACTCAAAGTAATCAAAAAAGTATCTTGAGCAGAACCTAAATTAGTCACTTCAAATGTATAATCAACGCTACTAAGAGGGCCCACTGCAATGCTACTGAATACTGAGTTAACCGCTAGACCAACACTATCTGCAATTTGTAATTCGAGATTCAAAGAGGCTGATACTTCAGATGAACCATAGGTGACAACAATTTGATGAGTACCTGAACTAGCAGTTGAGACCATACTCAAAGCCATGTTGACTGTTACTGATTGACCAGGAGAGAGTGTACTTGTGGTCGGGTCAAAAGATACCTCGGCACCTGCTGGAAGTCCCGATACTCCGGCAATAAGCTCTAGACTTTGAGTACCATCATTGAAAAGTTCAAGTTCAACTGATACTGTTTGACCTGGTATGACTGAAATCCTACCGTCGATTGGTCCAGTCAGCGAAGCCAATGGTACAGATGCGACATTCACATTCAAAACCAAATCCTTGGTTACACCGCTGTATGTCACGCTAAATGATTGACTATAATTCCCAACCATGCCAGCATCAGCATCAGTATGAAGAGTCCAGATTCCGACTGAGCCCGAGGCAACTGTTACGCCTGTAGATGATTGTAAGTCTGTGATAATTCCACTTGTTGAGCCAACATCAAGGAAAAATTCGGCATCTTCACTACCAGAGTTGTTCAATCTGATTTCATATGATGTATCAGTACCAGGAGTGACACTGATTCCACCTTGTGGAGCCGATAACTCAAATTCAACATTTTCATCAATTCCGATAGTGAAATCAAAGTCATCTGGAGAATATTGTTGCTCACCATAAGATGCTGAGCCCCCAAGTTTAGCAATACACTCGTCGCTGCTAGTGGTCATAGGTTCAACGATGACTTGCAAACCAACATCGACAACATCATCGGGTGCAAAGTTATTGGAAGAGGCAGTCAAAAGCGAAATATTACATGGCCCACTAATCAATTCTACAGTCCAATCCATATCTAATTCAGCATTACCTAAATTTGTTACTTGTACTGATGTGTTAGTTGTCTGTCCCGGTATGAAATTAGCATCTTGGTCAAGGAAAACCGCACCGATATCATTCTCAGCGACTACTTCAACAACCATTGTCGAATAACTCGAAACATTTCCTTTGGTAGAAGCGGAATATAAGTTAAAACCATAAAAACCGGGCACAGCGTCACTTGGAACTGAAATTTGGAGAGTGACTTGTTGGTATGAATCTGCAGGAACATCTGTTAGTTCAGCATCATCGAACAATACATTCCATCCTGCTGGTATAGACCTACTGGACTGGCTGGTAGGAGAAATCGAAGAACCTGAGACTTCTTCCCAAGGATAAGACATGTGAGAAGTCTCATTGAATACTGTAGCAGCAGCGGCTTGTTGTAACTCGAGTTTCAAAGATGCAGACAATGCCACAGTATCGTTTGAACCCACTGGACTTTCACCGACCATGGTAGCATAAAGGACGCAAGCAGAAAGGTAACTTCCTGAAAGTGATGGATGGCTTCCATCTGAAGTATACAGGTTATAGAATGTATTTCCACTCTGGCTTGCATTGGTTCCGTCTGCCTCTACTGCATCGTGAATGTGTTGGAACGCAAGTCCAACTGGGGCAACCCAAACCGTATTTCCTGCTGCACTAATATTTTCTGCGTAGTGGATGTAGCCGTCAGCCAATCGACTCTGCATGATGGAGTAATTTTGATTGATATTATTATTCTGATGCCATTGAACACCGGATTCTCCACTTCGGCGGCCCCAAGTCATAAAGAGAACGATTTCTGAGCCTTCCGCCTCAACTTCAGTACTTATTTTTACTGCGCCGTTCTTACTCTCCTGCCAATTCGTATCGGTCGTTGGTAAGGACGGAATTTGGCTTTGGTCTTGTAGAATTACATAATCCCAATCGATACTAGGGTTACGCAAGGTGGTATTTGAGATGTGCATTGAAGTATTGATATCGTCCCAGTGCCCTGCCAAATCATAGCCACCTGGCGCAATCGATTCTGTGTCGACTACTCCCAAGGATTCGAGCAAACTCGCGAGATTATTAGATGCAGTGTAACTATTCCCGTACATTAGAACATTTGAAGGGACTGTTGCGTTACTAGAACCATTTCCAGTTCCATTACCGGTTTCATTTCCAGTTCCGTTACCAGAGCCGTTTCCGGTTCCTGTCCCATTAGAAGTATTCGACCAAAAAGAAGCTAAATCTGGCTCAGAGTCAACATTCAGTAGTATTGTATCTTCGACATTGCCATCATTCCAAATGTCTACAACATAATTCGCCGAGGTCCCTGCATTCATTTGTTGAAGAGGACCGTTCATTGAAGAAAATGAGACGGAGGTCTCGTATGATGGATCAACGGATGCGTAAACTGTGATATTGGTTGAAACGTCTGCATCCGGTTCTGTTACTATAATTACAAATGAACCGCTATCTGAAGGTACTGCTCCCTCGTCCAATCGGACGATGAAAGTAGTATCAGCAGAAAATGTTGGCAGTACATTATCCACTGTTTCGTTAACTGAAGTCACATTCCACACACTTGGAAGGTTCGATAAGTCTAGAGTGATATCAAAGGATTCAATCGAGGTACCATTATTGTCGATGGTAAGAGTCAAATTATCTGTATGACCATCTTGTAGAACTATGTGAGATTTATCGACTGAGAGATGTATCGAAGGATGCGCAGATACATTGTAAGCCATTGGAGAGATACTTGCAAAAAGTAATATTACGACAAAAGTTAGCGCTCGACCCGCATAATTCGACATAAGACCCAGTCAACCCAGTAGCACATCCCTCTTGAGTGAATCGGATATAAGCGCCAAAATCTGATAGAATTAATATCATCCTTGTTGTAATGATGAGATTCTATCTTGGTCAAGGTTTTCCCAAGGGAATTCACCAGATACACCAACGTTTCTGCCAAAGTGACCACCAGCAGCAGTTACTGAATAAATTGGCCTCTGGAGGTTGAGGTCACGGGAAATAGCCCCTGGTCTGAAGTCGAATGTGTTGTTTACTCTGCGTGCAATTTCAAATTCGGATTCAGCCGAGGTCCCAAATGTTTCGACTCTTACACTCACTGGTTCTGCAACCCCTATCACATATGCCAATTGAATCTCACATCTATCAGCAAGACCTGCAGCCACAACATGTTTAGCAGCCCAGCGAGATGCATAGGCAGCTGAACGGTCTACTTTTGATGGATCTTTACCAGAGAATGCACCGCCACCGTGACGCCCCATTCCGCCATAAGTATCGACAATTATCTTACGACCAGTCAGTCCAGCGTCAGCGTAAGGACCTCCAGGATCAGCGAACCTTCCTGTACCATTGACAACTAGTTTGTAATCATTATTTAGTAGTTCAGTAGGTATCGAGTGTTCTACTACATGTTCTCTAATTTGTTGCCTAACATATGCGAGTTCTTTCTCTTCAGAACCGTCAAATTGGTCTTTGAGTTTATCATCGTGCTGAATGGCGATTACAACTGTATGCACCTTAGAAATAGAACCATCAGAATTGTATTCTACTGTGACTTGAGATTTTCCATCTGGCCTTGTCCATGGCAGAGTTCCATCTTCTCTAACTGTTGTTAAGCGTCGTGTCAATCTTTGCGAAAGTGCTGCTGCCAATGGGAAGTAGCGACCTTTTAGGCCGTCATAATTCTCAGTTTCATTGCATGCATATCCAAACATCATGCCTTGGTCTCCAGCACCTTGGTCAAGACCATCTTTATTCACGCCTTGAGCAATATTTGCCGATTGAGTAGTAATATGAACTTGGACATCACAAACTTCCGAACTAGTTGCATCCATACCTATGTGGTGAGAGACATAACCAATTGCTGCTCCTGCCTTTCTAGCAATCGATTCATAATCAGGTGCAGCGCCGTTTAGTGAAACCTCACCAGCAAGAACAATCAAACCTTTTTCTTCCTTACCTTTGACACAGGTTTCTACCGCAACCCTTGCGTTCGGATCGATACTTAGACACGCATCTACAATTGCATCTGAAATTGCATCGCACAATTTGTCAGGGTGTCCGCTAGTAACTGATTCTGAGGAAAATAGTACATTCGTCATAATTGACCCGCCATGTCAACCATTTATGAATAAATCGCCTATTCGGCAGCATCAATATTCTTTATAGTCATAAAAGAGTCAAAGTTTCCTTTTTCGTCTTACAAGTTTTAACTGATTATAGACGAATGCTTGATGTTCTAAACCGCCTCCGCCCGAATATGACCACTTATGTTGCGACCGCATACAGAACACACACATTGGGTGAAATTCAATCCGATGGAGCACAGTTGATAGGAAATGAAGTTACTGTTGCTGGATTCATGGAAGCAAATCGTGGCAAGGGCGCAATATGTTTCTTGGACCTTAGAGACGGCACTGGAAAAACACAGATATTTCTCAAAGCCGATAATGTTGGAGAGGAATCTTTGGACCTAGTCCAACGTATGACTCGCGAATCAACACTACAATTCACAGGGATTGTTTCGCAAAAGAGACCGCCAAAAACTAAGGAAGGAGAGCCAGTTCCGCCGCCAGCATACGAAGTGGTTGCCAACTCGGTCACAGTAATTGCAAGAGCAGAAGCCCCTCTCCCTCTGGGAGTAACAGATACCGTTCATGTCGCACTAGACACTAGACTCGACAACAGATTCTTGGACTTGCGTAGAGCCCACGTAGCCGCTATGTTTAGACTTAGAGGAAAGGTCCTACAATATGGTAGAGAAGCATTGATCAATGAAGGTTTCTTTGAAACCCATACTCCAAAAATTGTTGCTACTGCTACAGAAGGTGGAACGGATTTATTCCCAATGCAATATTTCGACATACCGGCTTACCTCAATCAGTCTCCTCAATTATTCAAACAACTTTGTATGTCTGGTGGACTTGAAAGAGTGTTTGAGGTTGGACCTGCATTTAGGGCTGAAAAGCATGACACATACCGCCATCTAAACGAATTCATTTCATTCGATATCGAATGTTCTTGGGCAACTGACGACGATGTGATGGGAGTATTAGAGCGAATGATTCACCATATGTGGGATTCTGTATCAAAGGACGAAGAATCACAACAACATATCGCGACAATCAATCAATACAGAGCGACCCAAGGCGAAGAGCCTGTTGAAGTGATAGTACCCGAACTTCCATTCCCAAGAGTCTCGTACTGTGACGCCATTGACATCATAAAGAAAAAGGGTGGAAAAATCGAATGGGGCGATGATATCGATGCTGAAAACTCTGATTTATTAGCAGAAGATTTACCTCAATTCTATTTCTTGCCGCAATGGCCAATGGACCTCAAACCATTCTACATACACCATGTCGAAGGTGAGATTGGCTCAACTGGTAAGCAACTAAGTCGTGGTTTTGACCTTAACTTTGGCAGAGATGAACTAACATCGGGTGGACAAAGAGAGCACAGAATGGATGTACTTATTGAGAACCTAAAAGACATGGAACTTGACCCTGAAGAATTTGAATTCTACGTAGCTGGATTTAGACATGGCGTACCTCCACACGCCGGCTGGGGACTTGGAGTTGAGAGAATTTTGATGAAACTAACTGGAGCCAAGAACGTTCGTGAAACCGTTCTGTTCCCTCGTGATAGAAAGAGAGTTAGCCCTTAGATAACAAGAGTGTAAGAGTTATCAACCTGTTTTGATAGCGAGCGATATGCACGAGATTGTCTATTTTGATTCACCCGGATTTGCTGAAGTATCACGTTTCTGTCTAGAACTTTCTGGATTAGAATGGAAAAATACAACGGTAGACTGGGACGGATATACCAAGATGAAAGAACAAGGAGAGTTACCTTGGGGATACCTACCAATTATCCGCACCCCCGAAGGTGTTATCTGCGAATCAAATGCATTGCTCCGTTACACTGGAGCTCTAGCAGGAATTGAGCCAAAAGACCTTTTCACAAGAGCCAAAGTGGATGAACTCGTTGAAGTGATAAATGGTTGGAGACAACATTTCATTCCGACTTTTGCAATAGACGACCTCGATGAGAAAATTGCTGCTCGTCAAGTAATGTTTGATGATGGCGGAAAGATGGACCTTGCCCTCAAGGCAGTATCAGATATCGTTGAGAATTCAACAACTGGATGGCTAGCGAGCACTGATGACATGACCATCGCAGATATCAAAGGATTCATGGACACCTTCATGATGTTTTCAGGACAATTTGATGGAGTTGTGCCAGAGATGTTAGTAAAATATCCTGCATTACTGGCATTTCATGAAAAGATGTCTAACGATGAGAGAGTGAAAAATTACTATAACAACGATGATGAGATCCGCTGGGTGTTTAGACCAGGCGCATTTGATGATTTCAAATCATCAGATAATATCTGATGGTGAGTCACCTGCGGAGAATCGAGTGACGCTTCCATCGCTTGAAATTACGAACTTTTCAAAGTTCCAGCGTATATCTCCAGTATGACCATCTGAGCCGGTTGACTGACTCAATTCTGCAAATAATGGATGCTGATTTTCTCCTTTGACCTCTAACTTTGCCATCAATGGAAAATCTACATTATATTTTGAGGAAGTGAAATCACAAATTTCTTGGTGAGTCCCAGGTTCTTGCGCCCCATATTGGTTGCATGGAAAGCCAACAACTGTAATTCCATCTTGTTTTGATTTTTCTTGGAGTTGCTCATACTGATGGGTAAAACCGCAAGCACTTGCAACATTTACCACTAACCATTGTTCTGTTCCAGATTCACCTAGCGTCCTCAAGGTTGTTTTTTGTCCATTCATTGTGTCAAATTCGATGTCTAGTGGATTGCCCATAAACAACACAAAATAGTTCTACTCTTGAAATCTTGTATTAATTGAATAAGAGCAAGGGTGATAGGCGACAACTGTTAGCATTTGGTATGGCCGTTGACCGTATGCAATGGGGTGCTGAATCTTGGCAGTACGCAGACCTGTACATGCCTGATGACCCTTCCCCCTACCAGAAAGATGTCGGAATTCCTTGTATCATGTTAATTCATGGTGGATTTTGGAAGGAAAAATATGATTCTGAATTGATGAAACCAATTGCTGAAGATTTAGCAGAAGCTGGCGTAGCGGCATGGAATATTGAATTTAAAAGATGGAATGATGATGAAAAAGGAGTTTGGATGGACACACTTTCTGATGTAATGAGAGCATGGGGGCAATTAGCACTTTTACCGGGTATCGATATTACTCGTTCAATGGTGATGGGACACTCAGCAGGCGGCCAGTTAGCCCTGATTCTAGCATCGAAGGCCGAAAGAAAACCTTGGCTAGCAATCGCACAAGCACCGATTACTGATTTGATAGGAGCAGACCATGCTAAACTTTCTGATGAAGGCGATGCTGTACGCAAGTGGCTTGGTTGCACCCCTGAAGAGAACCCTGAACTGTGGTCACAACTCAATCCTGTTGACAATCCGCCTATCGCACCAGTACTGATAATACACGGTGAGCAAGATGATGAAGTCCCACATGAACAATCTGAAACTTATGTAAGAGTCATGAAAGCAAAAGGAGCGGATGTTCAGAAACTATGGCTACCAGGCGACCATTTCTCAATCATTGATGTTGCAAGTGATGATTGGTTGGTAGAACTAAACACAATCCTAGATTGGCTTTGATGCGAATACCTATCATGGAAGACCTCTTGGAGTAAGACATGGAACTACTCGGCTCTGATTTCCCATACTCACAAAACTCCTTGACTGGAAGACATGCCATGGTTTGTGGTGCTAGTCGTGGAATTGGTGCTGCTACTGCAAAAATGCTTGCTAAAGCGGGAGCGAATGTTACAATCTGTGCGAGAAATCAAAACGCTCTAGAAGAACTCAAAAATGAACTCGTGCAACTAGGAAATGGTAGTCATCAAATTTGTATCATGGACCTTGAAGAGATCGATTCATTGAGTTCAAAGGTTCAATCTATTATTGCTGGAAATGGCCCTGTCCACATATTGATAAACAATTCTGGAGGACCTCCAGGCGGACCATTACTAAACAACGGAGTTGAAGATTTTGACGCTCCATTCAAGAGGCATCTTCACGCCTCACATACCTTGGTTCAATTATTAGCACCACAAATGGTTAGTGAAAATTTTGGTAGAATTATCCAAATCATATCAACATCAGTGAAAGAACCAATTCCAAACATTGGACTTTCTAACACCCTTAGAGGCGCTATGGCATCATGGGCAAAGTCATTGTCACGAGAACTTGACCCTTGCATTACTATCAACAATGTACTTCCTGGCTTCACAGATACTGAAAGACTTGGAAGTTTAGCAGATTCGATTCACCAAAGAACTGGCAAAAGTCCTGAAGACATCCATAAATCGTGGATTGAGCAAGTTCCTATCGGTCGATTGATTGACCCCTTAGAAACTGCTTCAGCAATTCTATTCTTGACACTTCCAGCATCTGGAGGAATTAGAGGAGTATCGCTAGCGGTCGATGGCGGAAGACTTCGCGGCATCTGATCAGCGGTAAAGGTCGAACCAAACCGGATAATGGTCTGATACATTCGATGTACTAAATGATGACATGTCAATGCCCCAAGTACCAACCAAGCGCCCACTCAAGTCCCCAGTAGTCACGATTCGGTCATAGGCACAGTCTGAAGATGACACAGTAGTATCTGCAGAGTCTGGAACTAGCCAAGTATAGTTTGTATTTCTCATCGGAGATGACCATAGTTCTTCGGAAGAAGCATAACTACAATCAGCATTATAGTCTCCTAAAATAATAATATCGGTTTCCTCTGGATTCTGCTCTTGGTAATCCTGTACCACAGTGTGTAGTGCGTTAATCTCTTCCATTGCAATTGCCGGTTTTGTATGGATTGTGATTAATGTAAAGTCAAAACCAGATGAATTACCACTGGCATTTAACAATTCAAAACTACCTAAATAGGGTTCTTTTTGGAATAAGTCGGACTCTGAATCATTATACAAAGTACCGTTGATTGGTGAGAATACTGTAGTATTGTAATAATATGCATATTGCTCCTGATAAGTATCGTCTTCTTGCTTTCCACTTCTTTCACTTAGCAACATATCCCAAGTTCCGTTGGATTGATTGTTTATCTCATCGAGGAATTGATATGGTACTAATTGGTCAATGTCTCTTATTTCTTGAACTGAAACTAAATCATACTGAAGCACAGTTTCCACTAGCACACTAATCACTTCAGGCTTACCCATTTTCGTTTTACCAAATGTTTGAATATTGAAAGTCGCAATTTTAGCTACTTCAGAACGATTAAGTTCGGGTATTTCTCGAGCCACTGTTTCATTCTCCGAGTCATCATTATCTTCATCACTTTCGACAAAAACAAAAACTGTATTTTCTTCTTTGTGAACTGCTAAATGAATCGTCATTGGAGCAAGAATAAGAATTGCAACCAAACTCAAAGCCTGCAGATAACCATCTAAAGAACCCATAACTATTGTCCTAGAGGCCTATATGTAATTAAGATTCTTGAAAATTTCCGTCAGAATATGTTATTCATAACGTAGTGTTGGCGCAGTCATGAACGGCGAAGTCACTGCTGAGCAGGCTCGTAAAATTCTTGATATGCTGACCAAAGGTGAAGCACTTGAGAATGTCAATACCTCACTTGCATTACGCCTTATACCGCTTGCAGAAGAACTCGATGACGAGGATTTGGTTGAAAGATTACTCAAGCACGCATTAGATGTGAGTCAAGACGATGTAGAGAAAGGATGGGCTGAATTCGAAATCATGAAACTTAAGGACGCCCCGCTAGAAGATTTCGCAGAACTATCATCACAAATCGAACACTTAGTAGATGGAAGTTCCCTTTCTGCTGCACTTATGCACCACCTTGGATTGTTGTATTTGGCTCAAGAAAACTATGATGAAGCAAAACTGTTCACCAATCGCTCCCTTCGTCTTAGAGAATCTGTTGAAGATGAGGCTGGAATTGTGTATGGTTTAGCACTTCTCGAAGCATGTTGTAAAAGACAAAACCTGAATGATGAGGCAATAGTTCACGGCACTCGCAGACTTGAGATTTTGATGAAACTCGATGACTTAGAAGGACAAATTGAAGCATTGAGTGACCTTGCTCACACTCAGGCGACAATTGGTTCATTTGACGCTGCTCAAGACTTGTATAATCAATCTCTAAAATTATCAAACGAACTCGAAGACGTATCTGGACAATTGGTGGCCAGGTGGGGTCTAGCAGATATTGCTGAAATCAGTGAGGATTATCAAACTGCAATGATACTACTTTCTGACTGTCTTCATTCATTTATCGCCCTTGGTATTACTGCACCACCTCAGGTACGTGATAGAATTGAAGCACTGACCAATATCCAACAACCTCCAGAGAACAATGAGTGATCGATTTTAGCACACAAAGTTATGGCATGAAAGCGACTGGCAAGCACGGTGATAGTATGGAACACGACATCTTCTTCTCAATAAGTCAAACACCGGATACAGACGGTGAGATTCCAAGTGAATCAAAGATGTTCGCAAATTATTTCCAACAACTTCAGCATGCTGACAAACTTGGGTTTGGTACTGGATGGATTGCTCAAGCCCACCTATCAACTGAAACGCAAAAATCAAACAGCAAGCCTGTAGTGCCTCATTGGCAAGGTGAAGTAGGACTCTGTACTGATTTCCCTCAACTCGCTTTGGAAAGTTTTCGTAAAACCTCCAACATCAATATCGGTTCTGCTGTAATGAGCATATTAGCTAGTGGAGGACCTATTGCGCAAGCCGAAAGAATAGCAAATACTGTACAATTTCTTTCGATGATTGATGACAAGAGGAAATTGAATATTGGATTTAGTGCTGGTAGATTTGAATTCATGGCAAGACCTTACGGTGTAACTCCTAGAAATCCCTGCGAAGAAGCAGCATGGCCTGCCCTAAGAGGACAAATTTTCATGGAAGCAAGTGAAATTTTTCTTCGACTCCTCCGTGGTGATACAATTAGTAGCGATAAAATTCGTAAAACGGTTCTTACTCGTGAGAACTTCCGCTCCGATGAAGATTGGCTAAAGGTTCAAACAGCGTACTTGGCTACAACAAAATCAATTGAGTCTCCAGAAAGTATCACTATCCCTAATAGATATGAGTTCGAAGATATATCGATAATACCCAAAGAATGGAATCGAGACCAACTGGAATTAATCGCTGGAACCCATGACCCACGAGCACAAGAATTTGTCAATACTTTTTTGCCTGTTAAAGTATTCAATCTATCAATAACTTCACCAGAAGTCATCGATGAAACTCATCGAAAAATGGCTCAATTTTATCATAAGAACGGCGGAAATTGGCAAAGAAGTGACATGCCGAGAACCAGTTTCGTCTTCATCAATGATGAACAAGGTTTGACTCCAGTTCAACAAAGCGAAGCCGCAAAAATAGAAGCATCTAATGCCCTAGAAGCATACTGGAATGCTCTAGAAGGTACAATCGACCCAAGTAAAGTTGCACGTGCAACCGATAATGCATTGATTGGAAATGTTGAGGAAGTCGCCAAGCAAATGGTAGAACGATTCCACTCTGAAGATAGAATCATGGCATGGTTTGATTTCTTCAATCACGACTCCGAGAGGGTTTGCCGAAATATGACTGCTTACATGAATAAAGTAGCACCTCTTGTTGAAAAATTGATGGAGGAAAAGTGATGACAGACGAAAAAACTCCTTCTGCAGTTATCGATGGCAAGCCAGGAAGTTCGATGTATCCTAATTCATCCCTAGGCGAAAATATTCAGGGAATTCCAACCGGTCGTGAAGTCGCTTGGGAGCCATTGGTAGACTATCGAAGAAACGGTGTATCAGAAACAACAATTCATGGTGCTGTAGCTTGGTCACATGGAGATGAAGTGATTCATTCTTTTGGTGGAAATGTCCTTTGCTATGGTCGCTCGATGATGAAACCATTCATGCTCAAAGCATTCACTGAAGAATTAGAAGATACAACATGGGAACAAAAAGCAATTTCTGTGGCCTCTCACAATGGTGACACGGAACACGTGGCAGCAGCACAATCTCTACTCTCAAAGCCTGAATGGCCTTTGATGCTGACTCCACTTGATGTTCCACTGATTCAATTTGGTCGTCAAGTCAGAAGACCAAGAAGATGGTATCATACTTGCTCTGGTGAGCATGCTGCGATTCTCCATGGTTGCCGTAAAAAAGGTTGGAATCGAGCAGGATACACACTTCCTACTCATGAAGTATTCAAAGCCTATATGGCTCAAATTAGGACTTACCTAGGAGAAGATTGGACACCATTAAGAATTGCAAAAGATGGTTGTGGCCTTCCAACTGTATCCAATACCGTAGCGGAATTAGCGCAAATATATGCAGGACTGGTTAGAGACAAAGACAATGATTGGATTTGGGAATCCATGATACGAAACCCAGACCTTGTTGGTGGATTTAATCGACTTGACTCTACTGTTTTGAAAGCCGGAGAAGGGAAAGTAATCGCCAAGGAAGGTGCTGATGGTCTTCTAGGATTAGCGATTGAGCATCCTGATTACCCGAAAGGTCTTGGGATTGTGGTGAAAATAGCCCATGGCTGGAATTCACAAGCGACATGGTACATCGCAAGAGCGGTGTTAGGAGTGCTAGGAATTAAACTTCGAAATCCATATCCACTACACCGGCAAAAAGCATTCATTGTTCCAGGAATTGTACCGGAAAAATATCTAGAGAAACTCGAGAGTATCGACACATGGGATGAATGGGACCCTGATACAGACCGATGGTCATTTGAGATTGAGGCTTAGCCATGACAAAAATCTGGAATTTCATCAATGGAGAATTTGTCGCCCCATCTGGTGGAAAGTATATCGATGACATAAATCCAGCAACTGGAGAACTCATTGGTAAAATAGCAAGTTCACAAAGCGAAGATGTACAAAATGCAGTTGATGCTGCCAGCGTTGCTTCCAAGTCATGGAGCTCTCTATCGATGGAACAAAGAATCGATTGGCTTAACAAAATCGCTGATGCTTTAGAATCCAACAAAGAACTGATCGCAGAAACTGAAAGTCGAGATACTGGCAAGCCAATTTCACTGGCAAGAAGAGTTGATGCAAGTCGCTCAATTAGCAACTTTCGCTTTTTTGCAAAATTTGCTTCAGAGCAAAAACCAATGGAATTTAAGATGGATGATGCAGTAAATTATGTTCACCGCAAACCAGTCGGAATTGTAGGACTGATCACACCATGGAATTTACCACTCTATCTTCTAACATGGAAAATTGCCCCAGCACTAGTCATGGGCAATACTATCGTAGCCAAACCAAGTGAACTAACGCCGCTTACTGCTAACTTGTTCGCTAGTATACTACAAGACATTGATTTTCCCCAAGGCGTGTTCAACATAGTCCACGGCTTAGGACCAAGTGCAGGCCAACCGATACTCGAGCATCCTGAAATCAAGGCGATATCTTTCACTGGCGGTACTCAAACCGGCCGTATTGTAGCAAGAACAGCAGCACCGTTATTCAAGAAATTATCACTGGAACTCGGCGGTAAAAACGCAACCATCATCCTTGATGATGCTGATTTAGAAGTTGCTGCCAAAGGTGCTGCAAGGGCAGGATTTACCAATTCAGGTCAAGTTTGCTTATGCGGTTCAAGAATTTTAGTCGATGCTTCGGTAGCGACCAAATTCACAGAATTGCTCTTGAAAGAAGTTAGATCCATGCGACAAGGAGACCCAAAAAGTGAAGACACTGAAATCGGTTCTGTCATCTCCATGCAACATCTCGAAAAAGTCGAATCATATGTTGAACTGGCGAAACAAGAAGGTGGAACTATTCTAACCGGTGGCAAAAGACCCTCCTTTTCAAATGAAGAAATGAATCATGGAGCGTTTCTTGAACCTACTGTAATCGGCGGACTCGATATTAATTCCAGAACTGCAACAGAGGAAATCTTCGGACCAGTCGTCACCCTACACACCTTCGAAAATCAAGAGCAAGCCATCGAAATGGCCAACTCAACAGAATATGGATTGGCGGGCTCAGTTTGGACAAAAGACTTAGCACGTGGAAGGCAATTCTCAAAGCAAATCGAAACAGGAATTATGTGGGTTAATACATGGCTGCATAGAGACTTAAGAACACCTTTTGGAGGAGTGAAAAACTCTGGTGTTGGCAGAGAAGGCGGCCAGTGGTCCCTCTCATTCTTCTCTGAAATGACCAATATATGTGTAAAACATGATTGAACACATATTGAAAAGCATTACATGAAATCTAGGTCTATGTCTGGTGACGACGTACTCCCCCTTTTCGTATTACCAATGGTCATTTTACCTGGTGAAATACAACAATTGCGTATCTTCGAACCAAGATATCGCCAGATGCTTGATGATTGTTTATTAGATTCAAAATCCTTTGGATTGGTCTGTGATGATGACGAGGAATTCAATGGATGGAGAGGGCCAAGACCCTTTGGCTGTGAAGTTGAAATTATTCATCATGAAACGATGGGAAGTAATCATTTTGTTGAAATACTCGGCACTCGTAAATTTCAAATTGACAAGGTAATCGAACCTGCATTACCACCTTTCTCTGACCAAAGCATGGCTGAACTAATGCCAGAAGCGGGTATCTACCCGGACTTAGAAACCATACTCGAACAAATTCCTGAAGAAGGAAATTATCACAAGTTATACCTCGCTGCTAAAGTTAATTTCTTGGAAAATGAGTTCACTATTACAGATGAACAATTAGAGCAACTAACATCCGCACTAAAATCAGTTATCAAGACAATTGGAAATAATATGAATGTCGATAACGAGATACTAGACGAATGGGTCGATAGTCGAATTGCTATGATTGTAAAAAATGATAATGATACCTTATATTCAATCGCTGCAATGACAATAAGTGACTTAGAAAAGAAATATCAAATTCTCAGCCAATCAGAGAGTCAGGAAATATATGATGAAATCATAACCAATCTAACGAATATCGTTTGATTTATCAATTTTAAATTGTCCGAGGGTTTCAAATCTCTTCGCTATGTGGACGTTCTATGTCCGTTCATGGTAAGGCAAGGAAGGTAACCACCCACACTTTGCAAGAGATGAAGAGAGCGGGTGAGAAAATTACTATGCTTACAGCATATGATTTCTCATTGGCAAAACTAGTCGATAATGCTGGAGTCGACGTAATTCTGGTTGGAGATTCTGCCTCCAACGTAATGGCAGGTCAAGTCACTACAGTTCCAATGACTCTAGACCATATGATTTATCACGCTCAATGTGTAAAAAGAGCAGTTGATCGCGCATTGATTGTTGTTGATATGCCATTTGGAACATACCAAGGTAACTCTGCCATAGCCCTAGAATCAGCGATTAGAATTATGAAAGAAGCTGAAGGACATGCTGTTAAACTCGAAGGAGGAGCAGAAATTGTTGAATCAATTCAGAGAATTCTAACCGCTGGAATACCAGTCATGGGCCACCTAGGACTAACACCTCAATCCATATACAAATTTGGAACATATAGCGTTCGAGCAAAAGAAGATGAGGAGGCTGAGAAATTGATTCAAGATGCTAAAATTCTTGAAGAGGCTGGTTGCTTTGGAATTGTCCTAGAAAAAATACCTAGAGATCTTGCCAAGAGAGTTAGTGAATCAGTCAATATTCCTACAATTGGAATTGGAGCGGGCCCTGACTGTGATGGACAAGTACTAGTGCTTCACGACTTACTTGGAATAACTATGGATTTCTCCCCTAGATTCCTTAGAAGATATCTTAACTTAGCAGATGAAATCCACGGCGCTATTACAAATTATTGTGATGATGTACGCTCGGGTGAATTCCCTAGTGAAGATGAAAGTTACACCTCATAATGATAGATTAAAAGCGAGTATTGCTCCTGCAAAACCGCCAATATTTATCGCAAAAGAATGCCATATACCATATCTGAATGGTGGTAAATCAAATTGCCCCCATGAAGTACTTATCCACACCCAAATCAAGAGTGGGCCATAGGCTCCACAAAATAAGGCACCCCAGCCTGAAAACCAAATCATGATGAAAAATAACCCGGGAGTCATCATACCCACTGAATATTCCCACCATCGAGATTTTTCATCGCTCAGTAGAATAAAATACAGAAGTGGGGAAAGTAAAATTGCTCCAATGATAGCTGCTTGTGGTGGAGAAGGCCAAGCATAATTTGGAGTTAGAAACACTTCAGCCGACATACCTAGAGTCATTCCAATGACTGCAGGACCAATGATATGTTTGAGGCCTGTTTCAAAATCAACCGCTGATGTTTTGACTTCAGGAGTTCTAATTGATGATGGGACTTTTTCATCCACTATTTGCTCCTCCATGGTGTGCGTAATGAGCGGACATGTTTGAGGCTTCGGGCATAACTGTAAGCCGATGAGGATATATCCTTATGCCCACTGCCTTGCCATATGACGAAAGGTGAAATTGTCGCAGGTTGTTTAGCACCACATCCACCACATCTAGTTTATGCGGAAAATCCACCTCAAAATGAACCAACTGCTGAAGGCGGATGGGAGCAATTAAGATGGGGCTATGAAAGACTTAGAGAATCATTAGCCGATGTCGATTATGATGTCATTGTAGTTCTTTCACCGCACTGGCAAACCTATATTGGAACTCATTTCCTAGGACTTCCCCATTTCAAAAATTTATCAGTTGACCCGGTATTTCCAAACCTGTTTAGATATAATTATGATTTAGATATTGATGTGGATTTATCCAAGCAAATTCATGACAAGGCAGAACAGGCAGGTCTAGCGGTAAAAATGATGACTAACCCTGATTTTAGAGTTGATTATGGCACCATAACAACCGGACACATGTTCAATCCAAAATGGGATAAGCCAATGGTAGTAGTATCTAGTAATCGTTCCACTGCATATTATTCTGTTGACGTGATGCAGGAGATGATGATTGAACTTGGCAAAGTAACACGCCAAGCGATAGAAGAGAGTGGTAAGAAAGCAGTAGTATTGGCTAGTAATTCACTCTCACATCGTCATTTCACAACAGAGTCAGAAGTACCTGAAGATATGAGTAAAGAGCACATAACTAGCCATGCAATGCATCTTTGGGACATGAGAATAATCGATTACATGCGCTCTGGCCAATGTCAAAGAATACTCGATGAGATGCCCGAATTTACAGAACAGGCTATCGCTGAAAGTGATGGTGGAGCATTTTCATGGTTACTTTCCGCACTTGAAGTCCCGGACTATCCAGCAATATTGCATGGCTATGGGACCATTATTGGAACTGGCAATGCAATTGTAGAATGGCCAGTGTACAAACATAAGGAGGCTAACCAATGAGTTCTGGACAATTAATCGATTCTTTTGTCGTACCTGTACATCCACACACCGTACTTGCACCAGAAAAAAACGAGGGCTGGGGAAAACTCAGGCAAGCATATGATGATGCTGCTAAAAGAATTCAAGATAGTGGAGCAGATTTACTAATCATTTATTCCACTACTTGGCCAAGCATAATTGGACATCAAATACAAGCAGACCCAAATCCACAATGGGTAATGGTCGACAATGATTTTCATGATTTGGGTTCAATCGAGTACTCTTTCAATATAGACTCTGAATTTGCCCATGCATGGAATGCTGCCAATAAGGCACGAGGACTTCAAAGCCGTACTATTTCGTACCATGGATTCCCTATCGATGTTGGCTCTGTTGTCGCATTGACCTTACTCAACCCTGGAAATAAAATTCCTGCAGTCATCGTATCTTCTAACGTATATTCCAATAGAAGCGAGACAACGGTACTAGCAAAAGCCTGCTTAGATGTAATCAAAAATACTGGAAGAAAAGCGGTGGCTGTTACCGCCATGTCACTGTCGAATCGTATGTTTACCGAAGATATTGATCCAAAGGATGACAAGATTCACTCCCTCAAAGATGATGAATGGAATCGTAAAATTCTTGAATTCCTTAGCGAAGGTAGACTAGAGGATGTTAGCCAACTATCAAGAACAATTCATCGACAAATAAGGGTTCAGAAAGTGGTAACTTTCAAGCCAATGTGGTGGCTTTCTGCAATGAATGAAAACAGAAATAATCTGACTGGCGAAGTTCTTGCCTATGAGGCAATTCATGGCGCAGGTGGCGCTGTAGTACACCTAAACCCAACACCATCAGGCGTTGGTGACAAGGAATATGATGAAGATAATGTCGAGGTTTTTGGCGGAGAAAGAGGAGTCCTAGATTCCGCAGAAGTGGTAGACAATCCAGTAGAAAAGAGTTCAAGTGGTCCAAAATTATGGGAACCAACCGATGCTGAAGGTTCAGTCAATACAGATGCTGCCCCTAAGCCAGTTGGAGCATACCCGCATGCTAGGAGAGTTGGCGATATGTTGTATCTCTCAGGAGTTGGCCCCAGACAACCTGGGACAAACTCAATCCCCGGAGGACCAATTCATGATGAAAATGGCAAACCATGCGATTATGATATCAAAGCACAAACTCAAGCTGTAATCGATAATATTTCTAGAATCCTTGAGGAAGCAGGAAGTTCGTTGGACAAAGTTTTGGATGTCACCTCATTTCTTGTCGACATGGATAGAGATTTCCAGGGATACAATGAAGTCTGGGCTGAAACCTTGGGAAAAGTTGGACCAACTCGAACAACACTTGCAATTAGGGCCTTACCCACACCAATTGCAGTCGAAATGAAAGTCATCGCACAGATTTGACTCTAGATATTTACCGGATTCCGGAATCATTATGTCGCATTTTAGGAAATAGAATATATCACATCACATTTTAACACCAAGTAGTCAGTCTTTTAGTGTCGGATATCGGGGGGAACTATGTGGCAAAGAATTCAGTTGAGAATCTCATTAGAGGTGTTGCTAAAGGCGACATCAAAGGAGTAGCAGATGAAATTAAAAATTCGCTTGCTAGAACGATTGGATTAGCAGGTGTCGTGATAATATCGCTATCGGCTATGCTCCCAGGAATTTTCGTCACACCGACATTCGCCGCACAAATAATGGGTCCAGGAATTTGGTTGGCGTTTCTACTAGCCGCGTCTGTAGTGTTACCAGGCGCCCTATCAAAATCAGAACTATCCTCCGGAATGCCTACTAGTGGCGGTTCATACGTATTTCTAGAACGAACTTATGGGCCGATGGTAGGTACGATTAGTGGTTTAGGATTATGGACATCATTTCTACTAAAGTCTGCCTTTGCTCTTATTGGATTCTCAGCCTACTTTGTCGCAGTGACTACTTATTTCGATTTTGAAATAGATATTATGGTACTATCTATGTCTGCATTGGTTTTGATAACCGTAGTAAATATCCTTGGGGTATCCAAGGTCAAAGCAGTGCAAACACCAATTGTTATAATGACTGTCCTTTTGCTGTTGGTAATTTGCATAGCATCCTTATTTTCACCAGATTTAGATTTTGGACGACCGATTGATGGTGCATTTAGCACTGATGTTTGGACGTTAGCTGAGACGGCCGCTTTTGTTTTTGTCGCTTATGCTGGAGTAACTAAAATTGCTGCAATCGGCGGAGAAGTTAAACAGCCCGAGAAAAACCTGCCTGCAGGAATTATGCTTTCACTCCTGATTGCCACTGTCCTTTACTCAGTCATTGCCTTCTTGATGATGGCTAGTATGCCGGGTGAATGGTGGATTGTTGATGGAGAAGTTGTTGAAGACCCAATATATGTTTTCGCTACACATGTGGTAAATACCGAATTTGGAATCATAGCCGCTGTTCTTTCTGTTTTGACTATGATCTCTATGGCACTCGCTGGAATTCTAGCATCGTCACGATTTTTGTTTGCAATGGCTAGAGATAATCTATTACCTCAACCCCTTGAAGATGTAAGTGTCAAATTCGAAACACCTCATATTCCAATAATTATTACCGGTGTAGCTATGGCCTTGGCAATATTGGTTGTTCCATTGAAGGATGTTGTTAAACTAGCATCCGGATTTAAAATTATGATTTTTATGATGATTAATTCCTGTGTTATTGTCCTAAGACAAACTAGTGATAGACATGATTGGAAACCTGCCTACAAAGGACCATTGTACCCATACATGCAACTCTGGGGTATTATTGCTGGAGGTTTCCTAATTGTTCTCATGGGTTCTAAGGCATTCATCGGAGGAGGGGCTGCAGTGATTGTAGGTTCAGCAACTTACTATCTTTATGGACGTAAACACTACATAGCACCTGATAAAACCCCTATTGCAACATTTAGAGAGCAATTTGGCCTAGGTTCACCGACAGAAAATGAGCGTAGATTGACTGCATTCCATGCTGCAGACCTGGGTGGCAAAGGACACCTCAGTGTAAGAGAATTTCAAAATGCATTGTTGGCCCTTGGGTTCTCATATTCTGTTGATGAGTCAAGGGCGATATTCCATAAATCTGATGAGGACGAAAATGGAGTTATAGATATCGAAGAATTTTTCGCATCTTTCATCTCTACTGAAGAACAATAAGAGCAACTGAAATACCTATTGAATAGTTAGTGGCTAATGAGATCATTCGACTCGAGTCCATGAACCATCGTCACCAACATTCCAGTACTGGACTTCTTCGCTAACATCGACGTACCATCCGCTAGAACCCTGTTCAGTACCTGGTGCTGCCTGCATAACACCCAACTTGGAAGCCTCTGATGCTAGGTGCTTCTTCTGTGAATCTGAAAGATTTAGATTACTATTGTCTTGCTGATTGATGTCATCATTACTTCCGGATGTATCTTCGTCGACTGAATCATCGTCATCGTAATCATCGTCGTCATCATAATCATCGTCGTCGTAATCATCGCCGTCATAATAATCGCTTTCGAATTCATCCTCAACCCAATCCTCATCATCATCAATGGATTTGGCCCTTCTAACTAGTACTATCAGAGTAATCAATACTAGCCCCAAAAGGAAACCTGCAAGACTCATGGCAGTGTTAGTGGAACCCACTGCTCCACCAAATAATACTGATTCAACATCAAAGAAATACTGAGTAATTAATCCATTCCAAGTAATTGAACATGAGCGGTCAAGTCCAGATTTAGATATTTCAATCTCCCAAGTATCACCGGTAATGAAATCTGTAGAACCAGAAGTACAACTTATGGTAGTATTAGCTGGTTCAACCTTGACCGTATTGCCCTCACCATCAACACCGTAAACACGAAGAAGAGCATAGTCTCCCTGCTGAAAGTTAGTACCATCAATTACACCGAAAATCTGTACAGCTTCACCTGGTTCTATGGTAAGTGACAAGGTTTTCTCGGCGTCATCTTGTATCAAGGTCAAATCATATTGTCCTGCTGTTTTTCCAGTGAAAGTCCAGTAGCCTCTACCAGATGTCGATGGCTCAAAAATTCCAGTTTCATTGGAGATGGTTGTTGATACCTCTTCTGCTGGCGCCAAGTTTTGTCTTGTATCTGCGATTTGAATAAATATCTCCGAAGGAACGCCTGCTTTGACAATAAATCCTTCATCGAATTCTGTGATTAGAGTTCTAGCATTACCTGCAGATACACTCAATGTGACAATTGTGAATACACCGGCAGCATTTGCCTGGATTTCATGACTTCCAACAGATGTTGGAATCCATTTATTCTGTGATAGAATCATATCCAATGTAGAGTCTTCACCATCGATAGTCCAGTTAAGTCCAATATCATACAACTGATTACCATAAGCATCATAGTATCGTGGATTAAGGTCAAAAGCAACATCTGCTGCAATATCAGAGCCTTGACCTTCAAGAGTAATCATGGCCAATTCTCCATATTCCACTTCGAACTGAATCGAACTGTCGAAGCGAATGTCGGTTGTGGTATCATACCATGAAGTTTCAAATCTCCAGAAACCGGTAGAATCAGGAATAAATGAAGCCCATGTCTCATACTGAGTCACTACTGAATCATTGCCTACTGCAGTAGTAATTGTGGCATTGACTGGCCATTCATTACCTGCCAAATCAAAAGCATAAACTGACACAGTTGATTGTTGACCTGCTGAAATAACCGGAGGTGATAATTTGATTTTAGTATCAATTGCAGTACCATGAGTCACGACTACCGAAGTTGTCGAAGATAAATCGACATCAACAACTGAAATCTGTTGAAGGCCTTCTGTCATGGGGGTCCAAAATACCCGATCATCCTCTTGGCTAAGAGAACCTGAGGTTACTGAAAAGTCACTGATAGGTGGAGTGATAGTCCCGGAATATCCAAGATTATCAGTTCGGTAAGAAGTTAATTCATACTTTTCTCCAGCAATGAAAAAGTTAGGTGAAGGAATAATCATCAACTGTGAAGTCGTTGCATCGGATGGAACGACCCTGACCACTCCTGTTCCAGATATTCCTCCAGCAGTTACAGTCAAATTCCAATATCCAGGGTGAGATGCGAAGAACCATCCAGTACTGTTAACCGAACCATTCTCTGCACTCCAAAGTTTAGTGCCAGCAGCATTGTTGGACATTTCAAATCCATTTACGTCCACAAGTGAGGGCTCTAACTCTAGTATTCCTCCACTTTGTATTTGCATATTTGAAGGGAATATAAATTCAAATGGACTACCAGAAATTACTGTGATTTCCTTAGATGTTTCCATTTGATACAAGCGAGCACCTAACTCGAAAGTTCCTATATCGGAAGGAATCCAATTTGGGGTACCCTGTCCAATAAATTCGCCATCGACTGTCCAAATGACATCTGCAGCAGGCTTGGAATTATCTCTAGCATCTAAAAGATTAGCAGTTAGCATATTTGGTTCAAGAACACTTGCTGAATTGATGGAGATTTCCAATGATTGACCAATACCCGCTTCTACAGTCATGTTATAGATTGTCGAAAGAGTACCTGAATTTGCTTGAATAGAAATTACTCCAGCACTCCATGGATAGAATGTTCCAGCATCCGTGATAGTACCATTAGTCGAGGACCAAGAGATTTCACCGGCAACTATGCTGTTAACTGAATCGTATAATGTAGCAGAAAAAGTGACCACTTCATCAGCAGTCATAACATATGCAGGCGAGGTTATCTCGATTCTAACCGCAGTTGAATTTGGAAAAGATACTATTTCATTATCATCTAATTCTATCCATTTCTCTCCAATCGGAGTGATAAGACTCGCTAAAAGAATAAACAGAATCGATAAGGCTGTAAATCGTTTCATAATCTCCCCTCATTTCTTGCTTATCTATCAAAGGTTATCAATAAATCTCTCAATCAGACCATTCAACCCATTCTGATTGTCCAGACTCACGGTAATACCAGACTTCATCATCGGCTTGACCCCATTCGGTTCCATCATCCTCAATTCTGTAATCGATCATCCAATCCTCAGATCCCTCAGATTCTTGTTCAACTTCTGCTTCGGGTTCAGGTACCGGTTCTGGTTTAGTTGGAGGTGATGAAGGAGGTCTAGCCACTTCTTGTGTATTCACTACTGCTGCTGAAGACACAGCTGTATCTACATCATAACCAAAGTCATAGTCCTCTTCCTCTTCGTCATCGTAGTAATCTCCACTTCCTCTAAGGAATCTAAATCCTACTGCAACCACTGCCAAAGCGATTAGTAATACAAGACCGGCTCCAACGTAGTATAGTGAGCCACCAGCAGCAAAGAAGCCTCCGATGTTTCCTTCAACAGTATAGTTAACTTGCTGGGAAACTGAGCCAACCGTAATTGTAGCAGTTTGCTTACCTTCATCCAAAGTCTCGATATCCCAATTTCCTTGACCGTTGTTTGTGACTTCGCCTCTACCTGTCGCCTCTACACGTGAACTTGCTGGAACATCGATAATATTCCAATATTCATCAAATGCAGTTACCGAAATCGAAAGACTATCCAATTGCTCCAAAGTAGTCTTAGAGGCATTGACAGAGATATACTTTGCAATTGATAGAGAATATACGGTCACATCAACAGAGTCAGTACTAGCAGCATGTGTTGCTGATAGCGTGTAATTTCCACTCACTCGTCCATTGAAAACATACTCTGCCTCCACATCAGTAGAGTTGATATTGTAAGGAAGACCATCATTTTCTTTCCAGGAAACAGTTTGAGGGAATTTATTTCCATCAAAATCATATCCATATACCATCAAAGTAATTTCTCCTCCAGCATCTTGGCTTGTTGCTGAGGCTACTACTTCAACCGATAATGCGACTCCATGTTCTACCAAGATGTCAAAACTAGAGGTTAGGTTTTGCCCACGATTATTTATTGAGTAAGCATATATTTGCCACTCTCCAGCAGTGCTTGCTTCCCAAATCATTCCGTTAGAAGTTAGTGATACAGTAATATCGCTTTCTAAACCATTAGACTGATCGACTAATATCCATGACAAAACACTTGGGTCAAATTCATTGCCATCAAAGTCACTTAATTCTGATGAGAACGAAATCGACTCATCTGCTGTGATTGTAAAGCCATCAACTTCATCAGGAGCGACACCATTAACATCAAGTGCAGAGATAACAAAATTATCTAAATCACCTTTAGAAACCGACACGAATATCTGTTCTTCGTGAACCAATCCTTGTTCATAATAAGTTGCAGTTAAGACATAAGATTCAGTAGATTCGTGAACTGGAGAGAATACTGTATCTGTGCTATTGGTAGTCTTGGTTAAGTCATTCTGATTAGCCCATGTAGAGTGGGAAATTGACCAGTTAACTAGTGGATACCATATATTCCCTTTCGAATCAAAGGCTTTGATACTAGCATCAATTGATTGGTCTGCAGTAATACTGAACAATAAGTCATTTGAAACTTGATCACTGACTATCAATTCAAGATTATCCAACAACCCTCTAGATACAAACACGCTGATGTCCTCGGTAAAGGATTCATAAGTGACTGTCAATGTCTTAGTTCCTTGGAATGTTGGAACCCATACATGTGGAATTCCTACTGTCAAGGTTCCATCGGCTAATTGAGTCCAATTTTCTAATGGAATAGAGATTG